>Ga0172381_10007457_pt1 | contig 10825 bp, 11 predicted proteins | sample Leawel6488metaG_FD_119754 | JGI IMG/M metagenome (GOLD analysis project Ga0172381, IMG submission 119754) | Leachate microbial communities from a municipal landfill in Southern Ontario, Canada - Leachate well 64-88 metaG | ecosystem: Engineered > Solid waste > Landfill > Unclassified | place... | reverse complement strand
TAATGTTTAACCTTATCATTCCCTCGAAGGAGGGAATCCAGGATTAGTTTCATTTAGCCATAGTTAGCCCAAAGTATTGTCTTTTGCAATTAACTCTGGACCCCCGTATTACGAGGATGACAGTTGATAATAATGAGAAGAATAAAACTGTAAACAACGCCCTGATAATTAACAACTAATACTCAAAAGAAATGGAGAAAAAAGAAAAAAACGGAGAAATAAATGATAGACCGGAAATTGTCTCGGGAGATGTTTATGGTTTAAAATCTGAGATAAGGGGGGAATATTCCACTTTTGGCGAAAAAAAAGGGAATGGACATTTTAGGCGGAAAAATCGTTTTTTGTTCGGCACATTGCTATTTGCAGTCTTTTTACCTTTTAATGCCTTGTTCGTCTGTACCGTCGTGGACTATGCAGTCAAAAAAACCGATCGGAATATCGAACAGTCTTCCGTGGAAAATCGTATCGTTGATAACATCAGGGTGGTTGATGAGCAGTCGCAGGTGATAGAGGTTGCAGCGAAAGCGTCGTCCGCGGTCGTGAGCATCATCGCTATAGCCGAGGTGCCGACTTATGAAACTTCCTATAATGACTTTTTCAATTTCAGAATTCCTTCCCGGGTTCAGAATGGGACCGAAGAGATGGAAGTGAGCGCGGGGACGGGGTTTCTGGTTTCCTCTGACGGCTATATCATAACCAATAAGCATGTTGTCGAGGATGAGGATGTTAAATATACCGTAATCTTGAATGATGAGGAACATTTTGATGAGGAGATAGAGGCGCAAGTTTTGGCGCGTGACCCGAACAACGATATCGCAATTCTCAAAATCGATAAGACGGATCTGCCTTTCTTGGAATTCGGTGATTCTGAAAAAATCCATATCGGGCAGACTGCCATCGTTATCGGCTATTCTTTGGGAGAGTTTGAGAATACCGTAAGCAAGGGCGTGATCTCTGGGCTTTATCGTTCCATTTCCGCTTATGGTTCCATCAGCGGCGTGGAGAATCTGGAAAATTTGATCCAGACTGATGCGGCGGTTAATCCTGGAAATTCTGGCGGACCTCTCTTGGATATCGACGGTAATGTCATCGGAGTCAGTGTGGCGATGGCGGATGCACAGAGCATCGGTTTTGCAATCCCTATCAATGATGTGAAAGCTTCCTATGAAGAGGCAAAAACTTCAGGAACGATCCAGAAAGATGCGAAGGCTTTCCTCGGGGTAAGGTATATGGAGGTGGATAGTACCGTGCAGAAAAACAATAATCTTCCTTATGACTACGGAGTGATAATTTCGCGCGGGGATACGGCTGCGGATTTGGCTGTCGTGCCAGGCTCCCCGGCAGACAAAGTGGGGCTGGTTGAGAATGACATTATCTTGGAAGTCGATGGCGAAAAAATTACCAAGAAAAATCCTCTTGCTAATCTCATAGGAAAATATAAGCCAGGCGATGAAGTGAAATTGAAGATATATCATAAAGGTGAAGAAAAAGAGATTGCGGTAACGCTGACTGAAAGTGAGGGGTAGAGTCTCATGTGTAATATATATTTTTTTGCAAACAAGGTCTTTACGAAAGGCCTTGCTTTTATTTTTGACAAGAATGGTGATATCTGATAATGTGCAAATAAAATTAATATAGTAAATAAAAAAGCAAGAAAAAGGTGATATAAAATGGGAGAAAATTCTGACAAGTTCATAGAGAAGAGTCCGAGGGAATTTTTAGCTGATGAAATTATCGAAATAATTAGCGCGGGGGCGAAAATTTTTTATAAAAAATTTTATCAGGGTCCTTACGGGGAAAAAATAAAGATAAAACCTTAGGAGTAGATACTCCTTTTTTTTGTTTGTTTTTAATTTGAAGGCATTAAGTGCTTATAATTATAAAATATAATTTTATTCAACAAATTTTATTTTTGCTGTATAATATAATTATAGAAAGAAAATAAAAATAAAACTATTATGGACAAGAAAGAAGATACGATTTTCAAGATAAAAGAAGTGGGACTTACTGGCCGCGGTGGTGCCGGTTTTCCTACGGGGGTAAAATGGGAAATGGTCAAGAATCAAAAAGCAGATAAAAAATATATAATCTGCAACGGGTCGGAAGGTGAGCCTGGAGTTTTCAAGGATAAGTACTTGCTGGAAAAATATCCGGAGGTTGTTGTGGAAGGCATAAAGGCATCTCTTGAGACGATTGACCATAGTCTGGCTTATATATATCTTAATAAGGAATATTACAAGCAGTTCAATAAAAAACTAGAGAAGCTCTGTGATGGGTTGCCGATTGTGATTTTTGAAAAGAAGTGGGGTTATCTCGGCGGTGAAGAGACCGCGGTTTGTGAGGTAATCGAAGGCAAAAGACCGATAGTCAGGAAGAAGCCGCCGTTTCCGGGAGAGTCTGGGCTCTGGGGGTTCCCTACTCTTGTGAATAATGTAGAAACATTCTACCATGTCGGTCGCATTAAAGAAGGAAATTTCAAAAATACAAAATTTTTCTGCGTGAGCGGAGATGTAAAAAAAGAGGGTGTTTGGGAATTTCCAGCGGAATATACGATTCGTCAGGTTTTGGAGGAAACGAGTAATTTTCCCGAATTCGACTTTTTTGTGCAAGCTGGCGGAGGTGCTTCTGGTGAGATATTGTTGCCATCGGAACTAGATCAGGAAATCTGCGGAGCCTCGTCAGTCATAGTCTTCAATAAGGAGAAGACGGACCCTTATGAGCTTATGCGGAAGTGGGCGCAATTTTTTCTGGAAGAAAATTGTGATAAGTGCGTTCCTTGTCGGGAAGGAGTTTATCGGATTTCTGAAATGGTCAAGGCTGAAAAACTGGATCGTGAATTTCTGGATGAAATTTTTTTCGTTCTGGAAAATACTAGTTTCTGCTCCCTCGGTCGTGGAGTCGCGGTTCCGTTCAGGAGTTTAATCAATAAAGTACTTTGATGGATAAAAATAAAAAAATAAATCTCATTATAGATAGTAAACAGATTGAGGCAGATGATGGAAAAAATATTTTGGAGGTTGCTAAAGAAAATAAAATATCAATTCCGACTCTTTGCTATCATTCCGATCTTAAAAACAAGGCAAGTTGCCGTATGTGCATCGTGGAAATAAAAGGTAAACGGGGTTTTTTTACTTCTTGTTCAACCAAGGCGGAAGATGGTATGGAAATCATCACCAGCTCACCGGATCTTTTGCGCGCCAGAAAAACCAACCTGGAGCTTTTATTCGCTCAGCATCGGGAAGAATGTAGTGATTGTGTGACGAGTCATAACTGCCATCTTTTGAAAATGGCGAAAGAGATGCAAGTCAAAATCGGCAGACTACCGGATCGCAAAACGGGTTATCCTGTCTATGAGTTCGGACCATCATTGATTTTTGACAGTTCAAAATGTATCGATTGTGGGAACTGTACCGAGATGTGTCGCAAGCAGGGAATAAATTTTTTGGAAAAGAGACAGAAGGATACATTCTATCAGGTGAAGCCCAAACTGGAAGAAAACAGAGATTGTATATATTGCGGGCAGTGTCTAGTCCATTGTCCGGTCGGAGCTTTCGAGGCGGTCGGAGAATTTGAGCAGGTTGAGGAGCCGCTCAAGGATAAGACGAAAAAAGTGGTTTTCCAATTCGCGCCGGCAATCAGGACTAGTATCGGAGAAGAATTCGGGCTTGAGCCGGGGGAAAATATGTTCGGACAGCTAGTGGCGGCCATCAGAAAGTTGGGGGTAGATAAAGTTTTCGACACTTCTGTGGCTGCCGACATAACGACAATCGAGGAAGCAAACGAGCTGATAGAAAGGATAAAGAACAAGGGAGCTATGCCGATGTTCACTTCTTGCTGTCCTGCGTGGGTGAAATATCTGGAATTCTATAATCCGGCGTATCTTTCTCATCTGACAACGGTCAGGTCGCCGCAGATAATCTTGGGCGGACTTATCAAGACTTATTTCGTCGAGAAGGAAGGAATCGATCCTAAAAATATTATCGTAGTCTCGGTGATGCCATGCGTTGCTAAAAAATATGAGATAAGCCGCGAGGAGATGAAAGTTGATGGACTTAAACCGGTTGATTTCGTTCTGACCACGCGGGAACTGGCAAGACTTTTTTATAATCACAAGATAGATTTCAAGAATTTGAAACCGGAACAGCCTGATGATCCACTCGGAATCGCGACTGGTGCGGGCGTGATTTATGGTGCGTCAGGAGGGGTGATGGAATCTGCTCTCCGCACTGCCTATTATAAAATTACCGGCAAAGAGCTGGAGAATATAGAATTTGAGAGTGTCCGCGGGATGGAGGGGATCAAGAAAGCTGAAGTGGATATAGGCGGACAGAAAGTCAGAGTGGCTGCTGTGAATGGAATTGCTAATGCGCAGAAGATTTTACGCGAGTTGCAGCTTGATTCTAGTACATATGATTATGTGGAAGTTATGGCATGCCCCGGCGGATGTATCGGTGGAGGCGGGCAGCCGGTTCCGACTGACAAGGAAATCCGCCAGAAGCGTGCAGCCGGTCTATATAAGATAGACAAAGAAAAGAAAATCCGTCTGGCACATCAGAGTGACATTGTAAAAAGCATATACAAAGATTTTTTGGGGGACGAAAAGAATGTCCATAAATTGTGTCATACGAAATATTTTCCCAAGAAAAGGGAAGTGGAGATAAAAGAATAATATAAATCCTTAATTAAAAAATATGCAGGAAATAAAAAATGAAAAAATACCTTCAGGAGACGCGATGGCCGAAGCGGGTATTGTGCCACAAACTGTAACTTACTCAGACTTAATCGCAAAATTCATTGTGCTTTTTGCAGTCGCAGTATGTGCTCCGATTTTCGGTTCCCAATATATTACGGGCACTTTAGTGAATGCCACTCTTTTTCTTGCCGTGGTTCTTATCGGAGTTCGGGGGGCTGTTTTGATCGGTGTGATTCCGAGCCTGGTTTCCTTATCAACTGGACTTATCGCGCTTGCAATCGCTCCGATGATACTTTTTGTTATTTTTTCTAATGCGCTCTTGATTGTCGTTTTCGTCTCTTTAAAAAATAAAAGCTATTGGGGTGGAATCATATCGGCGAGTATTTTGAAATTCGCATTTTTATCGGTTATCAGCTCTTTTGTAATCGGAAATTTCGTATCTGCTCAGATCGCTTCCAATCTCGCACTTATGATGAGCTATCCGCAGCTTTTCACCGCACTTTCGGGAGGAATCTTGGCATTCGTTGTTTTGGGGGTAATCAAGAAAACGGAGAAGGAATAAAATCTATATTTTGCTATTGTCATTCCGGAATTTCGTTACTGCAAAATATCCGGAATCCCGCAACCATGTAAAAATAACTTTATCTTTGACATAATGATTTTACTTTTATCCCCCTCACCCCGACCCTCTCTCGGTTGGAGAGGGAGAAATTCAAAACGCTGTATGACTGAATCGTGGAATCGATTTTATTAATTCGGTATAACGCGGTATCTTTTTGTTCTGGTGTAGGAATCCTGGATATTTACTGCACAAATTCCAGGATGACGACAAATAAATGAAAAGGTGTATAAAAAGTTAAGCAAAAAATATGGACAAAATCTTTCTCATCTTGGGTTATGGAATCCCTGCTGATATTTTTATCGACCTGGAATATCGCTGTTACCTGAATAGCATCTTTAACAGTGTTTTTGAATATGCGCAAAAAAATAAAGATACAAAATTACGCATAATATTTTCTGGCGGCAAGACGGACATGATACCGCCCTACAAGAGAAGCGAGGCAGGGGAGATGAAAAAATATTTCGACTTTCTCTGCAAAAGGGATTTTGTGAAAAACTCAACAAAAAAATGGTCTCTGCTGGTTGACACGAGGGCACTGTCCACGATGGAAAATATTTTCAATTCTAAAAAAATAATAGAAGCGAAAAAAATAGATTGTAACCGGGTCGGAATTTTTTGCGAATTTACCAGAAAAAATCGCATAACCAAACTCGCTAAAATGATTTTCGGCTCCAAATATAAATTTGAAATTTTTACTATTGATTTTTCAATTTCCGCTAATCGATATCTCGGTGCGGATTATCTTTTGAAAAAAGAACAAGAGGCTTTTAAGTTCGATTCGTGGGCGCTCAAGAGTGAAGAGAATTTCAAGATCTATCACAAGAATTTTTCTGATAAATTCAAATTTCTTCGTTCATACGGTCCCGATAGACATCAAGAGGCGATTCGGGCTTGGTGGGAGAAGGAAATTGATTTTTTGAGTAAATTGCGATGAAGGGTGTCTGGCTTTTTTGTTTGATATTGTTTGCTTTGGTTTCATATTCTGTTAAACTTAGGGGGGTGTAAATTATGATATTCTATTATGTCTGAAAACATGAAAAGTAAAAAACGCGAATATTTTCCGCAGGATTTCGAGATAGATAAGTGGCATAATCTGGAAAAATTCTTGCAGGAGATGCTACGCGAGGAGATTCATTCTCCGGAAGATTTGAAAAAATTCATAGAAAAATATGGCGAGCTGTCTGATATTTTGGAAGAGGTCGGAGCCTGGAAACAGATCAGGATGACACAGTTTGCCGATAATCCGAAGCTCGCCGAGGAACAGGCGGATTTTTATGAACTCGTGATTGCTCCTGCTACTCCTTATTTTTTCAAATTGGATAAAAAGATTTTTGAAGATGCATTATTTAAGGAGCTTCCGCGAGAAAAATACGGGCACCTAGGAAAGATACTCCAGAATGAAATCGAGATATTCCGTGAAGAAAATATTCCCCTTTTTGTAAGAGAAAATGAGCTTGCTAATAAATACGGAGAGATTTATTCTCAGTTGACAGTGGAGTTTGAGGGACAGGAAAAAACACTTCAGGAGATGGGAATCGTCTTAAAAGATAAAAACCGAGAAAAAAGGGAAAAGGCATGGCGATTAGTGCAAAACAAGGTGCTTTCAAAAAGAGAAGAATTTGAAAATCTCTTTGATGAGCTAAAAACTTTGCGGGTGCAAATTGCAAAAAATGCCGGTTTTGAAAACTATCGAGATTTCGCGCATCAAGCCAGTGGCAGATTTGACTATACGCCGGAGGATCTATATGAATTCCATGATTCTGTCGAAGCGGTCGTTTTGCCGGCGCTGAAAAAAATAAATCAAAAGAGAAAAAAAGAATTGGGGGTTGAAACTTTGAGACCGTGGGATATGTCTGTGGACTTGGATGGAAGCATTTTGAAGCCGTTTGAGGATACCAAAGAATTGCTAGCGGGCTCTATAAATATCTTAAAAAAGATAGATCAGGATTTTGCCGATGTTATAATCTTTATGTCCGAAAACAAACTTTTGGATTTGGATAATCGCAAAGGCAAAGCGCCCGGGGGGTATAGTTGTCCTCTGGGTGAAACCGGGGCGGATTTTATTTTTATGAACGCCGTCGGGATCCAGATCGATGTGCAAACGCTGCTTCACGAATCAGGACACGCTTTGCACGCATTCGCCATAAATGAAGAGAAGATATCTCAATATAAGAATTCGCCTCATGAGGTAAATGAGCTCGCTTCTATGTCGATGGAGCTTTTTATCACTGATTATTTGGGCGAATTTTACCAAGACGATAAAGATATTAAGAAAGCAAAAAGAGAACATTTGGAAGATGTCTTGTCGCTTTTCCCCGGTGTTATGGTCGGAGATGCTTTTCAACATTGGACATACCTTAATCCTGGGCATTCCCCAGAAGAACGGGATGAAGAGTTTGTAAAAATAAAAGAAAGATTTAGTGCGGGGGTGGATTGGTCGGGATTGGAAAAAGAGAAAGAAGTCGGATGGCTTCAAGTCCTTCATTTTTTCGAAGTGCCTTTCTACTATATTGAATATTCCATCGCGCAATTGGGTGCCATCGCACTCTATAAACATTTTAAAGAAAATCCTAAGAAGGCAATCGAAGATTATAAAAAATTTATGGCACTCGGTTACAGTAAGTCCGTGCCAGAGATTTATGCCGCTGCCGGAATCAAGTTCGATTTCTCAAAAGAGTATCTGCGGGAGATGGTGGACTTTATGGTTGGTGAATTGGAAAAACTGGATGAATAAAAATTAACGAAAAAATATGTTCGGAGAAAAATTTAGGCATCATCTAGGTGAAAATAACGAGGAAGAAAAGGAGCAACTTAAAATAGAAAGGAGGGCTCTTTTTGATGAAGAAAGTAAGAAAGAAATGACTGATACAGATATGATGGATTTTTTAAATAGTTTAGAGTTCTGGTTTATCGATTTTAAACTTGATAATGATGATGGCGATATCGGTAATATAAGAGGGGTTTCTTGTAATAAATTAGCCAAAGATAAAGAAGGCAAAGTTATTATAAAAGAGTTAAAATATGATGAGATTATAACATATTTGCCAGAAGGTCTTTTCAGGAGATATAAGAAGGAAAATGGAGATAGTTTTTGGTATTGGAAAAGCGGAGGAAAAGTTAATGAGGGAGGGGAAGAATCGTTGTTAAATGGAATTACCCGTGAAATTCCGACAAACTGTCTGGCAAGAGAATCTTGGTTAGTTGGGGTTTTTGACAAAAGATCTACGAAATCTCAAAGGGATGCTCTTAAAAAAAGCGTGGAAAATTCCATCTTTCAGAAACAGAAAAGTGGAGGAGAAATAACAACATCTAAAGGTTCTTTTGTGACTCAAATTAGAAAAGAATGGCAAAAAGAAAAAGCCGAAAAACAGGAAGAGCCTGGCGAAATCAAAGAATTGTCAGCTGAAGAATTTGATAATTTTCCTGAGAGGGGCAATAACAGTGATGATGAAACCTTTCTTTAATGCATATTGTTGACAGAAGCGATTGTTTTTTATATTATACTATTGTGATATTAATTATATCTATGACAAACTCCAAAAAAATGATGATGCAGATGCACATGCCAGCCTAGAAGGATCGGAGTTTTGTTTTTTTGAAAAATAACGGTCCTTCAGAAGGCCGGCTTTTTAAATATCTAAAAACTAACTTATAAACAAAATATGCAAATTTCCATAATTAATGATTGTTTTGATGAGAATGCAAAACTGAGACAAGTCTCTCGAGCGGGTTCGGTTTTTCAAGATGCTTCTGTCGGTTCGTTCGCCGTTTGTTCTGAACTGGAAGCGGCGGGTTTTTTAATAGATGCGCTGGATGCTTTTGATGGCAAAGAGGGTGTGATTTTGGTGAATGTTGCTCCTCGCAATGGAGAAGCGAAAAAATGGAAAAATGGAACGCCTTTCGGTTATTTTCGTTTCAAAAATACGCTAGTAGTTTCTTCTGTTGACGGACTGGTACTTTCTCTGTGCAACAAGCTGGGGCTTATAGATGAATTTTTTCTGTTCGATATTGAAGAAGTGATGGATTTTATAAGCGACAAAGAGCTTGATCCGGCGGCGAAGACGAGAATTGTCAATACTCAATTCCGCAGTTTTAACTTTCTTCCTCGTGCCGCAGGATGGGTCTGGAAGGGTTACGACTTGCCAAAACAGGAGTACAATCTCGGCGAGATAAAAGAAGCTCCTAATGCCGTTTGGTTTATTGATAATTTCGGCAATGCGAAGACCACTTTCGTCGGCAAGGACTTCAATTTTAAAAATGGTGAGGAGGTCGAAGTTTCGGTGGGAGGCGAAAAGAAAAACTTGAAATTTTACGAGAGCCTCAGGGATCTTCCGGATAAAGAGATCGGAATCGTCCAGGGAAGTTCGGGTATTGGTGATAGGAGATTTTTGGAAATTATTTTGCAAGGTGGCAATGTCGCCAAAGAGTTTGGTATAAAAATCGGCGATACGGTAGAAATTTGATTGTGTCGGTGACTGGAGAATGCTATAATAAAAGATATTAATAAGTCTAAAAAACAAAAATGCAACAAATCGAAATTGTTTCGAAGTTTATGAAAAACATCGTTTGGGGGCTTGCAACTGAAGGTATCCTTGCGATTATTGTCGGAATCTTGATTTTTGTCTATCCTGATCTTTTGGGAATGTTGGTCGGAACTCTGGTAATCATCGGTGGAATAGTCTCCATCTTGATTGCGGTAAAAATCAACAAGTACTCGAAGATAAAAGTCGATCTATAATCGGGAAGGGTAACTTTGTTTTTATCTTTAAAAGACCGCGGAAAGCGGTTCTTTTGTTTGGTTTTTTGTGTTATAATAAAATTATTAAAATTATAAAATTATTATGAACGAATATATCAAGGAAAGGATGCTTCTCGGTTTAGTGGTTATTTCTATCCTTCTTACAATTGCGATGCTGTCCAATCTTCCCAAGGTCTCTTCTCCCTCAGAAGAGATGGGAGGTTTCGATATAGACTCTGATGGTGATGGACTTTTTGATGCTATGGAGGAGATCGTCGGAACAGACAAAAATAATAAAGATACTGACGGGGATGGCTATGAAGATTTGGCGGAACTGAAAAAAGGATTTAATCCGCTTGTAAAGACTCCGGGGGACAAGTTTGATGACAGTTCTTATTTTGAAATCAAAAATCGGATAAAAGATGCCGATCCGGATTTTTTTGCAAAAACCGGTTTTTGATCGGCGTTTTTTGGTTTTTATTTTATGATAAAATACTTTTATGGCGGCAAATGCCTTATTCCAATAGAATTATTTTTTGTGAAACTTAGAATTACTAGGACCGAGTTAAAGACCACTTCCTCGCCCAAGGACGGTTCTTTTGATTCTGTAAGTACGGTCCTTTTCAAACAATTCTTTATGCGGGAGCTGGTCTCCAGACCGGTTTCTATGTGCGGGAACCGTGTCTCCGACCGGTTCCCTTCGATTAGATTTCAGGATAAAACTTCCCATGGCGAAAAGAATATTGTGGCAAAATTATCCTTATGAGCTTTA
>Ga0172381_10007456_pt1 | contig 10825 bp, 15 predicted proteins | sample Leawel6488metaG_FD_119754 | JGI IMG/M metagenome (GOLD analysis project Ga0172381, IMG submission 119754) | Leachate microbial communities from a municipal landfill in Southern Ontario, Canada - Leachate well 64-88 metaG | ecosystem: Engineered > Solid waste > Landfill > Unclassified | place... | reverse complement strand
TTTGAGCTTGATGCCATAGTGAGAAGGATAGTTGAGGCAGGATCGGCAGAGGTTGTTTCATTGACAGAGGTTACGACTGATACAAGAACACAATGGGAGTCGGGAGTTCAGTGGCAAGAGGGTGTAAGTTGGAAGTAAACAAAAATAATTAAAAGGGGGGAAATGAGGAATGTCAGAAAAGAAGAATGTGAATTTGCAGGATGAATTTTTAAAATCACAAATCAGAATGAACAATGCTAATGCGGAGAATATTGAGATTTATAATAATGAAAGAAAAGAAGATGGCAAGAAAACTGTAGATACTATTAAGATACCACTCGAAGAACAAATTAAACCACCTTCAAAGAAATCTCTTGTTTCTTTTGAATCTGGACATTATAAGGAAATAAATGGTAGGTGGAAAGGTGACAGTGTTTGGTGTCACTTCTATAAAGAATCTGGAGGTATGGTTCATATTAACAAAGATAAGGTTGAGTATATTGAGGACTTTGAATAAAATAAGATGGATTGTACTGACGTAGCGACAACTAAACCACTTGCGCTTTCATTGTTTGCTCAGTATGCTGTAGATAAGCGGTTACTTGGCAAGCCAGTTACTACTTTGGCGCGTATGGCTGGTTTGACCGTTAATGATGTATTTACTAAATTAACACCGGAGTTAGAGAAGAATGATCTTGAGCAAACCATAAGATATGCTGAGGTTGGTCTTTCTTATATAGCAGTAATAGACAGGAACAGGTTAAGACAGGAGGTTGGTAGGGAATTTATCAAGACAATGGACTTGATAATTACTCGTATAAATGAGGGTCTTAACTCTAAAGAACATTGGATAAAGCGTAAGGCGATGAAACTTCATGCATATCTTATGGATGAAGCTGGAGAGAAGAAAAGATTTGTTGAATCTATACTTGTTGATGATGCATACAAAAGGATACAGGAGAGTAAGGAGAACATAAGTAAGTTGGAGAAAGAGATTCTTAATTTTGAACTGAACAATACTACTGGTGTTTTTGAGGCGAATACGATAACTGATGCAGCTTCTGTCGGATGAACAAAAAGAATTAAGGCAAAAATACAAAGAAAATCATTACTTACTTTGTAAGGATTTGCTTGGTTATAAAGACCTCACCGTAGGTTTTCACTGGAATCTTGTCTGTAAAAAACTCAACGAACAAAGAAAAAAATCCATACGGCTCTGGCTGCTTCCACGTGGTCATTTTAAGACGACAATCTTGACTATTGGGCAAGGTGTCCGACTCCAACTTAACAATCCTGCAATTCGTATTGCGATTGTATCAGGAGTCCTGGCGAATGCCCAGACGATGGTTACAGCCATAGGAAGCCATTACCTGACGAACGACAAATTTCGTTTGTTCTTCCCTGATTGGTGTCCTGTAAAGCCACAAGCACCAGAGACTGTATGGACGAAAAGTAATATTGAGGTTCCTAATAGATATTCAGATGGTGGACTTCGTGTTATGGAGAACACGTTTGAAGCATTTGGGGCTGATTCAACATTAACTTCTCGACACTTTGATTGGATAATCCTTGACGACTTGGTTACTAGAGAAAATACGACCACCGCCGAGCAGATGGAGAAAATAAAAGATTTCTTCAAGGCATGTTTTCCTCTGCGTGATAATCCTAGAACACCAATGGATGTGGTTGGTACTATATGGGATGATAATGACTTATATATGGACATGATTGAAGGTCAGTTTGGTGAAGATATAGAAGTCATTAAGTTCCCTTGTCGTATCAATGGAAAACCCATATTTCCTGAACGGTATCCAGAAGGTGAGCTAAAAGAAATTAAGAAGAAAATGGGGACATACCTATTTTCTTGTTGTTATGAACTTGATCCTGTACCGGAAGAATCACAAATATTCAAGCCTAAATATTTCCAATATTTCACGATTAATCCTGCAACTGGGATGATTAAACGTGATGATGGTGCGGAGCTTCCGGTAGGTGATTGTTTTATGACAATTGATGGAGCCACTGAGGATGGTAATGATTATTTTGCTATAGTTATAGGTATGATGGATTGGCAGAATAACATATATATACTTGATGCTTGGTGGGAACGAGAGACTTGTGATCCGGTTAAGTTCCTTGATAAGATAGTTGAAAAATATTTTAAGTGGTCTTGTGTTAAGTTTGCTGGACAAAAGTCTCTTATTGAAAAGATGTTAATGTCTTTTCTCAAGAAGAAGATGAAAGAAGATAAGATTTACCTTCAGTGGGAGGCTCTTGGTAAGAATACCAAGGAGAACAAAGAATTTTCCATAAAGAAATTACAACCGTGGTATGAGGCCAGTACAATATGGCATAATGTAACTTTGGAAGATACGGAGTTTGAGAATGAACTTACAAGATTTCCCAAAGCTAAACATGATGATCTTCCCGATTGTGAACAAATGCTTTTGGAAATACTTAGGCCATCTTCTAAAGTCAGTGAGGTTAAAAATTATGATCGCAATTCAATCGAAATGTGGAAAAGAAGGTTGAAACGTGCTTTAGGAAAATATCCTAGTGAAGCAACTGAAGCATATATTGATACGAGGACATATTAATGGCTAAGAAACGTCAAAATGATGCGTTGATTTGGAAAGAACGCATTGAACGTAGCAAAAAAGTTCGCAAAGAAAAACTTAAAGATGCCAAGAAGTATGTCCAGTTTTACAAGGGAAACCAGTGGATTGATAAGAAAACCATATTTAAGGAAAAACCTGTTGTAAATTTAATATTTCCTCATGTTAAAAGCCAGATTCCGTCATTGTATTTCCAGAATCCTAAATGGTTTGTTAGACCTACTGGAAAAGATGCGCTTGATTGGTTGAAAAATGCTCAAGTTGCTGAATATTATCTTAATCATTATGCTAATTATAATCTTGGATCATCTATAAAGAAACATATAAGGGCTGCAATACTAGATGCCTTCTTTATGTTTGGTGTCATTAAGACTGGATATGTACCAGATATTGAAGTAAATGACAATTATGGTAAATTCAAGATTAAAGGTTATGATGATAGTAATAATGAAATATATGAAACAGATAAATCTGGTAATTTTATAAAGGATGAAGATGAAGAAATAATAAGTTCTGATAAGTTCTTTTGCAAGAGAAGATCACCAGCAGCATTTTTGTTCGATCTTGAAGAAGAAACATTTATTGATGAAGGCAGATATATTATTGAACAAATACACACAAGTTACAAATCTTTTATGAAGGATAAGAAATATACCAACAAGAGTGAACTTAAAGCATCTTATTCTGTTAAGTCTGGACTCGATCTTGACGATAAAACATTAAGAAGGAAAGATGGTTACGATGAACTTGTTGATGATATTAAAAGGTTGGTTATTTATGAGATATATGATATTTTTAACGATGAAATAATTTGTGTATCTGATGGTTCGGATGAAATACATAGGAAGGATTCTACACCTGATGGAGTTGACAAACATCCATATTCTTTCTTGTATTTTAATTTAATACCTGATGAAATATATCCAATGTCTGATATTAAACCACTTAAACCAATACAAGAGGAATATAATATTGGACAAGCAATGATTAACACACATGCCAAAAGGTTTGGTAGAAAATATGTAGGAAATAAATCTGTTTTTGGTGATGATAATTGGGAAAAATTAAAAGACCCAGAAGATGGAACATTAATTGATATTAAGGCTGATCTTCCACTTAACAAATATTTAGATGTTGTTCCAGATGCCACTCTTGATCCAGCAGTATTTCAATACTTTGTTGCTCAAAAAGAGAACTTCTGGCAGGTAGGTGGTGCTAATGAGTATGATCGTGGTGGAGTTGAAAGACGTAAAACTGCTTATGAAGCATCGAAGATTTCACAAGGTTCTGAAATAAGGAAAGAAGATCGCAGATCACTTGTTGAAGATTTTGCTCAGAATATTGGATGGAAACTCCTTTATTCTATGCAACATAATATGAGCGTTGGAGATGCAATAAATATAGGTGGACAAGGTAAGGCTGCAAATTGGATACAAGTACAACCTGATGATATAAAAGGTAAATTTGTTGTTTCGGTAGAAGTTGGAAGTACAAGTCCAAAAATTCCAGAGAATGAACGTGCTGATTTTATGCAATTTATTCAGATACTTCCAACATTTCCACCCGAAGTTATACAGACTAAAGTTAATTTTAACGGACTTTTTAATGCATTTGCTAGAATGTTTTCTACCTTTACTGCTGAGGAAATTCTTAATGATGAAACACAAGAAGCTGCTGCTAAGAAGAAAATGATGCAGCAGCAGATGATACAAAATGCAATAGCTAATATGGGGAATGTTGGGCCTTCTAAGGCTGCAAGTCAACCTGCTCCGAAAGGAAAGAATCGTGCCTCTGTTTGATTTTGCTTGTGAAGAATGTAATGTTGTTTTGTATGACCAGTATAGGAATCATAGTGAAATGCATGTTGAGGCATTTCCTCATTGTCCTAAGTGTGGTGAAAAGACTAAGGTTATGTATCAAACAGTTACACATAGTACAAGAAATTTTGAAGCACAGTGGGTGCGTGATATAGATGATAAACCTGTATTTGTTCGTAATCGTAGTGAACTTCGTGATGCTATAGAAAGACATAATGATACAGAACTTGCATCTAAACAGGGTAGATTGCGAACATATGAACCTAAGTTGACACGGAGAGAAGTATGAGCGATTTGTTGTTAGAACAACAATTGTTTGCTAAAAATATAGCTAGATTGATATATTACCTTAATAATATGGGATTTGAGGTTACGTTTGGTGAAGCACAAAGAACTCAAGAGCAAGCCGAAATATATGCTAAACAAGGAAAAGGATCAAAATTTTCAAATCATATAATTCGTCTTGCTATTGATTTAATGCTTTTTAGGGGTGCTATATATCTTAAGAGTTGTGAAGATTATGAGATAGCTGGTAATTTCTGGAAATCCCTTCATCCCCTCAATAGGTGGGGTGGTGATTTTAAGAGTAAAGATGGAAACCATTTTAGTATGTTATGGCAAGGGAGGATGTAATGTTTAAGAAATGGATTATGAATGTTCTTATAGGAATTGACCAACTTGGAAATGCTATTTGGATGGGTGATCCAGATGAAACAATTTCCTCCAGACTTGGAAAATTAAAGGTGAAAAATGGAGGTAAAATTCCATGGTGGCCTAATCCACTTGCAAAAATCATTGATTTTGGACTTGATAAAATAGATAAAAACCATAGTGTTGATGCTATTGAAAAAGATGAGGGAAAAGAACAAGTAGTGGAGGACTTATGAAAACATGGATTAAAGGATTGGTGAGTGCAGCAATTGGTGCAGTAGCTAATTCAGTAACGGTAATTGTGGTTGCTCCTGAAACTTTTAACTTGCAAGATGGGTTGCCAAAACTTGCTTCTGTTGCTGCAGTATCAGCTATAGTAGCTGTAGCAAGTTATCTTAAAAAGAGTCCGTTACCAAACTAAAACCTATTGGGGGAATGGAGGAATAAAGATTATGAATAGTACAGAAAAGATTTCAGAAGATGGAAGAACCTTAACAGTCTTTACGGAAGATGATGATTCTTCCATAAAAGAAGATGATGGTAATGATGAGCATGCTGATACTGGTGATGATAGTATTGATGCTCTAGTTAATTTCGATGTTTCTAAGGTTCCAGATGAACATCGGCCAATGTTTGACCAACTTGTTGATGCAATAAAACAGCAGAAACTGTCCATTGAGAATCTGAAAACGAGGTCAGATTTCGCAGATGTGATGAGGACGATGCTTGAAACATCAAAAAGCTCTGCTCAAACGGACAAGGATAAGGAACCACCTAAACGGGAGAAATTGGCTGACAAACTGAAATTTGCCGCTGATGATTATTATGCGCCATTTTTTAAGATGATGGCTGAGGCTTTTGATAATCTCACTGACAATATCAGTGGATTTGCGCGAAACGTGGAGAACGAAACGGAGCAAGCGTTCAAGGATCGTGTAGGTCAGTACATCCAAGACAATGGAGTTTCCAAGGAAGTTCTCGCCAAAATGGACGAACTTGCTTCTACCCTTGGTAATTCAAAATTGGGGTATAGGAATCCAGCTTTTAGGGATTTAACTAAACTCCACCGTTTAGCTTGTAGTGAACTTGGGGTTAGTTTCAAGAAAGGTGAAAAATCTTCTGAAAAGAAGAAGGATGACAATCCACCTAAAAGGAAACCCAATGATCCTAAGAAGCGTATTGAGATGAACAGTAGCAGACGAACTGAGTCTGAGCCGAAAAAAATAACTTCTATGAAAGATGCTTTTGAAAAAGCCAAGGAAGATTTGGCTAGTAGATAAAGCAAGAAGGAGGGCAAAATGCCAGTCAACTCGATTACTTACAACTTTGACGATCTTCTTTCAAGCACTTGGATGAATTATCGTGATAAGTTGTACGAGAATATTTTTAATGCGTGTCCTTTTTTCTATTGGATTCACGCAAATGGTCGTAAACGGACTGAGGATGGTGGTGAAAGGATTGTTATTCCTTTGGAATATGGGAAGAATGATACCATCAAATCTATGACAAGTGGATATGATGTTGTTGATACAACTCCGCAGGAAGGCATTACTTCTGCTTATTTTCAGTGGAAGGAAATTGCTGGTTCTACCACGATTTCAAATAGAGAACTTGCTATAAATCAGGGTTCTCATAAGATTATTGATCTTCTCCAACAGAAGGCCAATAATACGGAAATGTCCATGACTGAAATTGTCAATGCTATGATGCTTGCATTTTCAGCAGGTAATGGCGGTCATGATCTTACTCCATTGTTTAAACTTATTCAGAAAACTCCTACTGGTTCCGATACAGTTGGTGGTATAAATCAGTCCACGTATGCATGGTGGCAGAATCAGATTAAATCATCTACTGCTACTACTTGGGCTGGATTTATTGCTGAAATGCTTCACCTTTATCTTTCCTGTTCTAAGGGTGGGTCGAAAGGTAAAAGGAGTTTTCCTGACCAGATTTTGTGTGATATGCGTTATTATGAAGCATATGAAAATGCTTGTCGTGCAAAGGGTCAGATTGTTATGACAAATGAAACAGTAGCAGACCTTGGCTTTGGTGGATTGAAGTTCAAGGGAGCGACCCTTATGTGGGACGAATATGTTCCTTCGGTGAATGATGAAGTTGCAATTACGGTTGATACTGTTGATACTTATTGGTCTAGTTACAGTAAATCAACTGCGGCTTTTATCAATTCAGAGTTTATAGAACTTGTTGTAATGAAAGGACAGGATTTTACGATTGGCCCATTTATTCAGCCTGAAAACCAGAAAGCAAAGACTTCACTTATTTATCTTATGGGTGAAATGTGTTGTTCCAACAGGCGGAAACAGGGTGTTCATTACAATGTTTCTCAGTCTATAACTGCATAAAAATATAAATAAAAAGGAGGTTGTGTAATATGTTGTTCACTCGACTGAATCGTACTGATCCTGAGAAAGTGTTTATGAATGTTAAAGCAGGTGAAGCACTTCTCATTGGGCGTCCGGTTGCCCTTCATTTCAGTGGTACTGATGATGGTAAGGCCGGATATCTTGCAGATGCAGCTACTGATGGTACTCTTGTAGTTGGTCTTGCTGATAAGGCAATTGCTTCTGGTGCTTATGGTCTTGTTCAGTGCTATGGTTATCGTTCTGATGCTCAGATAATCAATGCTTCTGATGCGGCTGCAAACTGCGGAGCAATTATGGCGATTGGTTCTGCTTCTTCCGGTCATTTGTATATGTCGGTATCGGTTGGTGCAGCTACGGCAGATCAGCCAGCATTTGTTCTTGCTCTTTCTGCATCTAAAACAACTTCTACTACACTTTATACTGGGGGAGTTTTCATCAGGTGCATGTAACAGTTTACAGATGCTGTTCTTGTCATAGAATAGTTACCGATGTTGAATTGGAGAAGTACGGGAAATGCCCCTTTTGCTCTGAAACCAGAGTAACGGGGGCAAACCCCAATAAGTTTGAAATTTTTAAACTGTTTTTTAGACTGTTATTCTTTAATCCAAAGGAGGGGGATAAAGATGGAGGAAATTAAGAAGAAAAAAGTAATGGTTGCAACTAATTTATATCAAGTTGATCCGATTGTTTATTCTGGACATGCACAACTTTTTTATAGACTTGGTAAAGCTATTGAAAACAAATTAAGTAACATGGCAGATATAGTTTTTACTGCTCCATGGAGAACACCAATTGATAAAGGCAGGAATGATGCTGCCGAATTGGCATTATATTATGAATGTGATTACTTATTTTTTTATGATGATGATATGTATTTTCCAGATGCTAATAAAATAATTCAGCTAATTAAGAGAATGATTGAAGATAAAGAAGATAGGATTCACATTCTTCAAGCAGAGGCTTTTATTCGTGGTTATCCGTTTAAACCTATGTTGTTCAAGTTGTACGATGTTGGTGAAAACAAGAAAATGAAAGCATTTGAAGATTATGAGGATTTTATAGAAGAAGATGGTCTTGTTAAATGCGATGCAGTTGGTTGTTGTTGTACTATAATTGATACAAGATTGTTTAAAATGACACCTAAGCCATGGTTTGTAACAGGAACAGGACATACTGAGGACATATATTTTTGTGTAAAAGCAAACCATTATAATGGTGGAGTTGGTATATATATGGATACAAATGTAAGTATTGGTCATTTGCTAGACAAGATAATACTTACAAAAGAAAATAGACCAATATTGAAAGAAATACATGAAAAATATAATCTTAATCAGTTGCTTTTGCCTGATCCAACATTTATACCATTGCAGAAAATGGGTAGAACAATGCAATTTGATTTCGATCATCGTGAAAACCCTCTAATAAGGGAATGCATACCAATTAGAAAAGAGGAGGTAACAGAAAATGGCTGATGAAGTTTGGGAAAAAAATGAAATTTATGTTAAGCACGGAAAAGGACTTAGGCAGTATCCATTTTCTTTTGGTAAACTTGTAAGTAGTGATGGTACTGTTGTTGGATCGGGAATGGTTCCTGATGGTGATGCTATTTATAACTATGATTTGCTTGCTACAGAATACGATTGTCCTCAAGATTTCGATCCGGTAATTGATCCACCTTTTTTGAATACTCCTGAGCTTGCAACTGGTATTATGGAAAATTCTGGACAATGGTAGATTGGGGGGTATTATGGTGAAACTTACGGAGGAAGAAATTAACAAATGTGAATACCTTAATGCTGGTTGTGGAACAGTAAGGTATGATGATTGTGTTAACATGGATGTTTCAGACAATAATGCATTTGTTGATTTGGATGTAGTTGGTGATGTTCTAAATATACCGTTTCCAAATGAAAGATTTAAAGGTGTTATATTTTCACATGTTTTAGAACATTTACCAAAGATTCAACATAAAAGAGCAATTCTTGAAATAAGAAGGGTTCTTAAACAGAATGGTAAGGTTTATATTGAGATACCTGATCTTTTGTCAGCTTGTGAGTTTTTTGTAGAAAATAATACAGGTCGGAGAGATTATTGGTATCAATGTATTTATGGAAGAAACGAATATGGTTCAGATCAACATCTTTCTGGACTTACAGAACAAGACCTTACCGATCTATTGTTTGATTGTGGATTTGGACATTTAGAATGGCTTGATCTTGATAAAGGTCAAGCATTGTTGGCAGTAATGGCTTATAAGCTGGATGAATTGCCATCGGAGAGATTATGAGTACATTAGATCAAATATATCAGAAGGTATATGCTAAACTTATTCAGGAAGTTGGTAGTTTTGAATGGTGGACTGAAGCCGAAGTTAAGCAGAATATCAATGATACATACCGTGAAACTTGTAGGGAAACTGAATGTATTTTAAAACGTGATGATGATACAACGCATACAGTTGCTGAACAAGTCGCATATGATATTCCATTACCTACAGGATATTCTGATATATTGAATCTTAAAAGAGTTTGGTACAATAATGAACCATTATCTCCTACTACTCCAAATGAACTTGATAAATTACTTTACGATTGGAGAGAAAGGGATAGCGGTAAACCATTTTGTTATTATTATGCACCTGGTGAAGAATTAACAAAGGTAAGTTTGTTTTATAAGCCATCAACAGCAGGTATTCATGTAGCTATGGAAATGTCACTTATTCCAGATGAAATGCTAGATGCTGGAAGTCCATTGTTTATATTCAAAGATGGACTTATTCTCTTTGATGCTGCGATGTATTGTTGTCTTAGTAAATCAGGTGGAGGACGTGATTTAGATAGAGCAAATTTTTATTTTGCACAATTTCAAACTAAGCTAATGGAAGCACTTGGTAAATCATTACATTCAAGACAGAAGCATGTTTTATATGGTGTTGATGAAGTATCTGTTCCAATTGGGCCAAGATTACCAAGTAATTATCCTAGTTCTGATTGAGGTATAAAAAATGGCACATACAAATACATGGGATGCATCTTACGAATCCCTTCCAACTGATGATAATTATGTATATGAAGTTGATAATTATATTCGTGAACTAATACTTAATGTTAGAGAACGTTTTGCTAAAGATCATTATATTGATATTGCAGGTACTGATGCAGATCATGGTGAACATCAGAAGATTACATTCCATTCACAAACTGCTAAGCCTACAGCAGTTGCAAATAAAGGTTTTCTTTATACTAAGGATGTGTCTGCAAAAGTTGAGATGTTTTTTGAAGATGAAGATGCTAATGAAGTTCAGATTACAAGTGCAGGTAATCTTAATATGTCTGCTGGTACACTTGAGGCAATAATAGGAACTATTTATCCAGTT
>Ga0172381_10007455_pt1 | contig 10825 bp, 8 predicted proteins | sample Leawel6488metaG_FD_119754 | JGI IMG/M metagenome (GOLD analysis project Ga0172381, IMG submission 119754) | Leachate microbial communities from a municipal landfill in Southern Ontario, Canada - Leachate well 64-88 metaG | ecosystem: Engineered > Solid waste > Landfill > Unclassified | place... | reverse complement strand
GTAAACCACATCTCCTGGTTTGGCAGAAGCAACTGAAGTTGCGAAGTCTCCACACTCGACAGTCACACCTTCAAGGGCTCGTGCGGCCTCCATGAGGCCTGCTTTATCGCAGTAGTTTGGGTTTGGGTACTTACCAAAGGGAGTGTTGAAACCCCCTCTCTGGTTGACTCTGTAGAGACCATTGAAGCCGGTCTTGTTCAGGTAAATGAACCGAGCTACCCTGACTTCGATCTCTGGTATCTCACTGGGTACCCTAGCTCTAATCTCGTTGTAGAACTCACGTGTATTAGGGTAATCAACCAGAATGTCTACAATACTCTTTACTTTACCTGTAGACAAAGCCAGGTAGGTGTCCATCAACTCTTTGTTCATGTCGTTGATGACAGCTCTCTTGAAGGCTTTTCGATTTGCCAATGCAAAGAGCACGGCCCCTCCTCCTACGAACGGCTCATAATAAGTATCCATGGTCTTAGGGAGCCTTCGACGAATTTGTGCTAGGATCTGCCTTTTGCCCCCGGCCCATTTCACGAAAGGAGAAGCTGTTGTCATAGGATTCCCATCACTTACACCGGGGTCAGTTGGTTGCTTTAAGAACCCAGCGAATCTTGTCCTTGGTTCTCAGAAGCAGTTTAGTACCAGTCCAAAGATAGGAGTCGATCTCGAACTGGATAGGTACCTCTGAGTGGAAATCGATGAATACCTTAAGCTTGTCTTCTCCTTTGATTATGGTGATGTCGACAAGCCCGAAGGAGTTTGGATCCCATGGTCCTGCCTCCAACAACTTGAATGAATACCCTGAGAAAGCTGGGACTTCTTCGATCTGCATAAGCACGGTAGGTACAAGAGTTTAAGAAGGTGGGCCAAGTTACCGGATCTTCTTTTGAGACATCTTCGTAGATGTATATGGATGAAGACACCACTTGGATTCTGAGACGAGAGGCCAGCTTACGAAGACGCGAGCTCCGTCAACAGGCTGTGGATTACTTGGGTGGAAAATGCGAGATCTGTGGCTACACGGGGTTCCCGAGTGCCTTCGATTTTCACCATTTTAATTCCTCTACTAAGGACTTCAATATATCCGACCGATTGGCCTCTCTCGAGCTACTCAAGGAAGAACTCAATAAGTGCGCACTTCTCTGCTGTAGATGCCACCGGGAGGTTCATGAGGGTCTTCACCCTCGATACCTGACCCTTGAGGACCCGTCTGAAGTGGACTTCAGCCCCCCTGATGATGGCTTCAGCTACGAGGAGGATGTTACCTTCGAAGCTGTTTTGGATGATGCCGTGAAGTCTCTCGATACAGAGATCCCGGTGCGCCGCTCACGAAGAAGAACCCCTGTCCGAGGGGCCTAGTCACATAATTAGTTGAGATCTTGCCGGTTCTTGGTGTAGGGTAATCACCATGGATCTGAGACGAGCAATAGCTAAGGCATACAGGGTTGCTAGAGATCGTGATTGGGACACCATTTACATCCTGGTCGACGCTCATGACACCATCTGTGATTCAAATTACAGGGATGCCTCGGCTCCTTTCTATCCGCAAGCTCTTGACGCTCTCAGTAAGATATCTCTCTTTCCAGAGATCTACTTGGTTCTATGGACATCATGCTACCCCACCGAAGGTCCCAAGTATCTCGATCGACTTAGGGCTGCTGGGGTTAGTTTCAAAGGGCTTAATGAGACCCCGGTGGCAAACACTAAAACAGGTGACTTCACGAAGAATCCCTATTTCTCGATTCTCATTGATGATAAGGCTGGATTTCATCCCTCTGAGTGGGGTCTTGTGTATTCAGCCATTGTACAAAGCAGGGCTGAATACCCACTGAGACCTAAATGAATTTCGACTGGCAAGACTACTTCAATGCAGGCGGTGAGCATTCTTGGATGCCCTCCCGCACCATATTCCTGACTCTACACGGGAGTCATGCATATGGTACTAACACGCCGCAGAGCGATCTGGATATCCGTGGGGTAGTTGTAGCCCAAAAGCCATACTACACTGGAATTCTGAAGAGTTTCGAGCAGGAGGTTCTCAAGAACCCTGACTTGGTGATCTTCGAGATCCGGAAGTTCATCTACCTAGCTTCGGAATGCAATCCAAATACCTTGGAGATTCTCTTTACCCACCCTGAGCAGCACTTGTTTGTAAGTCCAATAGGGCAAGCATTGCTTGATCACAAGAGGATGTTTCTTAGCCGGAGAGCTCGTGAGACATTCCTTGGGTATGCCACAGAGCAGATGAGAAAAATCGAACTGCACCGGCGGTGGATACTCGACCCACCAGATCATGAGCCCACACGGGCAGAGTTCGGTTTGTCCCCCATACCAGTTCATCCGGCGAAGAACCAGATTGATGCCTCCATGGCCATGGTCAAGAAGAAGGTTGACTCGTGGAACTGGCACAAGCTCGAGTATATAGCTCCGAGCATGAGGCAAGCCATTCGGGATGAGTTCCAACGCCGCTTGGTTGAAGTCACTTCGTGGGCTGACCTCGAGGTGGAAGACAAGGTTTGGCATGCAGCTGCCAATAGTTTGGGTCTCACCACCAACTTCATTCAGGTACTCGAGTTAGAAAAGCGATATGCCTCCAAGAAGTCGGATTGGAGCAAGTTCCAGAAGTGGAAGAAGAGTAGGAACCCTGAACGGGCCATTATGGAAGCCAAGTTTGGGTATGATGGAAAGCATGCCATGCACTTGGTTCGGCTGTCCCGTTCGTGCAGAGATCTTCTTACCACCGGTAATCTTGATATACGTCGACCTGATGCTGAGGAGTTATTAGCTATTCGTAACGGAGCCTGGAAATTTGAAGAGCTTGTTTCATGGTTCAAGCAGCAAAACAGAGAACTCAACCAACTAGAGAAAACATCACCCCTTCCGCCTGAACCTGATGTGGGTGCTATTGATCAGCTCTGTCAGGAGCTTGTTGAGAGGGCCTGGGTTGAATGTGGAGATTCTTGAGATAGTCATTCGATAAACCCTCAGTAGGGTGGATCCTCTCATTCAATCTGTCGCCAGGCGGTATGCGGCGACTATCACTAAGGGTACCCTTGAGAAGTGGAAGAAAGATCTTCGCTTGATGACGAAGATCTACCGTTCACTCAATGTTGACCTACCCTGGAATGCAGAACCAGAAGAGAAAGCTAAAGTTACCGAGAGCATAGCTGAAGCGGCTAAGTTGTTCCGGATCTTTAGGGACAACTTCTCAGATTGGGTTTACAAGGTAGTGCTCCAAAAGGCGGAAAAGGGTAAGGAAACCCCACTCGAGAAGGATATCAGAAAGAGTACCTGGGACTTTCGTTATACATTAGACAACTCATTCCTATTCCCAACTATTGGAGTTGATAGAGTCTTCAACCTCAGTAAGATCCGAGATGAGCAAGACAGGAATGTCAAACGATACCAGGTAGCAGCTTCGAAAGCTTTCAAGGATCTTGACCTGTACTTGGAGCTTAGGGGTGGATCACTTAATAGATTTGAACCAGTTGATCACTTTGAGATGGGAGGGGTTCAGGTCATTCTAGAGAATTGGGGACGTCAGGAAGAGAGTGGCCAGACCGAGGAAGAGTTTCACAATGCGATGAATCAACTTCGCAGTAGGCTTACTCGAATCAAAGCAGCTGGTTTTCCCAATGCTGTTAGAGGCCTCACCATTGTAGTCGATTTCGACCAAAAGGAGTGGGACACCAATGGTCGGTACTCCCCTTCTGAGGACAAGCTAACTCTTTACCCTCTCGCGCTTGCAGGTAGTGACACAGGGCATGGAACCCTTACCCACGAGTGTGGACACCGATTTTACTTCAAGGAGCTTCCAGGGCAAGCACGAGCCGAATGGGAAGAGGTTCTATCCTCTCGAGGAGTTAAGATCACTCTTGATGACATCGATAGGTTTTTCAAAGCAGTTAACCCGAAGATTGACCCAGACAACATCCTTACTATGATAGACGATGAGGATCGTCTTAAAGCCGCTCTACCTGTTGCGAAAGACAAGTTTGACGAGGTTAAGTTCAAGGAACTAGCCTTAGTATACCCAACCCCACTCCGTTCTGGACGTTCTGGACGTATATACGATCCAGATGATTACCTGACTAGGCTGAAGGAATTCAAAGAAGGTGAGGTCGTTCAGCTTGAAGAGATTAGTGAGTATGGGGATACTGAGCCAGTGGAAGCTTTTGCTGAAGCCTTCCGTATCTGGGTCATTAAAGGGCCAAATGCATTAGGTGCTTGGTCTCGAGAGTTCTTCCGCAAGATAGCTCGAGAAGGTGGTGCTAAAGTAGCTTCTGACGAGACTCCAGGATCTTGGACACCAGAGGGTTACTATATCCCTGCTACTCCTAATCAACACTACAAAGTAGTTTGCAAGGTCTGTGGAACAGTTACCCAACAATGTCGGTGCACTAGTCCAGATCGGGTAACAGTGCTGACCACTTGTAATAAGTGCAAAGCTGTAGATCCAATTGTTGCCGTGGTAGCTCGTCGGTATGCCATGGCTATTGGTGATGTCCCAAAGCTCATTCGAGATTGGGAAGATACCCTGGATCGATACCAGAACTTGGAGATTGAGCTTCCTCATGTACTGAGCGCACAAGAGTACCTAAGTCAACACGAAGGTGAACCTTTCGAGGGCAAGAAGTTAGAGGTATCTAGGTTCTTCAGTAACAAGAAGTACGATTACATACTATTCCCAAAGACCTCACTAACTTCCCTGCAGAGGATAGGGGTTCAGAACATTTTCCTCGGACTTCTTCAGCAGTATGACCTACCCTCGGATGTGAGGAAGAAGGTTGAAGCTTGTTCTAGGTTTTACGAAAAGACACGCTTCGCTAGTCCAAAGGACTTTGAGGCTGGGGTAGCAGCCTTCAAGAAATTGTTCAATCTATACACAGAGCACCTGGCGATAGCTAAGGATGCCTTTAATAAGGCCACTGTACGTGGGGTAGGTGCTCCTACAGTACTGAAAGCTGGTCCATTTAGAGTTGTGAACACTGGTGGTTTTGATGAAGCCACAATGGATAACTGTGCCAAGGTCATTGAAAAGGCAGCTCATCTTCTAGCAAAGAAGGGGCTTGGCAAAGTCTGCTATGGAGATGCCCTCATCTCCAATACCCTGACTAAGGGCAAGGTACTAGCGTTCTACCTTACTTCCAGTGATGAATTCTTCGTACGAGCCAACCTGAAGGGCAAAGAGGGGGCAGCCCTTCAAACGATCATTCACGAGTTGGCACACCGACTGTACTTCAAGTTTCTACAGAGCAGTCGCCGAGATATAGCTAGGATCTACCAGACTATCAAGTCCAAGGTAGATCAATCAACTAGTGATCTAGAGTTTGAGATTAGGAGAAATCCAGACCTTTCCCCTAAGCCTGGTGACACAGTGGTTGAAAAGGGTAAGACCTATGTTGTCGAACGGGTTGGTTACGGAGGGTCTCGAAGTGGGTACCAGGTAATCATGCATAGAGAGGATGATCCCTCGAATAAGGCTAGTGTCTCACTCAAAGGATGGGCCTTGTTAAAGGGTATCAAACCAGAATCCAAGCCTGGATCTGGATTCATAACCCCCTATGCTGGTAAGAATGATGAGGAGAACTTTGCAGAGATGGTAGCCTTCTACTGCATGGATGAGTTACCTCAAGATCAGGTTGAAATGCTAGAAAAGGTGCTATGATCTCTTCTCTTAAAGGCAGGGTTCTTGATTGTTCAAGCGTAAGGATAAAGCCCCTGTTAGTAGGGGTTTCAACAAGAGATTTCACAAGTACAGCTACCTAGCTAACCAGGTAGCCCTATGGGTGAAAGGAACTGGAGTTCCTTTCCAACTCAATGAGTTGATCCAATGGGGAAAGATAGGTCTTTGGGACGCTTGCAATCGATACACTGGGCCAGAGTGTGAATTTGATTTCTATGCCAAGGTTAGGATCCGAGGGCAGATCATTGACGAAATTCGCAAAGAAAGTGGGTATATTCGTAGGGCAGGCCCTGACAGACAACCAGAGTACCGACTGGTTTCTGACAACGATACCGTTGACCAAGGCTTGATTGACAACCAGATAGCAGCTCGCCAGCTTCTTATGAGGGTCATAGCAAAAATGGCAGCCCTAACTGAGCGAGAGGAGTACATCATCCGAAAGTACTTCTTTGAAGGTCTGACCCACAAGGACTTGGCTGCCGAACTGAAAGTTTCAGAGCCAAGAATATGCCAGGTTAAAACAGAGGCCGTTGGGAAGCTTCTTGAAATGACTGGGATCAATATTACCGACCTGTAGCCCGCCCTGAGAAAAAGTTGTTGATTTGAAGGCCCGTCGGTGTATTAAGGGTAATCCCACGGAAGGACTTCCCACCTATGCTGTCATATCAGGTTGCTGACGGGCTGTTTCTTGTTCACCAAGAGTTGAAGAAGACCAAAGAGAAGGCTAAGCCTGTCGAGGTACCAACCAATCACATACTAGTCATTGACGTTTCAGGCAGCATGTATAGTGAGTTACCTAAGATTCGTGAGCAATTGAAGAAAAAGCTCCCGAAACTCATTGGGGTTACTGACACAGTATCGATCATCTGGTTTTCGGGTAGGGGGCAGTTTGGTACCCTGCTCGAGGCTGAGCCAGTAGCGACTCTCACTGACCTGCAGGACGTCAACAAGGCCATTGACAGGTGGTTACAGCCCATTGGGCTAACCGGGTTCAAGGAGCCTCTCCAGGAGGTTGCAGCACTCATCAAGCGAGTGAGAGCCAAGAGGCCTGGATCCATCTTCTCTCTATTTTTCATGTCAGATGGTTGTGACAACCAGTGGAATCGAGCAGAGATCCTCAAGACTGTTGAAGAGGCGGCGGGTGGGCTCTCAGCAGCAACTTTCGTGGAGTATGGGTACTACGCGGACAGACCCCTTTTGACGGCTATGGCAGAAAAAGCTGGTGGACAGCTGATCTTCGCCGAACACTTCACCAAGTACGAACCCGTTCTCGAAGCCTCACTAGGCAAGAAGCTCTCTGGGGCACCCAAGGTCGAAGTCAAAGTATCTGGTGGGTCCATCGGTAACTTCGTCTACACTCTAATCGATGGGGAACTAACAACCTACGCTGTTGAGGAGGGTAAAATTCAACTTCCCTCTGACGTAACAGAATTCTGGCGGGTGAATCCTCACAAGGAGGGTAAGATATCTGGGAATACCTTAGCTGAGGTTGCTGGTAATCACGGTGGGAACTTTGATGGGGTTGATGAGGATGAATCAGATCCTCGAGCTCTCTCAGCTGCATATGCGGCGGTATCCCTCTACTCAGTTCGAATGAAGTCTGACGTGGTTTTCCCGTTTTTGAAGGCCTTAGCCGATGTTGACTTCATCGAGAGATTTTCTTCCTGTTTTGGAAAGCAGAAGTACTCTGACTTCATGGACGCTGCCAAGGCAGCTGCTTTTGATGACAAGTTACGCTACACGAAAGGTTGGGATCCAAAGAAGGTACCCGATGATGATGCCTACACGGTCCTTGACCTCCTCGCATTGCTTGCCAGTGATGAGTCAGCTCATATCCTGTTGGAGCACCCTGAGTTCAAGTACTCAAAGATCGGCCGTAGTCGAATCGATGCTGACGAGATCTTGACCCCGGAAGAGCAAAAGAAAGTCGATGAGATTCGGGCTAAGCTGGGTACAGAGAAGAAAGCTTCCGAGTTGGCTCGATTGAATACCGAGCTCACGGCTCTCCTCAACTCAAAGCCGGCTCCTCTAAAGTTCGTGGCTGATCCAGCACCCGATGGCTATCCGATCTCCTCTTTGGTCTACAATGAGGACTTCCCGAACATATCAATTAATGTCAGGAAGACAGGGGTTGTTGACCTCTCGGCTCGTCTCAAGGATGAGTTAAAGGGAAAGGTCCCAGCATCCTTCCAGACCTTCATTTTCCGTAATTATGCCATCGTGAAGGATGGGTTGGTCAATGTTGAGTCTCTTCCGGTGAGGGTTACAGAGGCAACTGCCAAGAAGCTCTCTGAGCTTCTCCCAGCGGAAGCCAAGCCAACCAAGCTCTCTATGGCCGGTGGATTCGTGATTGGAGTTATCAACTTACGAGCCCTTCCTGTGATCAACAGAAGGATGATCAAAGCTGCCAGTGCCAAGGATTTGTTCTTGGCTCAGTGGGAGCTTGAAACCTCCCGAGCAGCTCAGAAGGTCTACAAGGACGTCAGAGACGAGAGGGTACCGCCCAAGAAGTCACCAGGGTTCGTAACCACCTATGGAGAGGACGCGGCTAACTGGTTGAAAGAACAAGGGTTTACTGATTATTCAGGCTTTGCTCCCCCTCACACAGTCTCGGCTACTGCCACTGACTTCTATGTAGCCAAGAAACTCGAAGTGGCTATCGCTGGACTTTCCAAGTTGCCCTCTGTGAATGATGTTCGGAAGAAGATCAGTGCCAGTAAGAAACAAACCACGAGTGGTGCTCTCTTGGTACCAGCATTGACTGAGGTCGAGAAGTGGCTGGCCTCCGATGAATACACAAAGCTTCCAACTGATGAAGCCAAGGAGGCTGCCTTCATTATGTGGATCGACAAGAAGGCTAAAGAGGCTGTTGCGGTCACGCGTACGAAGATCCGAGAGATAGCTCAAATCAAATTTGCAATAACTGTCGGTCAGGTGTGGTTCACTGAGTTTTCTTCTCTGGACGAGAATTCGATGACACTCAAGCTTGGGGGTGCAGATCTCCTCTGTAAAGTCGACATGAAAGAAGTTGAGATCAAGATCTGAGGTTTGCCATGGGAATGAGTGTATACCCTCGATTGGTCATAGGGGCTTCTGTCTGTCCCTATGACTTGATGACTGAAATCCCTGGGGCAATAGTATGCCCCAAAGGTCACCCGCCTGATAAGTCAGGTGCCGGGCCTTTCTGTTCTACCTGTGGAGCAAAACAAACACCTCAGATGGTCAGAAGCTACAAGCTAGACTTCGAGAAGTTTGCTCGGAAGATGCATAATCAAACACCGGATGAGTTGTTTGATGAGTGGAATGATAGAGATAAGTCATCAAACCTTCGGTTCCACATAGTAGACCCGGTTTTTAGCAGTGAGAACTTGGATGATACCATTAATACATATGTTCTTGGGTATCGTCTGTTGGAATACGAATGCACCGAGTATCGGGGTAATGGGCTCTATTCAGTTGACTTAGCTCGACTCGAGCAAGTCAAGAGAAACTTGTTTGAGATCATCTGTGCTCTTGACTATACCAGTCGAGACATAAAGCTGTACCTCTGTACACATGTTTCTTGCTGATACCCTCAATTTGGTGTAGGGTGCCAGGGTGAAGATCCGTAAGAAGTGGCTTATTCTAGGTTCAATGCCAGTAGCCCTGCTGGTACTCGGTTGGTTCCTTGTACCAGCGATCCTAAAGCACTACATCAACGGGCTGATTCCAGGTGTCGAGGTTGGGTCCGCTAAGGCACTCAGCCTCGACTGCGTTAGAGTCGAACGAATCAACGTAAAGACTCAACACATTGATGGTATGTTCGATTCGGCGGTTGTCTGTCGAAAGTCCAAGACTGTTGCGGTTGATGGTGGGCTTGCTCTTGTAACCATGACTTCTGATTCAAAGGATCAGAAGTCAGGACTTGGGTACAAGATCACCGGTAAGAACCTGACCTTGAAGCTCTATCAAGGACTTGATAGAGCTACCCTCTATAAGGTCACTTTCGATTCAAATGAGGCACTAGCAGCCACTGGGAAGATCGAAACCAAGTACGGTCTTGTATCGGTTGAGGGTGTGCATTACGACCTCAAGTCCAAAGTGGCTACTGTTGCCAGTGGGAAGACTGAGCTACCAGATATCACCCACGAGGTTGGCAAGGTCCTCAAGGTAAAAGAGGTTAGTTTCACCAACGGGGCCTTCAACACTCAAAACAAACGGCTAGAGGTTGGTAAGATCTCTATTCCGCCTATCACTATTGAGGGGCTTGTCCTTGAGTCTACCGATGGTTTGATATATTCGAGAGCGAAATCTATTCAGGTTGAATACAAGCGGTTGTACTCGGTTCCAATAACTTTCCTGGGTGTGGAGATTCCAGCTATTGATTCGAGTAACCCTCTAGTTGGGCTCATGAGTGGGTATCTCTGGGTTAAAAGCAGTGGGGCCTTCATCCACTTTAACTTAGAGGATAAGCATGTTTGGGGTGATGACTCTTGCCAACATTGGCTTGAAGCAATTCCAGAGGAGATGCTGATAGAACCCCTCAAACAGGTAAAGCTCACCGGAGACTTCCGATTCGATTTGAAGCTACTTCCTGAAGTAAAACTCAAGATTTCGAATAGCTGTAAGCTCACAGGGCCTACTCCTAAGTTCATCAAAGATCTCTCAGGGGAGTTTTCCTATACTGCGTACCACCCGAATGGGAAGCCCTTCACTCGCCGAGCTGGACCTTCAGCTCCCGATTGGACTCCCTATCAGATGATCAGCCCGAACATGACCACGGCCCTCACGACCACAGAGGACCCAGGGTTCTTCTATCACAGGGGTTTCATCCCACAGGCAATCGAGAATAGTCTGAAGGACAATCTGAAGCTCGGAAGGTTCTTCCGCGGTGGATCCACTATCACAATGCAGTTGGCGAAGAACTTGTGGTTAAACCGAAGCCGTACCATTGGTAGGAAGATTCAAGAAGCAATACTAACGGTTGCCTTGGAGAGTTCATTCCCTAAGGCCAAGCTCATCGAGATGTACCTCAACATCGTTGAGTACGGCCCTGACATCTATGGGATAGGGCCGGCATCGTATCTGATTCTGAAGAGGGACCCGCTCGAGTTGACTCTGTCTGAAGCCTTGTACTTGGTTCTTAGACTTCCGCGTCCGAACCAT
>Ga0172381_10007454_pt1 | contig 10826 bp, 13 predicted proteins | sample Leawel6488metaG_FD_119754 | JGI IMG/M metagenome (GOLD analysis project Ga0172381, IMG submission 119754) | Leachate microbial communities from a municipal landfill in Southern Ontario, Canada - Leachate well 64-88 metaG | ecosystem: Engineered > Solid waste > Landfill > Unclassified | place... | reverse complement strand
CAACAACGGTCGGCCAAAGCCCTCTCCATGAGTGAGGCTGACGTGCGCTTTGACCTTCGGATGGTTGTAGAGTCGGTTCAGTTCTTCGGTGGTCAGATCGCCGTGAATCAGATAGATGTTCGGTAGATCGTGGTCGCCGATACTCTGGCGGATGACGTGTATCTTCTTGAGGATTTCGTCGCGGTCCATCTTCGAGAACGTTGCACCGGACGTCTTGAGGATAAGTGCCGGAGCGTTCTTACGTCCACGAAACACCTCACAGAATACTTTGATGAGCATTCCGACGTCTTTGCGGTCGGCGCCGATTTCGCCCGACAGCCAGTGGCCGACGAAGAGGTAACAGAACGACTCGGGAATGGCCTCCAACGTCTTGTCAATGTCAGCGGATGGTTCATCGGTCTTACGATACACCGTTGTATCAACGCCCTCGAACACGACTTCCATCGGTTTCGACATCTTGACCGACTCCTGCCGACCGTCGGGAAGTTTCTTGGTAAACGAGGCCTTCTCAAATACTTCCTTGGTGAAGTGAGAGGGGACGATGTTGAGGTTCATCCGATTGAGGCCCTCGATCCACTCAGCACGGGGAAGAGTCGTCTCAATACCAGCAGTGATGCCGATGTTGTACTTTCCCTGCGGCTGGAACTCGTTGGGGATGGAAACCTGAATGTGCAACTCGGGCTGCTCACGGAGAGGTTGGGTAAGGATACGCTTCTTGATCTCAACGCTGAGAGGATCATCGTTGTCAAGAGCCGTCATCGGAGTGCCGCCCCAACGAGTGGGAACGATTTTGACGTCGAACTTGTCCCACGCAATCAACGCCTTTACACGGGAACGAGCGTCGTCTCCGTACCCGGAACGGGTTGAGACAGGGCCAACAAAAACACAAACGGGTTTGATTTCGTTACTCATAGATTGATTTCGGATTCGGTGATTGTCGCAAAGGTATAGTTATATGTCAATCGGAAAACGAACGTCCGCCGATTGCGTTCAAGTGTTTTGCTTCTATGTTGGATAAAGTAAAGATTCCGCCTTCAAAATTTGGGTCCACGAACAGTCGAATGGTGGAGTTGTTTTTTGCGGCTGAACGAATGTCGACGGAATAGTGTGTGTATTCTCTTACTTCCTTGTTCAATTGATGGAACCGTTCGGTGATGATAGCGAGATCGAACTTTGTTTGTGCGAAGTATATTCTGTCCGGATGAACGGAAATCTTTCCTCGATCTTTTGGAACAAGACCAATACGTTTGATTTTCTCGTCATTAACCGACGGCGTTGTGTGATATAGAATGTCAAAGTTTTGCGGATCGACTTCTCTGTCGTATTTGGCCTCCAACTGCATAGCCAAAATTTGACCGTTTTCGCTGTCATTTTCGAAGTCACTCCGATCAAATTTTTTCCACTTTCCGAGCCCTCCAAAAACTGAATACACAGAAATAAACCAACCGAGGCTATTTATCAGCCTCAAAAAATTATCGAGATCGGCCGGTGTCAGGTTCTCTTTGAGGTAGATGACTATTTTTTGTCCGGATGCCTTGATATCCATCTTGGTAGATGATATTGACCACCTTTCAACCATATCAGCAAACCTATCCACGGATACCGAGTGAATCAGTCCTTCGTAGATTAGGTGATCTCTGATAAGATGGTTGAGTTTTATCATTGCAAGTCGTCGAAAATTTAAGGTCGGCTGAAGTATCTCATTCAGCCAACCAAAGAGGATTACGGATTGGTTCCTGCCGTATTGGCGGCTTCCTGCTCCTCGATGATCGCGGCCATCTCGGCCTTCACGTCACCGATCTGATCCTTGAAGTCCTGCATCACAGAACGTTTCTCCTTCTCGATCTCAGCGAGCCGCTTAGCGAGCTCGTATACCTTTGCTTTTGCTTGGTCGGATGTTAGTGCTTTTGACATAGTTGTATTTGGTTGTTTCGGAAAATCAGCTGAAGAACTTGGCAGCTTCCTCACGGTCGATCTCGGGCATCTTGAAGCCCAAACTACCACTCGGCATCTGATTGCCGACGTACTCATCGTGTCGGTGAAGGTTAAATCGTTCTCGGCCCTTCCAGTTTGCCATCATGGCGTCCAATCCATCGGACATCGTCTTGCACATGTAGTCGGCATTTAGGTGGCCTATGCCCAAGCAGTATTCACGCCCTTTCAGGCCACTTGACACACGTTCCTCCGGCGTCTTGAGATACCAGTACATGATAGCCTTGGCAGCGTCTTCCCACTTGGCATAATCGGCCAAAATGTAAGGAGTCATGACGGAGCCTTGTACCATCCTCGCGCTTGGGAAAATTGGCGCGACCCACTCACCATGCTTACGCACTTTGCCATCATGATTGCTTCCCCAGTTGATATCGAATTCTTGGAGCTTTCCGGTTTCATCGGTGAAACCGCACTGATCTTGTAGTCCACCAGTGACGGTGACGATGGTCGGCGTCCCGGCCATGAGGCTCTCGGCGGTGCCAAGACCAAACCCCTCGTTGTCGGACAGATTGATGGTGACATCAGCGAGATTGTAGAGGGTATTCATATCGACTGGCGGAAGTTTGCCGGTCGAATAGAATACGTTCTCGCAGCCGAATGCTTCGACACACGCCGGAAGATCGGTTCCGTTCTCGTCGACGGGTGCAGTGTGTAGGACAAACGCAACCTTCTTTCGTTCGGCTTCGGTTAGATTGGAGCAAAACGCTTTCCACGCCAACAAAATGGACGACGTCTGCTTACGTCGGATGTTCCGATTGTTGTATAGCATCACGAAATCAAACGACTTGTCCTTAAACAATTGCTTTGACATCTCGGCAATCTTCTTACGTTCCTCGTCGGTTATGACTGGATGGAACGTCTTTGGGTTGATGCCATGCGGAACATAACTGACGGTCGTTGGGTTGTTGTAAGCTACGTTTAATACATTTCGGACGATGTTCTCGGTTTGTTTGCTGATACAACCGATCCAATCACAGGACTCGTAGTAGGCTCGGTTATACATTGGCAGGGGCAAATCATCCCAAATGCTATAGAAACCAATTGGGCACTGCTGACGAATTTCGCGTTCCATCGAATACATCCAGATCCAAAATCGCGGATCGGTAAAATGCAAGATCGCGTCCGGTTTCTCGATCTGCATAATCTGCTTCAGCATATCGGGATTGCCGTATCCGTCGGTGGGATACAACCGAACGTAGGGATCGGGAACACCGGTCTCATTCTTGGTTGCTTCGCTTAAATCAATCACACGGCCACCGTCCGGATGTTTTACCGATCCCGCGATCTGAGCCCAGTTGTATTTGTGAGACAGTCCGATGACGAACTCTCTCGCCATCGTCGCGATTCCACTGTGCATACGAATGTCGTCGCAGAGGAGGAGAACCTTTTTTCGTTGATCCTTTGGGATATAGCCGTCCTTCATAGATGTAACCTTTATGAGAATACTGGGTTGTGTGTTGTTGTCAAGCCATCAAAATGACGAACCGCTGATTTGCAGATCGTTCACCTTGTCGACCTGATCGCGGAAATTGGCATCATTGGCGTAGAGATATACGCATCGATTGACGAGCTTCTGTAGAGTCATACTACGGCCGAGAGATTGCTTCTTGAAGTCGTGGTATTTGTCAGAAAATATGTGCACTGAAGTAAAGGACGTTTCGTGTGGAGATTTTGATTTCATAGGTTGATGTTCTACGATATATATGTATGTAAAGACATTTTCACCAGTCAACTCGGTTATTATATTTCCGCATCGGTAGTTTTTTACCCGATGACCGTTTCCAATCATTCCAGTCAGATTCCCATATATAGTTCACGATGTATCCGAGGGATGTTAGCCGTTTGAACTTCCGATCCGTTCTTTCCAATAAATCTCCAAATGTCGTCGTCGTCGTCGAACACATCGGACGATTTGAGTCGGTTGTTCTAGGATTTCCGTGCCAATAATCCCCTAAAAACTCATACACTGTAGAACCATCAATACCGTCGACTTGATACTTTGTTCCCGATATCGGTATTTGCCGGCTATCCTCGGGAATACCGATTACGTCCAAAAACAACCGTTCCGACTTTGATATTTTCCCAACACATTTTGGGCAACCACTTCCGGTTATGTGATTTCTTGGAGTTTGCCGGAATGAGCCGTGAACTTTGCATTTTATACAAACCGGCGTCTGCCCATCAACGTACCGAACCTGTGAGTAATCGTACAAATCTCCGTGAACGTTCTTAGCCTCCTTTATAAAATCAGATGTGGATTTTCGTAACTTGTCAGCTTTGCACTTGGGACAACCCTGTTTTTGATGCAAGTGAGCGTTTGACCTCTGTGAGAAGTACCCGTGTATTGGGCATCGCACTCTAATAGGCCACCGGTCACCGATGTAAACAGTGTTGGAATAGTCATATCGATCACCGTGAACAGCCTTGCAATCCGAGATAAACTGTTGGTTTGTCTTCTTTGGATACTCGTTACAGTATCTACACCCATGCCCAAGCAAATGCCGTTCTGGAGTTTGATCAAAATCGCCGTGAATTTTACAGCCAATAATCATTTTGGACCTACCGATTTCATATTGCGTTTTGGTGTAATCGTATCGGTCTCCATGAACGAGTTTAGCTCGACGTATAAACTCATCCGTTGTTAGTTTCTTTGGCATAATAGTTTCCGTATATACATATATACGAAAATACGTAATCGGCGAGCGTTCATTTTTTATATCGCATCGATCTTATCAGTTGGCATAAAAAATCGTCGAGCCGGTTATGGACTCGACGATCTTGTAGTTATTTTCGATTTAAGGAACGATCTCTACCCAACTGGAGACGGATAGTGTCTTTTCGGAATCGTCCGAATCTTCGAGTGAAGCGTCATAGTGGAAGGTAAGTCTGCAACTTCCTAACACTTCGTGCGTTTTTACAAAAAGTGATCCACAGTAATTTATCTCACCATCGAGTTGTGCGTATGAATATGGAGCAAAAATTTGCCCAACAAATGAATTTTTACTATCGTGAATAATGACATCATTACCGTCGATTTTACCACTGTTAATCTCATTTCTCACATGGGATTGTATTTCGGCGGGATTCATCGACGTTGGATCAAGATTGGATTCCTTTGGTAGCATGACAATCTGAAGCCGTTTGGCTTCCCAGTTATCAACCACGTTTCCTCTATAATACATCTGTTGCGTCGTCTTGAGTTTCTCAACGGATGGCATTTTGGGCTTAGAATAAATTGTCAATTTCGCGTTGGGTGTAACAAAATTTATGTTCAGACCGTCGAGCTCCGTTTCCCCTATTACAATTACGACTTCACCGGCAATATTGATGGTTTTAACTCCCAGTTTTTTGACCGCAACATAGTGCTTATCCGTATCGGTAAGACCAATAGTGGCGACACTTCCAATTACTGATATAGTTGAGGTATTTTTCTTTGGATCAAACTGTCCGAAATCTCCCATTTTCCACTGGCCATTGGGGTCGCCATCTTTTGGCAAAATCTGAACCCAACCGTCGTTTGTTTTGGCATCGGGTGGAAGCGGAAACTCCCAATCGAATGTGACGTCAGTTCGGACCAACGACGGCTTGTACTGGATCAGTTCGAGTGTTGGCGTAGATAAATCGTCGATTGATACAAGGTAATCGTCGGTTGTATTGTCAACTGTATTTACTATGACGTTATTAGCATTTCCGGAAAACAGCGTTGCGTAATAATAGCCGTTCGATACATTAAACTTATCAGTTGCACTCAACGTGCCAATAAAAGCTTTGTTTCCTCGATTCGAAGATGCATCCGGTGCTGTATTGTTGGAGCTTTTGTAACTATCAACCGTTACATACTGCGACTTCAGTTGCTCTCGGTCGTGTATGCTCTGGGCCTTGATTTCGGCCAATGAAATCAGTCCCCGTGCAACTCCCGGAACCGCACTATTCGACATCACGAATTCCACCTTGACGCCCTTGCGAACCGATAGATTGGACTGTTGAACCGTTGACCGAGAAATAACGGTGTAGTTGTCGTCGACCTTTTGCACCGACACCACGTATTCTCCAGTTGATCCACCGAGATCGGATCTCGCCACCGTGAACGTCTTTTCCCACGTATCGGAATTGATTTTTGTCCAATCGAGAACGTCACCGGACATGATTGCATGTGCAGCCCGTTCAATTCCAGATTCGGCCAAACTGAACGCCGTGACGCCAAGCTGGTGACGATATGCGTTACGGTATTCCGTCATCGAAGAAGTCAGCAATGCGCCAACAGCGAACAGCATGATGATTCCAAGAACCATCGTGATGAGAAGAGTCGACCCTCTATTTGTGTGTTTCATAGTTCCTTTACTCGGTTAAATTTCTGAATTGGATGCGCGCCGACCGATATGGTAGATTTACTTTTCGAGTCATTCCAAGTTTCTGCCGACCGTTTTGGATCGGAACGACATAAATTTCGATTCCACAAATCTCGTCAGCCGATGCCGAACTCGAAATGGTTCCGGTCCGAGTCAAATACGTAAACTTCGAATGTTCCAGTTTGCTTGTATCGGTTTCGATATTGCTTGAAATTTTAGTCGGTGTATCACCGTCAACGGATCGAGTGATTTTGCCACTCGTCATATTATACGCGACTTCACGGATGTTTCCGGTCGAATATTCCGAAATCTTAACAGTGACAGATTGCTCCGACGCGTTGACAACCTTGGTTACGGAACGAAAATCCCGAATGGTGCGATCACGTAGAAGCACGGTGTCATTATTCATCTGAATCGCGTCCGCCACTTCGTATGATGCGCGACAGACCATTCGGAACGTCGTGAGAACTGCCGCAACGACCATCAATGATATGGACATCGATATGAGAACTTCTACCAGTGTGAATCCCATCTTATTAGTTTTCATGATTTTACAATACCGACTTGGTGGAAACGCCGTACTTGGAAATATATGAGAACGAAACGGCTCGATAGTCGTGATTTCGGACGGTCCAAACTACGTTTGTTCGAACGAGTAGAAGATCGGAAGCTTCGGATGGGTCCAATGCCACCACACTTCGAATCCAGTGATATTGGCGTTGATTTACCGATGTGGTCCCAGAAAGATACGATGATGTCTCCAGATTCGTCTTTAACGTAGCAAATGACGGAATCTTCAGTTCCTCGGTCTTTTGAGTGAGAATGGTAGTTGCGACGATCCGGCTACGAGACGTTTCCATTTGCCACAACACCGTCGTAACCGATGTAAGTGCAGATGCGATGATGACTACGGCCAAAAACATGGAGACCACAACCTCCACGAGCGTAAATCCGGAATTTTTATGGTTTGGGTTCATTTCTAAATAAACCATACCACAAATTTAAGAAAAGTCAATTATTTTTTGTAACTTTCTTATCTAAATGATAATTAACGAGTTATCACGTGATCATTCCTTACTATCGCAGTGATCCGTCCCCTTAAATGGGCAATACTTGCAATTCTTCTTGGCATTTCCGGGGTTCTTGATGTAAGGTTTGTCGCGTGCATAATCGCCTTCCTCGGTAAAACCATCCTTCACAAAATCGATAAATGACGATTCCACCTCTTTCATCGTCATCTTTCCGGTCGTAGGTGTGACTCGTTGGATACGTTGTTGAGGAAACTCCACATTCTCAAATAGTCGACGCTTTAGTATGATGAACTCAACCGTAATGTCTTCCATCGGAACCTTAAATAACATGTGATAGAATCGCTTGTAGAGAACAAGTTGATCGAGTTTCGTCCGATCCATCTTTTGGTATTTATTCCAACCCGTCGTGCTGGTCTTAAAATCAAAAATACAAATTTTTCCAGTGGTCTTGTCCTTCAGAGCGAGGTCAAGATAGCCCCTATACACCACCTTTCCATTTTTGAGGGGGATTTCAAGCGGCAACTCTACACCAAGGAACTCGTAACGACGAGATGGAAAATGCTTCTGGCGGTTCGTCGGTGAGATGAAGTAGTCAAGAATGGCCTTCGCATCCTGTCGGAACTCCTCAACCTTGTCGAGTTCTCCCGCCCTCATCTTCGGCCCTTCTTTCTCGATTGCTTTGGCGTATGCCTCGTTGAATATACCCATCACATCAAGAGCGTCGGCTTCTACCGCCGATTGCGTGTAGAGGGCTTGCAGATAGGTCTGCAAGGCGATGTGCATAGCAGTTCCGAACACGAGGTTGATGTTGCTGTCACGTGGACGAAGATTGTCGACGTAAGCCAACTTCCACTGCATCGGACACTTCAGCCACATTGAGTATTGGCTGTAACTGATGGTCTTTGTTTTTGGCTTGTCTTCTTTGGTCGGCAAAATATCTTTGACGGACTCGACGTCGGAGGTTTCTTCATCCATAGTGGGATACGCAATCACGTTTGCTCCAAAGTGTCAATACAAATCAGTTTTTGGAGTTATTATAAAATGCTCGGAATATTTATAGCGAAACATGGACTTCTCCTTCCTCACATCTGAAGTAATCACTGGAATCATAACGGTCTCGACATCCGTCATCACCGGACTCGGAACGTTTTTTATGACGAGACGATCCGAACGGATCAATCGTGAGAAAACGATTGAGGCGAGATTGATTGAAGAGCGAAAATTGGCCAGCGAGCGAAAGTTGGCCGAAAAGGTTGCCACGGATACGAAAGAAGCTCAACAAGCGCAGCAGGCTGCCAACGACTTTGATAAACTAATACAAGCCAACCAAAAGTTTCGTGACGAGATTCGTGTGGAGTTGGATGAAGCCAGAAACGAAATTGAGGAGCTGAAAAAGAAACTGGATCAGCGTGACGGTGAGATTGAGGAGCTGAAGAACTCCATTGCCGATTTGAAGCAAGAACTATCACTGAAAGATAAACGTCTGGCCGATATGAAAGTTGAGATTATGCGACGCAATATCAAGGTAGAAGATCTCCGTGGGCGAGTGGATCTGATTGACCAACGTGACGCAGAACGCCAGCAAAATCAGACGGCTGGAGATCAATCCGAAAAGTCGAAACCGTGAACCGATATGTAACATCTGCCAGTTTATTGATCTTTGGCGTGTCCAATAACATCAGTACGCGATTTTATTTTGCGGTGGAAAGAGGGGCGATCAATGAAAATACTGTATGTTGAAGACGATCTCGCGATAGCATCCGTGGCCAAGTTTTTGTTTCTGAAGACCGAACACCATCTCGTATTTTGTCAAACCATATCGGATGCGATCAATGTAATGGCCGCGTATGGACAAAAGATTGATTTGATTTTGCTCGACTTATATCTTCCCGATGGCCGAGGCGTGAAGTTGCTGGAACGCATGAGGGCTATGGGACTCACTACACCCGTAATCGTTACAACCGGATTTTACACCGATCACGCTGAAGACCTCAATCCATACGAAAAGTCAGGAACGATATGTAAAGTTATGCATAAACCGTTTCTTCCCGAAGTATTGTTGCATACATTGATTGACGTTGAGAAATCCTTACGTAAGTGATATTTATGGAATCGATGGAATCCACGCCAAATAATTCAGGATCGGCAAGAACGCACACGTATATTTTGCAAACTACTGGATTGCTACGGTCATTCGGAATTGCGAAAATGGTACGTAGTAGTGAATTGCGTGAGCTAAAACGCCTTCTAAAAAGTGTAGCTTCGTCGAAAAAAGAATACAACTCAATGCTTCAAGAGGAGATTGAGAAGATGTCTCGAATCGGTGGAACGAAATCTCCAATACCGGGAATCGTCGTTGTTCTGGGAACCGAAGACCGCAATAAAGCCGTGGTGGGAAGTGCCAAAGCGTCCGCAAAAAAACTGAAGCAATTTGGTTGGACCAAGGACATGATATGTTTCTACATCCTCGCTCTCATCAAAGAACTTGGATTGAGTCAGTCCGACTTCGATGATGTGATTAGTTCGTCCGACGACGAATTTGATTCGGACGACGAGGATGAAGCGGAGTGATCAGTCGGTCAAGATGTAGCCACGAATGACATCACTCACGTGTTTGTTGAGCACTGGATGCGCCAACATTTCCGCATTGGCTAGCTCGCCTACATTCTCCCACTCAACACGAACGTCGGCTTTCTTAGCCACCTTGGGATCGTTCAGCATTTCATGTTCATTTGCTGGTGGAACGAACCATCGTACAAGTGGTGGTTGAGAAACCTTGGTTGTCAGTGGTTGATCCCAACTAAACTGACTGATGTGAATAAGCAGACCGTTACGCTCCCGCTTGATCCAGTCCACCTCATCCTTCTCGTAATGGTCGTAACGAACGTCAGTGACAATAGCGTAATCATATCCAGCATTCTCGGCATCACGGAGGGCCTTATCAGCTTGGTCGATCCAGAAACGTCCATTGGTCTGCTTCCGCTTTGCATCGCCAAACCACACTAGCATTGGGCGAATCAACGTCTTCTCGGCGTTGTTCTGTGTAAATGTTGATACTCCTAGGTTATTCCTACAGAAATCATCGCAGAACATCTTCAGTGGGTCGGCGAGGGCAATACGCTTTACTCGTTTTCCTTTGAGTTCGAGCTGCTCGATGAGGATTGCAGCGAAAGTGTCTTTTCCAGCTCGGGCAACGCCCGCAAGTGCCAGTGTCTTCATTTAGTCGGATAGTATGGACGGTTTGGACATAGTTGTCAATGTATAACAACGGTTGGTACTCCGATCAGGTCACTACAAATCAACAAACTACTTCAGCAGTTTGTCAATCTCTTTCTCGGACTTTCCATAGTCGGATAGTATCTGACGGATCTCATCAATGGTAAGTAGTTCCAAATACTCAACGGTATTCTGTGTACTCTCCTGGAAGTGTCTCCGAACGATCTCAACGACTTCT
>Ga0172381_10007453_pt1 | contig 10827 bp, 7 predicted proteins | sample Leawel6488metaG_FD_119754 | JGI IMG/M metagenome (GOLD analysis project Ga0172381, IMG submission 119754) | Leachate microbial communities from a municipal landfill in Southern Ontario, Canada - Leachate well 64-88 metaG | ecosystem: Engineered > Solid waste > Landfill > Unclassified | place... | reverse complement strand
CTCATCGGTAGCAGTAGTTGGTGTTAACACATAATCTCCCGCGCCTAGATCAACTCTATTCCATTGATACGCTTCATTCAGCGCACCAACAATCGTTTTATTAGTTGTCGCGAAAGAAGTGTTTAACGCATCCCCAAGCTTAATAGCCGTTGTAACATTTGTGTCTTTTAACCCAGCACCCTTTAAGTTTATATTTCTTCCTGTAATTGAGTATAAATCTGTTCCGTCATCATCCCACAATACTTCATCTGCCAAATTTATCCATACCCCATTCTCTCTAAACCTAAAAGAATTTAAAGCGCCGTCATAATAAAATGTACCATCGGTTGTTGCTGGCGCGGTTGCCTGAGGAGTTAATACAAGCGCCGTTGGATCTATTAATCCATCTACCGTCAACTTGCCATGCACTGTCAAGTTATTATCTAATTCAACGTCATCATTTGCAAAATGTGTTTTTAATGTCGTTCCTACTCTATCCCAAAAATCTTCTGAATCGGTCATTTCTGATCTAACAATGGCGCACAATAACTTAGTATATTGCCCAATAGCGTTTTTATTGTCTTGTTCTATTGCGATAATCTTTAGCTGTGTCCCTGATCCTATTGTTGCAGCATCTAATTCAACTCCTGAAATTCCGGTATAAACATTCCCGCTTCCAACATAGATATTAGCCAGCTTACCAATATCCGTAGTAGCAAATACACCGCGACATTGTATAGAAATTAATGCCATTGGATCTATTACAACATCTACTACTCTTTTTGTGCTTTCTTTACGATATTGATTAAAAAACTTATCTATAGCAAACCCAGCAACAACGCCAAATATAGCATCGGATGCAGAAGCTTGAGTTACTACTGGATAATAATTACCGAACTCATCAGTATCCATTGCGCTTGTAAGCTTAACAGGATCTTGGATGAATAATGCCGTAGCATCAGTAGTTACGGTAATACATTTAATAGTTTTTAATTCAAACCTAGATGAGGGCAAGGTGTTAACAATCTTTAAGCCGTATTTATCATTTGTGTTAGCCATTTTAATTTCCTCTGTTTATAATTCTGCATCAGCAGTCCAATGACCGCTAACGTTAGCAGCAGTCGCCGCACCTATTGTTGGATATCCTGTTGAACACGCACCTTCTGCAACATTGCCTGTTACAGCAACATCTCCTGCGCCTGCATCAGTTATATTTCCTGAAGTACCGGTAGCCGCATACCAAGTAATAACTGGTGTAGCGCGCTTAGTAACTGCGAAATTATTTTGTAAGCCAATTAAATTGGCACTTGTTGCTACAGGCATAATTGATGAACTAATACCTACTGTAGTAGCTGTTCCTGGGTCAACACCTTGGTTATAACTTTTTTCATAGTAACGTTGGCATCTATTTAACACCGTTTGAAAATCTTCTGCATGTGAGAAAGCAAAAGGAGTATTATCATCCTCAGTTAAAGACACCAAATCTATCCAAAAAGAATTGATTACATTATCGCAAAAGTTTTCTTGATTATCCGTGCTAAGATAATTTCCTGTTAGCCAAGAACCTGTGGTATTTGTTAAATCTCTATAGTTCGATCCCGCAGCTAAAGTTATAGCAACATCAAGACCAACTCCATTAGCAAAATCCCATGTTCCTGTCGTCGGTATGGTGGGGATATTAACGCTGACATATTGCCATACCATTGCCGCTGCGATATCAACTTCAAATAAACAAGTTCTATCTAAGCCAGCATTTCTAACAGAAACACAATGTATTCCTGTTCTGGTAGACATTACAAAAAAGCCAAGCCAAAGACCATTTACTCTTATTTTATCTAAAAATAAATTATATCCTTCAACTTTTGTATTCATGTAGCAATAGTCGGCAGCCGCAATAGCAACATCAGCTGTTGTGCAGTCAATTAAAATAGAATTTTCTGGCTGAAATTCTAAGTTCCCAGTGGCAGTAGGCGCTGCGGTATTTTTACTAACATCATGAACCATAGTTCCTGATTTATGATATTGAAACCTATCGGCTGTATATACGGCATCAGCAACTGAAACGAAAGATGTCCCTCGCTGCCATGGATTTATATCGAACACGCCACCAATAATAAAGTTATTCATAATTATTTCACCTTAACGAAAATTCTACCGACCAATGTTTGTTGTATATTGTTATGACCATATCCTCCGCCGCTAGGTTGTGTAACACTAGCGGGATGAAAATTTTTAGCTGTAGATCCACCACCGCCTTCCACTCCTTCAGTTGCTGGATATACTATTTCTGGGCTGTTATATTGATGCGTATGTGGTGGTATTTGAGCAAGAGATAATATTTCTGTTGATGTACCAATGTGTGTGGCGAAACCAAAGGTTGGACCACTACTTGCGATAACTCGATCCAAAGCGCTAGGAATATTAAACGTAGTGAATCCATCACCTGCCCCATAAGATGTGCCGACTAATGCAAAATATTCAGAGTACGCGGTTCTACTTATAGCTGACCCATCACAACTCATATAAGTAGGCAATAAACTAGCAGCATTAACACTAGTCAATAAATAACTACCTATTGGGTCACCGGTAATTAATCCTGCCGAATCACTTGTTTTGTACCATCCAACAGATGTAGATAACAACGTAATGCTTTCATAACTAGTGTGCAAAAATATAGATGCGTTTACATCGTCAATTTTTTCAGTTCCAAATGGCGTAATAATGCCACTATACGTAGAACCTCCGACTTTTTTAAATATCAATTCAAAACCGTCACCGATATTAGCTAAACTAGGCAATAAAATTGTGATATCACTTGTTGATGGTTGTATGCGATAAAAGTATCTAGGAGGAAATGGGACTAACGTAACCAGATTACCAAGTGTGTTGTCAGTAACTATCGGCTGCACTTTAACTTTTACAGTATCTTGCAATATTCTCCAGTTAGAGCCATCGCAAATTATTGTTATTGATTCATCTTTATTTGTAAGTAATAACTGCGTTAAACCATCAATAGTTTGCGCTGTAAATGGTTTTATCGTAACAGCATTAGCGGCTATACTTACCTTTTTAAGACTTATCACATAACCATTTGTGGCTACCGTTGCATTAGGTAGCTGTATTTGAAACGCTGTGGATGTCGTATCGCATAACAGAGTTTTGCCTCTATCTGATAAAATTACATCATAGTTTGCATACAAAGTTTTAGTGCTAGTATCAGTAGCATTAAGCATCGCAATTGTTGCTGTTAAACCCGTCCAATCAAGATTGTTATATTCCTCTATATTATCGACAGTCCAGATCGGAGTTTGATCTGGATTAGCGACAGGAGGACGCAGCACTAACTTATATGAGCCTTGTAACCATACATCAGCATAACCGCCAGCATCTAATATTACTGGATTGGTATTAGGTGTATTGTTTTTATCTTTATATGTAACTTTAAGCGTACTTGTTCCAGCCGCATAACTATATAAAGCATAGTCAGGATATGGGTTGCCAAGTGCATCTAAAGGTTGGAATTTAGGTTGTTTAGCTAGTGTTGCCATGTTTATTCTCTATAAAGTTTTTCTTCTAAAGCATTTAATTGTAGTGGTGATTTTTGCGGCTGAACAATACCGTTAGAAAAACCAGTTAAAAAATTATTCATTACTTTTTCGCTAGAATTGTACATATCTTTAGACGGTATGTTTTTCATTTGCGCTATAAGAAGATTTGCTGATACTTTTCTTGGGTCATCAACAAAATCATACAAGCGTTTAAGCAGCCCTCCTATGACATGAGCAGACGCCATAGCAACCCCATGCCCCTGATATCTTCCTTCACGCAATCCTTCTTTTAAAGCGTCTTGTGCGGCACTTCTTATAATTTGCGCTCCTTTAACAACGTTTCCATCAGCCCTGTTTGACCAGCTATTTAATACATTAATGAAATTGTTATATTTATTGTATAATGGCTCGTCTAGTATCTTTTGCATAACATGAGGCATCTGCTTACTTTGTTTTATTAATGCGTTATAGTCTAAATTAGAATTACCCTGCCCATCATCCACAGTAGCTTTATCAATAATATCTTTAAACTTTGAAGCACACATGTTTTTCCATAACTTAACGCCATCAGGATTAACCATGTCAGTTAAATCTTGTCCTTTTTTTGATATTATTTGTTCTGGTGTTGGAGTAGTGAATTGCAACGCTCTTTGTATTTTATTCAAGTTTTCTAGTGGCTGTATGCTGTTAAAAACCCTATTAACTATAGTTTCTGGCGCCAGTTTTCTAGTCACACCGTCTTTTAGCGCAAGAATGTCCCCAACAATATCTTTTGACTCAAAAATATCACCAATTGTTTTTCTGGCAGTTCTAGCTGCATTGAATGTATCTTTAGCAGGATTACTAACATCATCGGCAATTAAATCATGCGTTCCATAAGCGCCATTACGTAATACGCCTAACGCACTTCTTGTTACATCGTCCTCTTTTGATATATTTCTTGAGTTTGCATTTAATTTTTGAATAAAACTATTCACCTCTCCCACATTAACTGTAGGTCCTTTTGCCGTAGTCATTGATTGACTTGGGGCAGATGAAGGACTTAATCCTGGCATTGTGCTGTCAGATCGAGATTTCATTTCTGCAAGAAAATCTAAAACATCTTTTGAAAAATTAGGCGTAGTCGGATAATTTTGTCGTACAGACGCATGCGCATCCAATATCTTACTAACTGGTAATTCTACTTCCGCTCCAGGAGCATTTTTAGCTTTATCATATACATTTGAAATAGCATCTAAAGCATTATGATAATTGTCGTCTATGAATGGTTGTATATCACTGCCAATTTCATAAGGAGCTTTAACTATTTTACTTAATTCTCCTATCATATCTTGTGATACTTGATGTAAATTAATTCCGATAGATGTGTAAATATCTCTGAAATTCTGGTTATGTTGCAACATCTGCGCTTCTTGCGCCTGTACTCCTGGTTGTCTCGTAATAGCCCCTGCCGTAAGCGTTCCTGCTCCAACTTGTTGTGCTTGTTGTGCTCGCGGCAATGCTTGCTGTAATTGTGGCTCCGTTATATTTAATTTTTTTGCTGCATACCAAAATTTAGCTGCATCTACATTTGACTGGAAAGAGTCTGTTTTAATTTTTTCAGCAGTACCGCCAATTGCGTTTATAGCTTGAGAAAATTTATCTGCTACATATTTTACGCCAGCCGTTGCATATATAGACGCAGACTGCATTGGCAAAACTTTACCTAAGCCAGATAATGCTGCTTTAAAAACTGGTACTCCTATCGCGCTTACTGCCGCATTCCATTTTCTACTTTCTCCTTCTGTGGTAGCTATAGAGCCTCCAACAATGCCAGCACCGATCATATCGCTAATAGTAGAAACGGCAGCAGTTGCTCCTGCTGCACCGGCTAATTCTGGTGCCGCAAACGTAGCGGCTGCTGCAACGCCAGCACCAATGGGAATAGCTGCGGCGCCAATAGTTGCCCCTCTACCAATACCCGCAATTATATTATGCGCTGAAACCATGTTGTCGTAATCCATACGCTCTTTTGCAACCATGTTTGTATAGTCAGTAGATGTTCCTGGAGGAACAATGCTATGTTTTTCTAGCTGCTGTAATGTTAACTGTTTTACCCCTTCTCCTATATCTAACGCCCCTCTTTTTACACCTTGAAAAAAAGAATTAGTCTTAGAAATATCCCCGTTTCCAGTTTCATTTTTGAACATATCCATATTGTTTTGATCTGCTATTTTAGCTTGAGCGTCAGATGAAGCCATTCTTAACGCTCTCATTGATTCAGGCGTGCTTCCTGGGATTATCTCATTATTACTAGCTACTTTTGATACACCTGATGGTCCTAAATCTGGCACATAATTATTAGTACTGCTGTTTTGAGCAGCACTTTTTAACGCATTATTTTGGACAATAGCCGCCTTATCTGTAGGCATGTTGGCTGTTGGGTCAGAACTTGTAAATGGTAATCTTTCTGGTTGTTGGTTGTTTATCATATTATCTTGATGCCTCTATCCATCTTTTAATTGCATCCGCAGGAGTTCTGCCAGGATTAAGTTTAAGATATGCATTTATAAATTCTGATCTAGTGTGTGTTTCTCCGTTTATTACCGCCGTGTCTCGGTCTATTCCTTTTACTGGTATACCCTTATCTAAATTATCGCTAAGCTGTTTAAAGTTATAAGCGTGTCCAGCTTGAATAGCGTCAGTATTTATTTTCCCATTAATAAAAGGAGGGTTTATTGCTCTTATCTGGTCTACCAAAGGAACAAATTTAGATGAAGTTCTTATTCCCGCGGCTTCAGCCATAGGAAGTAAGTTGTCGTATCTATCTGATGTTTCATCGCAAGCCGCTTGTAACATAGCCGCTCTATTAGCTGCCGCCTGTGGGTCCTGTGTTACCGATACTTTAGATTTCTGTAACATACCTAGCGACATATTCGTCGCTCGTTGAACAACCCCTTTTAACATCCCGAGTTTATTCAATACGACATCATTTAATAAGCTATCTACCTCGTTTGCATCTTTACTTAAAAACGGTGTAACATGCCCTCTTATCTGACCGTTAATATCTAATCCATGCTGTTGCATTATGGTCCTTACTCTTCCAAGATCGTCAGACACGTTATGTGCGGCTTCTGATTGCTGCCTAAGTGTATCTTTGTATTTTACCCAATCTTTAGCGTCTTGCGCTGTGTAAGCCTGATTTGCAGCAGCATTTAATTTATCTTGCGGACTAGGTGAAGATATTAATTGACCGGTAGTTGTGTCTCTAATAGCAAATGGTTGTCCATTTTTTTCATTTATTGCTGTTTTTACCATTTCCAATCTATCTTTACTTGTAGCGGCATTAAATGAAATTGCATTTTTAGCATCCTGGTTATAGACAGGAGGAAGAGGAACGCCTATTTTAGCGGCTGCATTTTTCAAAGAGGCATATTGTATTTGTTGTTGGTCTGTGGGCAGTTGTCCAAAATTAAAAAACATGTTTGAACTTAATTCACTTTGTTTTTTCACCATATCTAATTGTTTATTTGCTGCATCAAGAGGTTGTAATTTTATCTCTCCAAGTGTTTTTTGTGTTTCGACTCTATTTTTCTGCATTTCGGTTTGCATATTCATCAACCTTGCCTGGTTCATTACGGGCATATATGCAGTTTCAAGTTGTGATTTTGATGTGTCTGCTTGCGCCTTACCGGTTTGCGCTGTCTGTAATGCTACTTGACTAGCGGTTTTTTGCGTATCAAGAAAATCCTTATGTTGCTTTAAAGCAAGTTCTATCTGTTGCTGTTTTTGTTGTTGAGCGAGTTGTAGTCCAGACATAATGTCTGAACCAAGTGTCAATGGTTTTGGCGCTTCAATATCGCCTAATAATCCGAAATTAACTTGCATAAATTATTTCTCTTTTAGAAAATTGTTTACATGAAATTTAAAATGCCGTTATCGCTCATGCCACCACCGCCGCCACTAGATGATCCGCTACCACTACCTCCAGTCATCCAACTGCCAATTGCAGAACCTATAGGTCCTCCTGCAATGAACCCACCAACCTTAGCAAGATCACCAATCAATCCTCTAGCAGATGCTTGGTCTGCCATCGCTCCTTGAGCTTTTAACTTAGCTGCTTCTAACATAGCATTAGCTTGTACAGCACCTTCGTTTTGATAACTACCACCAACTTCTTTCCCTGTCTGTACATCATATCCGCCTATAGCAGTGCCAACACCAACGGTGTCGCTTTCTGCTTGAGACGACATTTTCGCCCCTAACTCTGTCATTCCCTGTAGTCTATTCTGCCAATTTCCATATTCTTGGTCTGCCATCCCCTGTCCGTACTTCGTTAATTCTTTTAGCACGCCACCTGATAATGCGCCACCACCAGCTGCCGCAGATGCGTTTATTGATTTCTGCCCTTGTTCTAGTGCAAATTGATAACCAGGTGATTCATGGAACATCTGCATTACATCAGAGTAACCTTGTTGCCCCTTAAGCCCCATTGATTCTTGGTAGACGTTTAATGCGTTTTCTCCGGCTTTTCTGTAAGCATCGGTGTACGACAGCCCTTGCTGCAAGTATTTATCAATATCACCTTTGGCTTGTTGTTGATATTGAGTATAAGCATCACGTTCTTTAGTCGCATACTCGCTATACTTATCTCCAGCTTTTCCTGCTTGCTTGGCTGCTTCATTGTAAACATCTGAACCACCACCAAATAAACTTTTCAACATAAATTCCTCGTTATACTAAAGAATAACTTATATAAAAGGCCCTAAAACCAGAATTACCAGCGCCAGTAAAGTTTCCTGATCCATTATAGATATCTATAGTTCCATCAGTTTTTAATCTAATTAATGAACCACTAGTTGAATCAGCGCCATTATCTACTGTACGAGGAAGAAAAAACTCTATCTGCGTAATAGGGAATAATGAAGCAGGTAATGCGCTACTTATAATAAATGAAGCTGTTGTCGCACTATTTATTACTTCATGAAATCCTAATGTTATAATATTTCCAATGCGTTCATACGTAATAGTTGATGGCACAGGAGACGCCCAAATACCACTAAAATTTAACGAAATATTAGCAAAACTATAATTCATAGCGCTAAAAACACGAGCATCAACACGTACATCTGTATAGTAAAGGTTAGATCCTTCTGGTACAGCAGTAGTATTTAGTGTTTGCCACGTCTTATCTCCTCGTAAATATTGTGTTGTCGTTCCCGCTCCGAAGCTTCCCTCTTTACCATTAAGTTGTGCCTGAACTGTAACGCTTGTGCTAATTCCTACTAATGTATTTAATTCTGATACTGTCGCCTCTAGCCCGCTAAAGTCAGCAATACCACTATTAAATCCACCAGTCCTTTTCCACATTGTCCAATCCCATTGCGTTTGTTGCCTTTCATCCATTTCACGTGTAGGTGGTTGCAATGAATCTCTTATAAAGGAAACTCCAGTAATATTTCTAAACTGATAATTTTCAATTGGCTTATACATTAGGTGCTCTCCACTTCAATATCGCATTTAGCCCCTAATATTACCCACTTAACAGAGTCAGAAACTCTTACCCTAAATGTCCAGTTATATGCCTGCCCCAATGAAGACCAAATAGCCCTACGTCTATATTCGCCAATCTTCCCGCATGTTCTCCACATTTCACTACTCCAAGTATGTCCGCCATCTTTTGAGTACTGGAGCATTATTGCAGGGTCATAATTGTGGTCGTCTGTTTCGCCGCCTCCGCTTTCAACATCAATTTGAAGCATGTAAATGGAAGTTCGCAGCAGTCTATCTTGTATATGTTGCATTGTTCTTTCACGAACAATCGGTTGACCATTTTCAGTGTGTAAATCTTCTCTTAAATAATAAAGATTGCCAGACTCGAAATCCCCAACGACATGTAATCCGTCAATAAACGCATAAGCATTTCCCCTAAACCTTCCTTGCCTTACAGCATTTCCAGTAGGGGTTGGCGTTACTAATGTTGACGACCAGTTGTTCCACATTCCTGTATTTAAGTTATATGCCCACGTGACATCTTCAGACGGGAATGTAATTACATAAAAAAACTGTGCACGATACTGAAATGAGAATGCCCACGCATCATCTATCGTGTCATAACTTTGTATAATACCCGTTATAGCTGGAGTAGAAATAACACTAGCTGTATATCCCTCTGCCTTTACAATTAAACTATCGCCATATTTGTTTAATGCTAACCAAATAACAGCATTGTCTTGTGTTTTAACTACTGAATGAGCAGCCGCGCAACCATATTCAATTGTTAACCCTTGTCTAGGTCTAAATGTAGTATCAGTTTCTCCGGTATCATAAAATAAATCGGTAGTGGCTCTATTAAATATCCACAATTCTTGATGCACTACAATCATGGTAACAATATCTTGCGCATCTTCACCGCTTGTGTTGTAGTTTAATGCGCTAATCTTTTCAAAATGGTACGGGTCAGTCCAAAAAAACTGGAACGTACCGCGTACTGGGTATAAACCATATCCGTCAAGATATACCAATATCTCAGGAGGAATAAATGCCTCTGAATCACCGGTATTTGGAATTACAGTAAATGTATTTGTGAGTTCACTAGAAATGGGCGAGACACGATACTGATAAATATATCCGTAAGTACCGTCGGTTATCATTATTTGGTAACCATTATCAATCATCATTACGCGACCAATACTTGTGTTTAGCGTCCCAAGCTCATCTCGCGCTCCTGTTCTGCTAATCCTATAAAATTTATTATCTATAACGCCATATAAACTATTATTCTTTTCATATAAACCTCTAACCGATTTCTGATCTCCTATCTGAGCAGAAAAAATATCTAACCCAGGGAAAGGGTATAGAGCTACAGGGAATTTACCGTTTTTATCTACAATCGGGAACCAGTTTACGAGCGTCTGCGCATCCAGGTTAAGGGAAAACTCTTGGTACGCATCCCCTACTATTGGAAGTATTTGGCTTTTTACACTTGTGTCTTCGGTTCTTTTTTGCATGATTACCTAAACATGTTTTGATCTGCCGCTGGTTGTAAATATATCGACCCCCATTCATCGTCAAAACTTTCCATTTTCTTTAATAATTCGTCTGCAATAGGTTTTAATATAGTTAACTTATCAATTTTCCCGTATCTAGGGGCAAGCCTTACAGCCAATTGATAGACTATTGCCTCTGACCACTCATTTGGAAAGTCCTGCTTATCTAATGTATTTTCAAATATTTCTATTTGTCTATCATAAGTAAAAACCACCCTATGTTCAGCATCAGTACTTGCTGTGGGCCATATATAAAAATATGTGAATATACT
>Ga0172381_10007452_pt1 | contig 10828 bp, 8 predicted proteins | sample Leawel6488metaG_FD_119754 | JGI IMG/M metagenome (GOLD analysis project Ga0172381, IMG submission 119754) | Leachate microbial communities from a municipal landfill in Southern Ontario, Canada - Leachate well 64-88 metaG | ecosystem: Engineered > Solid waste > Landfill > Unclassified | place... | reverse complement strand
CGACCACCGCAAAAAGGCTTGGCAGCGCGTGCGCGGCATGGCGCTCTACGGCTGGGCGCTGTGCTCCGACGGGCGCTTGTACCATCAGACCGTGGCTATGACCGTCCTCGACATTCTGCAATCCCTCCAGAGCCGCCAGAACGGCGGTGACGATGCCATGGAACGGCTCCGGGAGCAAAACCGGCGGCGGCAGCAACGGTTCAAAGAAAGACAGCGCGAAAGCCAGAAACAGCGCGTCGAGGGCTCCGAAGCGCCGGAAGCGCGAGAAGACACCCCGGCTTCCGCGGCGCCCGTAACGGCTGCGGTAACGTTAGCGGACTCGGCAGGGGTAACGTTACCGATAACGTCACCGAATAAAGAAATAGATAAATATAAAGAAAAAGAAAAAGAAAAACAACAGAATAGTAACGAACCGGTAACGTTGCAGGAATCGCTGCCGGTAACGTTACCAAATGGCGATTTGCCCACCGCGCCGGAAAGTTTCCAAGCTGGTCAACAAGACACCGTCCCCACTCGCGAAGGACTGATCTGCAGGCGATTGCGGGAACTCGGCGTCCGCGCCGCGCCGCACATGGTCGTGGTACAGGAGATGTGCGCCCGATTCACCGATGAGCACATCCTGGCGGCCGCCGAAATAGCGCTGGAGAGAAAAGGCGCAGGCATTCATATCGCGTATATCGCCGCCATCCTCAAGGACGACGGAAAGCCGGGAAAGAAAAGAACTGGCGGCGTCAACAAGCAACCCCCGATCGATCCGCCCAATCGCCAACTGATACCCCCAGTCGCCGTAGGCGGGTCTCATTATGTCAAACTGTAGGAGATAACCATGTCGCTTCCGAAGAATTTCAAGAGTAAAGAACAGCCCTGCGTTCCCGTCGGAGAGATGGCCAGGGATCTCCTCGCCAAATGGGGATTCGACCCCACCAATGCCGCGATCCTGCCTGACCGCCATCCGCAGTACCGCGAGTGCGCGCGCCATGGTCGTTATCCCATTTCGATGGTGGATGAGTGGGACGTCATCCGCTACCTGTCCCCTGTTTGTCCAGTGTGCGCAGCGGAGCACGCATCCCACCGGCTCATGGAGAGCGCGGCCATCCCAAGGCGCTACATTGACTGCGGCTTCGACAACTATGTGGTCGAGGTCCCGGGTCAGCAGACGGCTCTCGATGTCTGCCGGGACTATGCAGATCATTTCGAAGAGCGCGCCCAAAAGGGATCCTGTCTCATCCTCTGCGGGAATCCCGGCACGGGCAAGAACCACCTGGCGTCTGCCATCGCCCACGTGGTGCTGGCCAAAGGGCACAGTGTGCTCCAGGTCACCGCCTACGACATCATTGCCCGGATCCGCCAGACCTGGCAGCGGGGAATCGGCAACAGTACGGAGCTGGAGGTCATCCGTGGGTTCGCGGAAGTGGGCCTGCTCATTATCGACGAGGTCGGGAAAACCTTTGGCAGCGATGGAGAGCGGGTGCATCTCTTCGAGGTGATCGATCACCGATACCGCGACCTGAAGCCGACCCTCATCCTGTCCAACGAGCGCATTGAGGGCGTGGAGAAATACCTGGGTCCGGCCGCTTTCGACCGGCTGTGCCAGAACGGCGGGCTGCTGCTCTTTGATTGGCAGAGCTATCGCCGCGGGAGGACCGAGGCATGATCTATATGCAAAACCGGGAGATTGTGTGATGCCCAAGCCATCCAACCCAGACGAAAATGATTTTATCGACGCCGGCGATGATGATATCGATACAGATTATCCGCTTCCTCTGGCTGAACGTGAAGAATTGGCGCGTCAAACCTGGGGCACCGCGTCGCGTTTCGAGAGGACGGAAGGCTTCAACCTCCTCCTGGATGATCCTGAAACGATTCAGGCCGCCGCAGACGGTGATGATTATGCGGTAGCGCCGGAATGGTACGAAGGGCTTGAGATGGATGACGACGAAGAGGTTGAAGCCGTGGCAACTCCGCGCAACCCCCTCGTCGATCCGGATCCACATGACCGACTTATCCCGGATCCGCGCGCCAGTGTTACCACACACGCATCAGCGCAGAATTTTCACCGCTGGTTGCGAAAGGCGGTCCCCGTGTACCGGGAACAGATCGAAGGGGCTCAATTGTCCGCAGATGTGGGATATGCCGTGCACTGGTACCTCAACAAGTCCATCGCCGCCATCACCCTCGCCGTCGGTACCTATCTGCGCAAAAAACTCATCATCGCGGACCATGCCGATGCACGGGATGCGGCGTCCAGAATACTGCGCCAGGTCATAGAATCCCACGATTTTAAACGCATACCCAACCTTAACATCGACAAAATGTGCTCGGGATACTTTCAGACCATCTCCCAATTCCGCACTTTCATCGCCGAAGGCGTCGGCGTGTCTCATCAGGATATTTACTACATGGCCCACGCCAAGCCCATCAGCCCCGGCCACGAGGAGCAGAACGGCGACGATGTGGTGGACATCGATCTACTGCACCCAGATCACGCCCATCCAGACGCGCTGAATGCCGGTCTCTGCCGGTATACGGACAGCCCCATGGAGGTCCTCATCCAGAAACAGGAAAACGCTCGCGCAATGCGGCAGATGCGCCAGAAGGCGGCATCATCTGTTTTGGATAGCGAGGACTCTAAGGACGGTGAGGACCGGATGCCGGTTTCCTTACGCGAAGTGCTTCTGCGTGTTTCTCAGGATCCGCGGGGCGAGTTGGCCATGGCTACGGAGATTGCCCGTTTTTTGGCCAGAAGAAGTAACGGTATGCGGAATATCCGCCGGGGACTTGCCCGCCACGCCCGCACGGAGGCCCCCACAGCCGTCCTCGCTACGCACATTTTAGACCTCATGAGTGGCGATGATCGGTCCACAACCAACACAAAAGCCGGAGGTGCCTAATGCGCAGCCCCTTGGTCTGGATCGGCGGCAAAGGCCGATTCACGGACAGAATCAACACCGCACTCCCGAAACCAAACCGGCACCTGTGCTATGTCGAGCCGTTCTGTGGCGGCGCGAGTATGTTGTTTTCGCGCCCCGCCAAAGGTGTTGAGGTCATCAACGACCTGGATTCCGAAGTGACGCACTTTTTCAGCATGCTGCGGAATCAGCCAGAGGCTTTGCAGCGATACCTGCAGCTCACCCCCTACAGCCGGGAAATCTTTAACGCATGGCGGGACGTTGCCGATCCTTCAGCGCTGCCCGATATCGAACGCGCTGCGCGATTCTTCATCATGACTCGCGCTTCTTTTCACGGTGATTTATCCCGGAAGCCCAGCTGGGCCTATGCCCGGGTAGACGACAATCGGGCTCGCGCTGCGAAACACGTGATCGATGAGGATCTGCTGATTACGGCCGAACGACTGCGGACGGTCTATGTGGAAAATGACGAAGCGTTAGGCGTCATCCACCGATGGGATGCCGCGACCACTGTCTTCTATTGCGATCCCCCGTATCACCCGCTTACCCGGGCAGACGGCGGATACGTGCATGAGATGGATCACCATGCCCACCAGGAGCTGGTGGACGTCCTGCTGGGCATCCAGGGAATGGCCGCCCTCTCCGGCTACCAAAACGATTGCTACGAGGCGCTGGAAGATGCGGGATGGCAAAGACAGGACTTCGATGCCGTCTGCGGAGCTGGCCGCACCCGCCAACCCAGGGCAGACGGCAAAGAAGTGGACCCCGCCCGCAAGGAGAGCATCTGGATCAACATCGCATTACAGAAGCGGCTTGCCGCTGAAAACTCTCGGCAATGCAGTCTGTTTGATTTCCCCGATCCGGGGGACGAGCGAGGCGATGAAGATGCCGCGTAAGCCAAGCCATCACCACCTCATAATCCTGGTGTAAACCGCTATACCACCAAGTCCGTCGCTATACCTCCATGTTGGTTCAGACATGCAGAAGCATCAGCGAGGACGCCCATGCCAACTCAGAGACACGGTACAGCCACGCCCGAAGATCGCGACAAGCGCGAGAAACGCGATGTGCGCCAGGAGGCCACTGACCGCATCATCACTGCGGTAGAAGAAAATACCGCCCCATGGCAGCGACCATATGACGGTGGCCCCAGATCCGGCCCCATCAACGCAGTCACAGGCAAGGAATACAACGGCGGGAACCGTATGTTATTGGCGACCGTCGCCCCCACTGGCGATCCCCGCTGGGTGACTTACAAACAAGCTGCCGAACAGGACTGGCAAGTGAAAAAAGGGGAGCACGGCATCCCTATCGAGGTCTGGAAGAGCTATGAAAAAGGCATAGAGCGACCGGGCGGCGAAAACCCAAAGTTCGAGGGTAAGGAAATTGCGGTTTCCGGGAAGGAAGTCCGACGTTTCGCCAAGTATTACACGGTATTTCACGCCTCGCAGATCGATGGCATCCCGCCATATGAGATGGACCCATCAAAAACGCATGATTTCGACATGCATGCAGTGGGTGAAAAACTGTTTGACCAGAATGAGAAGTCCGCCCCTGTTTTATTCGATAGTCCGGGACGGGCTTTTTACAGCCCTAAAAATGATGATATTCACCTGCCATTCCGGGAATCCTTCCTTGACGCCGGACATTTATATGCCACGGCGGCGCATGAGATTGCTCACTCCACCATGGCGGAGCATCGCCTGAATCGGAGCAGGTTACAGCAGTTTCAGAACGGGACGGCCTCTGACCATACATTGCGGGCCAAAGAAGAGCTGCGTGCGGAAATGGCGTCCTACATCATTTCCGAGAAAACGGGCATACCCCATCATCCTGAAAATCATGAGTCCTACGTGAAGGGCTGGGTATCCATTCTCAAAAACGACAAGAACGAAATCTACCACGCTGCACGGGATGCAGAAAAGATGGCAGATTATGTCATCGCACAGCAGAAATTGCTGGAAGTCGGTCAGGAAAAAGCCATTGAGGCGCCCGAACGCATTAAGCAGGTGCATCACCGGGTTATTCTGTCTCACCGGAAGGACCTGCCCGACTATGTGCGCCAGGAACCCGTAGATCCAGACAAACCCATTCTGGAAATCCAGAACCACAACCGACAGATCATTTCCGGTGTGCTGAAAGATTTTGAAAAGGATAGCTTGCTGTTGGATACCAAAGAATACGGTGTCGTTCATGTGGATATCGGCAAGCGGTTTATGGAAGACGGATTTGGTGGTTCTTATCTACATAAAGCCATGGACAAACATATTGATGTTTCCATTAGCAATGACGGGCGGATACTGAAAATTCACAACCCTGAACTAGGTCCACAGCCTGCCACCGATATTTTCGATACCCCGGCCAAACCGTTTGGGCTGATGCCGTTCAGGCAAATGGACCGCGCTGATGCCATGCAGATCACCGGCAAATTAACGCATGTTCATGATACCAACCTGATCGAGATTCAACCGGCGGGAAAACCCATGCTGATATCTGGTCGTGATCCGGACAAGGTACATCAGGCGGAAATCAGGGCCATGGTCGGACATACCGTGACGGTAAAGCCCACCAAGACCGGCGAACTCAAGGTGGAAGATCGCACACCTCAAAAAGTGAAGTCACTGGGGCGCTGACATGAATGCCTATAACCGCGAAACCATCGTCAACGCCTTGGCTGCAGCGGGTATCCCGTATCAAATACTGGGTCGCGAGATCGAAGCGGATGTTCTGGGTACGGGGCACAAAACGCACAAGATCAATCCCGCTAAAGGCGTGTATCTCGACTCGGCGACGGGTGCAGGCGGCACGATCGAGGGATTGCTGCACGGTATGGATCTGACCCCCTCTCCATCGGCCGCTTCAGATCAGCCGGTAGCGCGCCAAACGGACAATTCCCAGTTGGCCCGCACCCTGTGGAATAACGCATGGGCCTGTAAAAATCCCGATGAATTATACAACGGTCCAGACCTGAATGGTCTGTCTGCCATGAACAAGGGCACCCGGCGCGCGCAATGGCAGACCGCCAGGGACGTCACCGTGCAATATCTTTCTCATCGTGGTCTGGAGGACACCCACTGGCTGGGCCAGGTCAGAATCGGCCTGCCGGACCGCTTTTCGCCGGAGGGCACCCGCGCGATCATGATCACGCCCATGCGCGGCGACGGGAATATCTGCGGCATACAACAGACCTTTATCAACGGTGAAGGGCAAAAACTGGATCGTAAGATGCTGGGGCGGAAAGGTGTCATTCGCCTTCCACAGCCACCTGAAGCAGTGCCCACGCCTCTCACGGGCACTGCCCAAGAGAAAGGCATGCTCCTGCTGGGAGAAGGCTTCGAGACTACAGCGGTAGCCATCCAGGCTAGCGGCTTGCCCGGCATCGTCGCCTATGACGTGGGACGCGTTCAGAAGTGGGCGATGGAACAAGCTGAGGCGGCACATAAACCTACCAATCGGGGGACAGCCGTTCCCATAATCGGCGTTTTGGTTGACCGCGATATCAATAGGGTTGGGCAGCGCGGTGCTCGGGATGCCATTAGTAGTCTGGATGAGGCAGGACTGGCCGCACGCTATCTTGAGCCTTCAACTCAGATCATCGGCGGACCCAAAGGCGCTGATTGGGCGGATGCGCGGCAAGAACTAGGGCCTGATGGAATCCGGGCGGCACTGACACAGTGCATGGATCAGCAAAACAACCTGGCGGCGTATCGAGAAGCTCATCGTCATGAAGTTGATGCGGCGCTGGCCCTCCCAGACGATCACAAACGCGCATCTGGCATAGCCGCCGTGGTGCCGTACATGTCGCCACGACAAATCAACAGAGCACTGGAAGATCCCTATTGGGTCGTGCGATTGAATACGCTGTACACCCTGCAGATGGCCGGGCGCACAGAGGAAATTGATAGAACGCATGCAAAAAACCTCGTGGAGGACAAAATAACGGCGGTCCATACGCGCGCTCTCCCCGCCTTTCAAGATCGTTTTGCACCATATCCATCAAAAAAGAAGGAGGTATCTATGCAACAACCCAGCATGTCCACGGACCCAAACGACAGCAGAGATGTAGCCGCGATTTTGGGACTTCCCGACAACACCAATTTCGACAACCCCATCCCTCCGCAAACACCGCCAGAAAGGAGTCACAACATGGAACAGCAAGCCAACGCCCCGCAGGCCACCCGGCAATACCCCAGAATGGAAGCCTCTCTTAAAGCACAGGATGAAACCTGGTATCAGGCGAGTCTGTATGCGGACAAGGAAGGTCAATTGAAGGGGACGGTCTCCATTACCAACAAAGACCAGTCCCTTGATGAACGGCACAAGGTAGAGTACGAGGCCAAAAATGACAGAAAGGGAAGCCCTTTTTTACACGCAAAAGTGCAGATTCCGGATCGCCCGGATGTGCACGTCTTTGTTCGCCCCGACGCCGAAAGCAAAGTCGCCATGGTGTCGTTTACGGAGTTGAAAAACAGAAAGCATCTTCAAATCGAAGGACAGGGTGGAACCCTCAAGCCTAATGAGGCGGCGCGCACGGCCGGCGCCAAGGATAAGACCATTCAGGCCATCGGTGAGAAGCTGGGGGTCAATTACCTCGACAGTCCCGCCCCTAACAAAGAGAAACGGCAGTATCCCCGGATGGAGTCGGCTCTGAAGGCGCAAGATGGCACTTGGTATACAGCCGGAGTCTATGCCGATAAGGATGGCCAACTGAAGGCGACCGTGCGCATCAATCACCAGGAAACCGGTCTGGATGAACACCATAAGGTTTCCTTTGAAGAGCGCGAGGGCAACGTTGGGCGTTATTACAGCGCAACGATCGAGCGCGAGGACAAGCCGTCCGTATTCATGAACGTGCAGGCTCCAACCATGAAGGAGGGTGACATCCGGATTGCCCGCACGGACTTTACCGAGTTCCACCCGGAAGAGGAGGACAAGAACAAACGCTTTGACCGCATCCAGGGTCAGGGGGGCTGGCTCAAGCCCAATGAGGCCATGCTCGCCAAAGGCGACAGGGATCACACGATGCAGTTCATGCGTGAGAAGCTGAACGTGGATCCGGTAAAACAGGTTGAGCAGGCCAAAGCCAAAGCCAAGGGGGTCGAACGATGAGTATTATGAAAATCGACCCAGCAGTAATCGAGGCGCAGCTAACCAGTACGGATAATGTGGCGCGCCTGGAGGCGGTCCACAACTACGCGGATATTCTGACCGCACAACAGGTGGAGCGGGCGCTAACCGATTCCGACGCGAATGTACGAGTGTTCGCCGTAGCCGGTCTGTCAAAAACCATGGATGACGTACAGGTCGAGCGCGCATTAACCGACGAGTACGCGCCGGTCAGGAACATGTCCGTCAATCGGTTTGCTGGGCGCATGAATGATGCACAGGTGGACAGGGCGCTAGCTGACCCGGATGTACAGACTCGCGCCTCTGTACTAAGCGATCTGGCGCCGCGCATGCGGGACCAGCAAGTGGAGAACGCGTTGACGGATAAGGATCCTGCAGTACGAGCGGAGGCGACAGCGAGTCTGGCGATGCGCATGAATGATGCGCAAGTCGACCGGGCACTACATGATCCGGATTACAGAATGCGGGCGCAAGCGCTCGGCAGTCTCAGCTCGCGCCTGTCAGACGAGCAGGTAGAGAAGGAACTGACCATCCGTAACGCCGCTTGGCGAGAGGTGGCCACAGAGCGTTTTGCCGAACGGATGAACGACGCACAGGTTGAGCGCGTACTAACCGACCTACAGCCGGAGGTCCGGCTGGCTGGCGTGACACATTTACACCAGCGGATGACCGACGCGCAGGTCGACCGGGCAGTTGGCGATGAGGACGCGGATGTGCGGGTTGCGGCGGGGAAAAAGTTGTCTGCCCGCGTTGCCAGCCAGATACCGCGACCGAGGGAGCAGCTACCGCGCATGGAATCCGCCCTGAAAACGCCTGAAGGTACTTGGTATTCGTCCGGTGTCTACGTCGACAAAGAAGGTCAGCTGAGGGCTACGGTGCGGATCAGCAACAAGGAGTCCGACGTTGATGAAAGTCACAGGGTCTCTTTCGAGGAACGTATGCACAATGGGGACCGTTATTACAGCGCAAAAATCGAGCGGGAAAACAAGCCCACCTTGTACATGAACGTGCAAACGCCGAACGTGAAGGCTGGCGAGATCCGGATTGCCCGGACGGATTTCACCGAGTTTCACCCGGAGGAGCAGGACAAGGACAGGCGCTTCGAGCATGTCCAGGGACAGGGTGGCTGGCTCAAGCCGAATGAAGCCATTCTGAAAACTGCAGAAAATAACCGGACGGCAGCATTCTTCCGGAAAAAGTTGGATGTGGATCCGGTAAAACAGGTTGAACAGTCCAAGGTCAAAGCCAAGGGGGTTGAGCGATGAGCGCAACAGAAGAAATCAGGGTCTGGGCTACCGGAGCATACACCGAGGCTAACAAGCGGAAGGACGGCGAACGGCAGCGCAAGCTGCGGCAACTCATGGATCACCTGCAGGTGTCCGCCAGGCTCCCGGATCCAGCAGGTCTCACCGTCGGCAGCACGGAACGCTTCCTGGCCGAGCGCCGCATCCAGAAACTCACACAGGAGGCGGCAGCCTTGGGTTATGAGACGCCTGGGCAGGAGCTCCGCAAGGAAGCGGGAATGCACCTGGCTGGGCAGGCAATGGGCATTTCGCTTTAAAGTGCTATGCTTCCCATCATGAAGCAAATAATGGTGGATCCTCATGGTCGCGACTCTGCCCTGACCGCTTTATGCTACTTAGGTCAGCGAGAAGATCTGTCGACGGCTACACTATTCCGGTTGTTGAGTAATCCTCAGCCGGATATGGCCTTGCGCGACCTGGAACCACCTCTCGGTTATTTTACGCGCCACGCCGATCCGAAGCAGGATGGCGCGGGGCTGCGGGACGCCTTGGAACTTAACCTGCGGCAACATGACTGGCCTGTCGTCCAACGGGGAGGCTATTTGCTGGATTTGCTCTGCTATTTCGCTCCGCAGCATGTGGAATGGCAGCATTCTTTGTTGCCATGGCTGGATGACGTGGCAAACCAATTGCCGGAAGTTCCCTTATTGCCTTTTTTCCCCAGAGATTCACGGCACAATCCCATGGATGCCCTGGCAGCCCGCTGGCGTCTCTCATCCGGAGTGCTCTATGACCGTCTCAAGCGGTTGTTGCGACCGCCATATGTCTGCTGAGCACCCGCACCTATACACCGAACGGCCCATCTTTCAGGCCGCGCGCGAGCTGATCCGGCAGACCGAGTCCAGTATGAACGGTCATCTGGAAGAGCCGGTACGCCTTATCATGACGGGCGGCGCCGCCATGGCTCTATATTCCCCGACCCGCAGCTCGGAGGACGTGGACGCTATTTTCTCCCACCGGATAGTTTTGCCAGAAGTGCTTGTACCCTACGAGGATGAGCACGGACGGCGCTGCACGCTGACTTGGGATTGTAATTACGCGCCAGTCATCAGCCTGATGCATCCAGATGCGGAGGAGGATGCCATTTTTGTGGCACAGTCGCCAGATAAACAGTTCGATATACTAGTGCTTTCTCCGGTCGATCTGGCAGTATCCAAGCTGGGGCGATATGCTGACAATGATCAGCGGGATATTCAGGAACTTTATACCGACAGACTGATCACTCCGCAGGCACTGGAAACCCGCGCTGCAGCCGCTATGCGCTATTACGTGGGGAATGTGGGACAGGTTCACCACAATACCATAACTGCACTACACAATATGGGATATCAGCCAACCATCCAGCCACCGCCCTCCAGGTATATCCCCCCGGAACCCACGCGCCTGAAACACAACGACGCGCAGCGATTGGCAGAAGGTGGAGGATCTGGGTTACCGATACATTGTCTGGCCAGAGGGCAGATTACTGGCATACTGATCAGCTTGAGT
>Ga0172381_10007451_pt1 | contig 10828 bp, 20 predicted proteins | sample Leawel6488metaG_FD_119754 | JGI IMG/M metagenome (GOLD analysis project Ga0172381, IMG submission 119754) | Leachate microbial communities from a municipal landfill in Southern Ontario, Canada - Leachate well 64-88 metaG | ecosystem: Engineered > Solid waste > Landfill > Unclassified | place... | reverse complement strand
TTTTAAATCTTAAAATTTTGTTTTCATTTTAAGATTTTTTATTAGTAAAATTTATTAAATTTAATTATTTTTTATCACTTTTTATTAAAAATTAAATTTTTATATAATATTCAAATTCACCTAAAAATTTAAATTGTTCGTTGATTTCATATACTGCACCAATAAATAAGTCCATACCACATTTCATTGTGTTTTCATAACCATTAAGAATAAAATAATTTGCAATTAAAGACAATCCAGCATAAGGATTTATAATTTCAAAAAATGGTCTTTGAAATAAAAAATCAATACTTGTACTTAACAAATAATTTCGATTTTTGTGTTGACTCATCTCTTGACCAATTTACAAATTACAATCTTGAAAAAATGAAATATTTTGCATTTCGATAACTATTTCATTTTCTGGAATTATATAATCAATTCCAAATACAAAATCATTATTAAAATTTAAATCTAAAGTAGGTATAATATAACCTAATTTTAAATTAAATTCTTGATTAATATTTTGTGAATATAAATTATTATATAAAGTTATATTAATCAAAATTATAAGTATTATTAATTTAATTTTATTAATCATATATATAAATTTATATTATTTAATTTATGACTTTATAATATATAAGAAAATATTTAATATAAAAAATCATAAATATATATTTAAGCATTATAAATGCTATACTCCTGTACATATTTATCTAAATCCCAACCATTGAAATTTGAAAATTTATTTTTCTTTTTTGGATATTCATTAAATTTAAAAAAATCTGGTTCTTCGGAATTTTTTTTAGGTAGAAATAATGTAAATTTTTTACCTTTTTCGTTCTTAAACTTTAATTTCTCCTCGAACACCTTTATGTATTTTCGATCTTTGGCATGTTCTCCAGCACTTTCTTTTATCCTGACTTTATGGAACGGGAGTGAACTCTCATACCTATTAGTTCTATAACAACACAAAAATATTTTATTATTTCTTTTTTTAATTTTTGTAACTATACCATTACCAATCCACAATTTATTTCTTTTTTCACAAGCATCTTTAAAATCTTTACATTCAGTTACATTAAATCTGAATATTTTTTTAATTTCTCCTTCATTGTTTCTGGCTGTGGCTTTTTGAATTCTATTTTTTGTAATATTAAATTTTTTTGCTACTTCATCATTACTATACCCTTCACATGTTAATAGAAATGTTCCTATAATTACATCTCTAAATAATTGTTTTTTTCTAAGATATTTTATAGGAATATAAATATAATTACTTTCTAATTTTGAAATACCTAAATTATTTAAAATTTTTCGATTAGAAATAATTGTAAATGTCTCATTTTTTATATGTTTAAAAAATAATTTTCCAAAATCACTTTTAAAATAAGTAAATAATTTATTTTTTAATATTTTAACATTTGATTTATTATTAACTGATTTAAAATCAAAAGAATTTCCTAAAATTTTTATAAATTGATCTAAATTAAACAATCCACCTTGATTTGACAAATATAATTCTGCCATATTATAATATTGATATATGTCACAATGATTTTCAAATTTAGTAATTTGTTCAATTATAGGATAAAATATTTTAAAATTTTCAGACATTCCTTATTTTTTTCCATTATGAAATTTAATACATCCAAGACTTTCTAAACTAAATACTGGAATATCATTTGAAGTATCTCTTTCAATTTCATTTACCCAATTTTCATCATAATATTTATCATATTTTTTATCAATTAAATTAGTCAAACGTGAATCATTATCCCAATCTAACATATTATATAATATATATAAATTATCAAATGCATCTTCCTCAAATAAAGAGCATTCTTGTTTATATTCTTTTCTTGATGGTATTAATTCATGTGTATCATCTTTTGCTCTATAAATTAAAGCAACATCATTTTCATTTAAAATGATAGTTCGTTTTTTCATATTATTTCTCCTTTAATATAATATATAAAAGATTTTAAAAAAATTATAAATTTTTTTAATTAATTTCCATTTACTATCATGAAATTCTATTTATTAGTAATAGATAAAAGTTTGTGATTTTTTTCTTTTACTAATAATATATAAAAATTTAGTAAAAAGGAGAACAAATTACTATGTTACAGGCGCAAAGCAACAATATTAGGTTCTATTATAGATATAAACTTAATGAAAATTCAGAATCAGAATCAAAAATGATAAGACAAAATGAATTATCAAAGAAATGGACTATATTTCCTAATGAAGTAAAAGAATTTAAAGATTTCATCAGAACAAAAGACAGACCTACTGGAATAATAGATTATGAAATGTTTGATAGATTTACAGAAGCAGTTCATAAATCATCAATAGTTGATTTTAATAAAAGGTTTCCTATGTATTCAAGGGAAACGTTAGCTTCGATGCCACGAACACAATTAGTAAGTATTTGCAATGCTTATAATATATCTACTGTTAATAAACGACCAGATTTTCTTATAAATCAAATTCTTACAAAACAAGATGTTTATAGGGAAGAACAAGAACAAAGGGATAAGGAAGAAAGAAAACAGTTAATGGAGCAAATTGCAGAAGAAAAAGTAAATGAAGTTTTAGATAAAAGATTAGTAGTGCTAGAAGATAGTGATAAAGCAGAATTAAAGAAAAATGTTATAGATACATTAAAGAAAAAATTTAAGTAATTATAAAAATAAATTTCAATAATTTTTTACTAATAATTAATAAAATTTTGAGGTATAACTATAATGATAACAGATTCCATGTTGCGTTCCATAGCCCTTCAAGCAGGTTTGTCTAAATATGAAATGCAAGATATATATAAAAATGCTGTTAATGAAGCTAATTCTTTAGGCAAAGGAAGTGATGATAACTTTGTGCTTAGTATCATAAATTCTTTTGCTGGATTAGACGAAGAAAGCATAAACAATACAATAAAAAAATTAAATATAAAATTCATAGAATCTGGTTATACTGATTTTGATAAATTTCTTGAAGATGCTTGGGTTAGCACAGGTTCAATAGGTAATACAAGCGCAGGTGTTCAATCAACTGATTTTCCACAGGACGTAAGACCAGAACACAAGTTAGGCCATGCAGTTAAAATGCCTCCAGTTGATATTGAAGATGAAGAAGATAAGAAAGAAGTGATGTTAGATTTGAACATTATTGAGTAATGGAAACATATAATAAATTTTTTAAAGATTATAAACCAGTTTTTAATACTTATACAAATTTAGATTTTCCAGATAACGATTTAATAGAAATAGCAGAAGGTAAACGTTTATTTTGTGAAGTTTTTATTTTTGAAGCTGTTATTAATATTAAAGCTGAAATAAACGAAATAAGAAAAATACTTTTACAAGCAAAAAATGATTTTTTTAAACAAGTTAATGATTTAAATGATTGTGAAATATTTTTTAATAAATTATTATTCAATAGAAAAATTGTATTTAAATATTCTGGAGTAGTTAAAAACGATTATTGTACTAATGGAACTTATTCTCAGGAAAATGATGAAATAAAAATTTATTTTGGTATAATGGTAGATGATATTATAAGAAATAAAGAATTTGATAACTATGAAAAAATGATAGAAAAGTTTTTAGGTTCTATGGGGCATGAATTAGTTCATCGTGGTCAACAAATTGCTATTAAATATGAAAATATAAGACATATGGTTTTTAAAAATATAAGTGATGTTACACTTACTTGTTATACAACTTGGGAAATTTTAAAAAATGAATTAGAAGGAAAAGATATTGAAATCAAATCAAGAGTAGTTAGACATATAAAATATTTAAATTTACCACAAGAGATAATGGCTCATGCATGGAAAATAGTAAATAATTTTAGATTAAATGGAATAAAAGATGAAAATATAAAAAGATTATTAGCTACCCATAATGAAATAAAATTAAATTTAGGTGGTCAAATATTAAAAGATTATCATTTATTTTTTCCAATTAAAAGTGGAGATACTTTAAAAAATTTATACAAATATATGTACTTTTACTTAGAAATATGAAACGATATAAATCACAATTGCAAGAAAAATCAACAAATCAAATTTTTAGAGATATAGATTCTTTGTACAATGTTTACAAAAATAAATTTAAGTCGTTTTCTGACTTAGTTAACTTCATTGCACAGAAGTTAAGCATAAATAAAAATGATGTACTTCAAGTTTTACAAATAATGGAAGATAAAAAGGAAATACAATAATGAAAAGGTGGAAGTATACTACACAGTTACTTGACTATATGCATCAGTATGGAAGAATAGAATCTTTAAAAGAGGCTGTTATTCATGTTAACAGATATTTAGATATTTTAAGAGATGAATTAAATCAAATTGAAAGAATTATTAAAGTATCAAAAAATTTAGATACTTTACAATTGTTTAATGAAACGTTTTCTAAATATAAAATTAATTTTGAATTAAGGGATGATAATTTAAATAATAAATCTGCTTTTATTAAAGGTGTAATTTCAAAAGCGCATATTACAATATTAGTTAATAATAATTTTTATGATTATACTTCTAAAGAATATTTAGATGTTTTTAGTGAATTTAAAAAAGAGTGTTTACTATTATTTGGGCATGAACTAGTACATAGAGGTCAATATTGTGTACGTAAAGGGGATATGATTAATTTTCATAATTTTGATGGTGATAAAGAACCTGATATAAATTATTTATCTAATCCTCAAGAAATGATGGCTTATGCATGGATGTACATTGAAAGTTTACATTACGCTGGATATAAAAATAATGACATTTTTAATATGGTAAAAACGGGCAATTTAAAAAAAGTATGGTCATTACATATTGATTTTTATTTATCGGATATGAAACAACTAAATTTAAAAGTATTTAAAAGATTTTTAAGATATATTTATGAATATTTGGAAGATCCTATTGTTTATAATTTGAAGGTAGTTATTTAATGGCAGAGCAATATTATAAAGCACAAGATTTTGATACTAATTTTCCTAAGGTAGTTTTTTCTATCATAGAGGCTATTAAAGTATACACCTGTGCAGTTTTATATCCAAAGGAAGAGTACAGACTTTCACAAAAAAGATTTATTCTTACTGATTTTACAGGTGGAGACGATGCTTCAATAAGGCGCAGCATAGAAACATTCAAAACATCACAGGCTAATTTTCCATTTACAAGTTATGGAATATGGGACAATAATATTGTTAATGGACAAACTTCCTATAAATCAAAATCGGGTAGGTATTATTCTTCTTTGTATGAAGCGTACATAAAAACTTACCCATGTAAGATTACTATTCCAATGGTTAGTTTTTTTGCTAATCCACATGATTATGAAAGAGCATTTCAATTACTTTACAATGAATCTGTTATTGCAACAAGAGTAAACGTTCCACTATATATAAATGAAAGTCTAACATACATACCAGTAAACATTGGATTTAGTATTGCTAAAGGATCCTTTGCCGGACAATTTGATGAATATTTAAAAATAGGTAATATTTGGGGAATAAGTCATAATTTTGATATTTCATTTTTTTATTTTCATGTAGATGCTAATGATCAACATGGTAACAGTTTAAGAGTAGCTCCAGTTGATGATATGTATGTTAATTTTTATTCATTTAATAATCCTGATTATCGAGATAATCCAGATTTAATAGAAACATTCCATGCATACCCTACTCCTACAATTTCTGTTTCTTCTCCAATTGAAGATGCTACAAATGTAAGTAGAATGGAGGATATAATTATAAATTTTAGTACTCAAATGAACGAAGAATCTGTAAAAGAAAATATTGAGTTTGTTCCATTTATAGATGCAAGGTTTGTTTGGAATGAAACAAGTACAACTTTAACTTTACAATTAGCAGAAAATTTATTAGCAAGTACAGATTATGAAATAACAATAGCAAAAGAAGCAAATTCAATTGGTAGTCAGAATTTCGAAGATGATTTTGTGCTTCAATTTACAACAGAGGTGTAGATATGAAAAGATATAAATCATTATTAGAATACCATCCATATTATTACTTAGATCATTTACTTAATGCAAAATTAAATGCTGATAGTAATACTTTACAGCATTTTTTAAATGATTTAAAGTACTATAAAAAAGAATTAGATAGTAGAATAAAAGAAGTAGAAGTTGCTTTAAAAGAACAAAAAGAATGGGAAAGAAATAATTAGATGGCATATGTAAGATCAGCAAGAGATATATTATCAGAATTATCAGCAAGAGTAAAAAGGGAATTATCTGATATTCAAATAGATCATTTAGGTACAGAATCACAAGTATTAAGAATTGAGCTTGGTGAGCAAGATGTTCTTGGTTATCGAGACGAAACATTAGTTACTCATGTAATATCAAATGTTGTAGTAATGCATCCGATGGGTAATAAACAATGGTTATTTAACACAATGAATTCTGATAATCAACTTGAAACTGATGTTGTAAATTTATGGGAAATACTTCCTATAAGAATGAAAATAAAATATGAAGGAACTTTTAGTGATGGACAAACAGTAATTCAAAAAGGTGATATGATAGTTGAATTACTTAGAGATGAATATGATACAGCAATTCCAGTTATATATCAAATTACTAAATTGTTAGGAGGATTTCAAGGTAAATATCTTTATCAAAAAGAATACGAATTAACTTTATATCGAGGAGAAATTCCCCATGATATACAAAATGTAATCGATGGATTTATAGCAGGTGAAGAATCAAACAGTTCTTTTTGATATAAATTTTCAAAGTATACTATATTGAATTACGTTTAGTGATTTCTGGTGTAAATTGTAATGTTTTATTAATATTTGATTAAATTTTTAAAAGATATTTTACTAATAAATAATTAAAATAAAGAGGTTATATAAAAAATGGAAAGATATGTATCAAAATACGCTGAATCAGTAAAACCAAAAAGTAAGAAGGCAATACTTGAGTCTGTAAAAACAAGAATTTCTAAGATTAAAGAAAGTCTAAAAAAATTTAAAGAAGACGAAGCCAAGGAGCTTGAAAAAGTTGTGTCAGAAATTGAAAATGTGGTAATAGATGCTATTGATGCTGTCGGTATAGAAAATCCTGCAGTTGATACTTTGGTAACAGCCGGGCAAGAAATTGCTACACAATCTGATATTGTTGAAGAACCTGTAATTGTATAATTATGAAAAGATATAAAAGTAAATACCAAGAAAACAAACAAAAGCTAAAAGAAGAAGTTTACATTTCTGAATTACAAGAAATAGTAAAATTGATTAATAACATTATTCAAAAAATGTCAAATAATCTAAGTATGAATACAACTTCTGAGGATGTAATATTTAAAATTAAGAATTTGATTGATGCTAATGAAACTATTCTTGGTACTATAAATTTTGAGCAACAGTCTTTAGAAAAGGAAACAGTCTAAGTATTATAAATCTTAATTTATATACATACAAATTCCCTTCACTGTTTCAATAAAAAAGATTTTTATTAAATGAAGGGAATTTTTTATTATCTTTCACGATAAAAAGGGTTAACTGATTTAGCATTGAAGTATTCAACTAAGTAAATTATTGTTTTTTCTACATTATATTTACAACACGAAAACAAATCAATATAAATAGTATTATTACCATTCTGTTCATCACAATGAAATGATATGCAAGATTCTTCTATAAGTTGCACACCAGACCAACCTTCTAATTTTCCGGAACCAAATCTATACACTTGAGGTTCACCAAAACGATGCATATTTATAAAATCTGTTATATCAATTAAGAATTGTTTTAACAATTTTTCAGATGTGATTATTTCCCTATTAACATCGTATAAATCAAGTGAAAGATGAAAACCCCAAGCTGTCTGCTCCATCAAATTTTTCCTCCGAAAAATTAAAATAAATTATTAGTAAAAAAAGTTTTTTAGAAATTAAAAAATTTGTATTATTCCATTGTACTCTGGATATTTTTCATTAAGTAATTTTTCAGCAAGTTCGTATGCTTGATTTTCTGTTCTTGCTTTTATAGTAATTTCATCTAACCATCTTACATGAATTCCACAAATTGTAGGTTTATGATTTTCGTCAAATTGAACCATTCCCTGATAATGGTATTTTCTTTTGAATATCATTTTTATTCCTCTTCGATTTCTAAATATTTTTCAATATAATTTCTGTCTTGAGTAAAGATAGGAATATTATTATCAACTTCCCATTGTTTAAAAAACATATTTTCTATATTTTCATAAGAAATATTATCTTCAGGATTACTATGTCTAATTTTATTTTTTCGAATTATACATCTTCCTCTTTTTAAACTCACATCCAAATCATTCCAGTTCTTTCCTTTTTGAAAACACATTTCTTGAAGTTCAGAATTATTTTTCTTATGCAATTCTTTATGAGAATATAATGATTGAGCTAACATTGAAACAGAATTCTGAGTCCAATCGATCTGTCTCCAGATAAAGTAATTATTAACTTCTGCTTCAGGTAGGACAAAACAACGAGAATCAAATTGAATTATTCTAAATTTTTCATATTTATTATCATCAAGATTATAAATTCTATTAAATTTATATGTAAAATAAGAACTTGCTAATCCCGCACTTATACTACACATTTTTTGAATTTCATTTCCAAACCAAGACTGTGAATTTAGTTGTTTATAGTTATGAAGTAATAATGAGATTTCATCTGATTGTATATAAGCTAATTGACAACCCTGAATTTCTTTGCAAAGATAAATTGCTGTTTCATTCATCATAGTAATAAAATGTTCATCAAAAGGTTTTTCTGATTTTGCAGTTAGTGTATGAAAAGCTCTTCCATCGAGACGAATTATTACAGGCATTCTTTCAGGAAGTTTATATTTAAAAACTTGTTCATAGTTTTGCTTCATGCGGCCAGATAATGATTCTTTATTATCATATTTCATAATTTACTATTTCCTTTTTATAATTTTTTAATTCACTTAAATTTTTTATTATTTTATTATATTTATTACAAGGAAATTCTTTACATTGAACTATAGGAATTCCATTATCATCAAAATTTCCATCAGGATCACATTCAAGTTGATCTGCAATATTATGTGTAAAGTAACATTTTATTTCTCCTTTTTATTTAAATTTCTTTTTATACTTTTTAATTCAAAATAAATAAAAAGTAATAGGATACAAATAATTGAAAGTTGTATTTCCATTTTATTTTTCTCCTTATTTTAAAGTAAATCAAAAATGTAATCTGGTTCAAGACCAAACCATTCTTCACAAATATTCATTGGCATTTCCCCTTCTGCAAGTCTATTTTGCATATCAAGTTTTGCTTCAAAAATTTGTTGATCTGCTTCTTGTTCTGTTAAATTATCACGTCCCATTATGATTTGTTTTAAATTTGACATTTTGTTTCTCCTATTTTAAATTATTTTCAAATTTAATATAAAAAAGAATTTAAAAAGTTTATACATTTTTTTGATTTTTTTGAAAATTTTATAAATTTTTGAAAAAGTTTTATATATTAAAAATGAAAATTTACTAATATATTTTAAAAATTAAAAAAGCGAGGTAATCAATATCATATAAAATGGAAGAAAGAAAATCTTCAACACAACAAAAATTAGAAGAAAGGGATATTCCCCCAAGTTCTATAATAGAATTCAGAAATAAATATTATAAGGAAATAAGTGATGAACAGTGGCAAGACTGGAAATGGCAAATAAAAAATAGGATCATAACAAAAAAGGAATTAGAAAGATTTATTAAATTAACTAAGGATGAAATAAAAGCATTTGAAAATAATATAAATTTTAGCGTTACTCCTTATTATATGCATTTAGTTGTACAATCAAGTGCTATAAGAAAATGTGTAGTACCAACACAAAATAAATTGATATTTTCAGAAGGAGAAAGTGAAGATCCTTTATGTGAAGAAAAAACGAATCCTGTAAAATGTATAGTACATAGATATCCTGATAGAGTACTTTTCCTTACAACGGATTTTTGTTTTTCAAAATGTAGGTATTGTACTCGAAGTAGAATTATAGATCATGATGTGGAACTACATAATAAAGAAAATTGGCAAAAAGGAATAGATTACATAAAACAAAATGAACAGATAAGAGATGTAATTGTAAGTGGAGGAGATCCTTTATCATTAAGTAAAAGTAGTTTAAGATTTATATTAGATCAATTATATGATATTGACCATGTTGAGATTATTCGTATAGGAACAAAAGTTCCAGTTGTATTACCTCAAAGAATAGATAATGAATTGTTAGGTGTTCTTGATTTATATTGGCAGAAACTTTTCATAAACATTCATTGGACACATCCTTTAGAGATAACTGATTACTCAAAAGAAGCATGTTTGAAATTGTCAAGATTAGGAATACCTCTTGGAAGTCAGACTGTATTACTTTCCAAAGTAAATGACAGCGTTGAAACTATGAAAAGTTTAATGCAGGGTTTATTAGAATGTAAAGTTATTCCGAGATATTTATACAGTATGGATCGTATTATAGGTTCTAAACAATTTTTTGTTGATATTGAAAAAGGTAAAGAAATAATAAAAGGTCTTCAAGGCCATACTTCTGGAATGGCATGTCCTAAATATGTAATTGATAGTTCTTTGGGAAAAATTCCTGTTGATATTGGTTACACAGAAAAAGTTGATACTAATATTTATAAGTTGACAAATTATCAGGGAAAAGAATTAGTGTATAAATAGTAGTAATCAGAAGATAGCATAATTGGTTAGTGCCACGACCTGTGAAGTCGTCTATTTGAGTTCGATTCTCAATCTTCTGAATAAAATTTTTAAAAAAATTTTATATATTATAATTAAGGCGT
>Ga0172381_10007450_pt1 | contig 10830 bp, 15 predicted proteins | sample Leawel6488metaG_FD_119754 | JGI IMG/M metagenome (GOLD analysis project Ga0172381, IMG submission 119754) | Leachate microbial communities from a municipal landfill in Southern Ontario, Canada - Leachate well 64-88 metaG | ecosystem: Engineered > Solid waste > Landfill > Unclassified | place... | reverse complement strand
GATAGTTGAAAAAGAAGAAGAAATTAAAAGAATTAAATTAATGCCAATTATTATGAAAACAATGTACAAAATTTCGTCGCCGTTCAATTTTAGTCCTGACCCAAATATGAAACAAGGAGATAGTAAATATTTTTCAGAAATTCCCATTTGGGCAAAAAACAATGTAAGATTAGTTATAGAAAAAGAAAATGTTTCAGATGATGAATATAATAAGTTTACCAATCCGGTTGTATTAGAAGCGGAAACAACAAAAACAGAAAAAAAGATTTCTTCGATTATCGAAGAAAAAGAAGAAACTATTTATTATGAACCAAAAATAGACACTCCTCTTGTTAATGAAATTGTAGAAAACATAAAAGAAGCAACAAAATCAATAGAACAAATAAAAGAAGTAGTAAAAAAACATCGCGGTCGTCCTAAAACTAAAAAATAAAAACATGGATTTAACAAAACAAATCATAAACTTAAAAACAGGGAAACCATATCAAAAAGCATTGACCGTTGAGGAACGAGACGAAAATATAAAAGAAAATGGAAAATTTGATATTAGTAAAGTAGAAAACGAAACGGTAGGAAATGTAATTTTACACTGCCTAGGATTTTACAGTGGGGAAGATAAAATTTCAGGATTCTATGCTAATATGTTCGCTCAAAAAATATTAAATGGCGAAAAAGAAATAGAAGTAACAGATAAACAAAAAACTTACCTTAGTAAAATATTGGATAAATGTATTATAAAAGTAGAAAAGAATCAAAAAGGAGAAGAACAGGTCGTTGGACTATATCAGTCATGGATTATAAGCCAAATTTTTCAAGAAATTGGCGAAACATTTGAATAAAAATATGAAAATAAATATAGGGATAATTGGGAATGGAATGGTCGGTGGGGCATTGCTTCGTTATTTTCAGAAAAAAGAAAATTATAAAATATTTTCTTATGATAAAGGAAAAAATATAGGTTCTATAGAAGAAGTAAATAAAGCAGATTATATTTATGTATGTGTTCCTACTAACTTTATAGACGGTAAATGCGATACCTCTATTGTAGAAGAAGTTATTGACCAAATAGAAGGTAATAAAATAGTTATTATAAAGTCCACTGTTATTCCTGGCACTACTCAAAAACTGCAAGATAAATATCCGCAACATAAAATTTTATTTAATCCAGAGTTTTTAACAGAAATGACGTGTGACCAAGATATGGAATATCCTGACAGACAGATTTTGGGATTTACAAAAGAAAGTTATAATGTTTCTAAAGATGTAATGCACCAATTGCCTCTTGCTCCTTATGAAAGAATTGTTCCTTCTACTGAAGCAGAATTTATAAAATATTTTGGAAATTGCTGGTTTGCTTTAAAAGTTACGTTTGTAAATCAGATATACCAACTTATTAAAAAAACAGGGGCGAATTATGATATTGTTGCAGATGGAGCAAGTGCGGATAAAAGAATTGGAAGAACCCATTTAAAAACTCCTCATAAGGGATATTTTGGATTTGGCGGTTTGTGTCTTCCAAAAGATCTTAAAGCACTTTTAGCTTTATCAAAAGAACTTAATGTTGATATGCCAACCTTACAATCTGCTAATGATTACAATGACGAATTATTAAAATCTCAAGGTCTTGATTTTTTAAATAAAAGATAAGATGAAAATTATAATCACAGGAAATTTAGGATTCATAGGATGCCATCTCCAAAAAAAATTAGAAAGTTTGGGGCATGATATTAAAGGATATGATATTAAAAATAATTTTATTGAAGACATAAGAAATGAAACTTATTTAGAAAGTGTTTTTAATTCTTTCAGACCTGATAAAGTTATACATTTAGCGGCGCGAGCAATGGTAAGACAATCGGCAGATGCTCCTCATGAATACACTTCAACTAATATTGATGGAACTTATAATCTTTTGAGATTAGCAAATAAATATGGAGTTAAAAGATTTTTAAGTGCGTCTTCTTCTTCTGTTTATGGAGAAACCCCTGATGTTTTGCTAAGAGAAGATATGTCTTGCGAAAATTTTAAATCTATTTATGCTATTACAAAAAAAGCATCTGAACATTTATGCCAAATGATGGCGGGGAAAATGAAAGTGTTTGTTTTTAGACCATTTCCTGTATATGGCGAAAATTCTAGGTCTGATATGGCAATAGGAAAACTTTTGAATATAGTAAAAAATAACGGCGAGTTTCATAAATATGGGAAAGGAGATTCTGTTCGTGGTTATACTAATGTTCACGATTTGGTAGATGGTATTGTAAAATTAATGGAATTTGAAACCGATAAGAATTTTGATATTTTCAATTTGGGGGGCAGTGAAAAAATATCACTTAATAAATTATTGGAGATAGTAAAAGACGTTTGTCCAAATCTAAAAATCGTTCAAGAAAAAGAAAATCCTTATGATGTTTTTTCTTCTTGTGCAGATATAAGAAAAGCCGAGAAAATTCTTAATTGGAAACCAACAAGAATTTTTGAAGACGAAATTAAAAAATTATTTATATGTCAAACACAGGTCTAACCGTTATAATTCCTGCGAGGCACGAATTATTTTTAAAAAAAACAATCGAAGAAGTTATAGGTAAAGCGAAAGGAGATATAGAGTGTCTTGCGGTGCTTGATGGTTATGATATTCCCGAAGAGGAAGTCGTTAAAGACCCAAGAGTTCGGTATATTAAAAGACCTTATCATAAAGAACTAACTAAGCGTCATGCAATTAACGATGCCGTTAAACAAGCAAGTTTTGACCATATTATGGCATTAGATGCTCATTGTTTGTTGGGCGAGGGATATGATACAACATTAGTTGAAGATTGCGAAGACAACGAAGTTTTAGTTTTAAGACGTGAAAAATTAGATGCTGAAAATTGGAAAGTTTATAGAGGGGAAAACAATGAGTTGCTTCCTGTTGATTATGAATATTACATGTGGCAACTAATTGAAAAAGCAATAAAAGGAGACCCAACTGGAGGATTGCATGGATGGAGATGGAATGAAAGAACTATTGCTAGAAAAGATATATTAAAAGATGATCTCTTAGCTTTTCAGGGGAGCCAATGGATGTTACATAAGTCGGCTTTCTATGAAATGGGGTTAATGCAAACAGAAGGTTGGACAGGTTGGGGTATGGAATCGGAAAGCATAACATTTCAAACTAGACTTTATGGTGGGCGAGTTAAAATAGATAAGCGGAATTTTTATGCCCATTTATATAAGGGACATCGATATGGAAGAATGTACAAAACTCCCGAAGGAGCAATTCATGCCGCTGATTTATTTCATTTTGATTTGTTTGTTAGAAAAAATAAAAAATTATTTTTTGATTTGATAGATGATTTTGACCCGATACCAAATTGGCCTCAGAACTGGAAACAAATATTATCTAATATATAAAAATATGGAAAACAAAGAACAATACATTATAGACAAATATAAAATAGATATTAAAAATCAGACTTCCCCGTATTATATAAACATATCTCGTTGGAAATCACTACCCTATTTGTTTGCAGAATTAGGAATTAAAACAATGGTAGAAATTGGAACGGAAACTGGCAAATATGCAGATTGCTTGCTTCGTAAGATTCCAGATTTAAAACTTTATTGTATTGACCCATGGATAGAGTACAAAGAATATCGAGAAGGTATGCAACCTATTATAAATGAATATTATCAACGAACCACTGAATTGCTTAAAGATAAGAATTGTGAAATTATTAGAAAATATTCTCTTGATGCAATAAAAGATTTTGAAGATGAAAGCATTGACGCTGTTTTTATTGATGGAAACCACGATTTTCAAAATTGCACTAACGATATTGTGGAGTGGACTAAAAAAGTTAAGAAGGGCGGAATTATAGCGGGGCATGATTATTGTAACGAAGTTTGTAAACACGAAAGAATTGATGTTAAAGGAGTTGTTGATGGTTGGACTTCTTCTCAAGGAATAAAAACATGGTTCCTTACTCATGGAAAAGAAAAACGTGAAGTTTGGTTCTGGGTAAAACAATAATATGAAAGATGAAAAAGAAAAATATTTTAGAAAATTATATGATGTTGCTTTTCCCGATGGAAATGGATTTTCTATATCTTGTGGAGATGAATTTTATGATAGTGCAATAAAAAACTTAAAAGAATATTCAGAAGTTAAAAAATATTTACAAAAAAATAATGAAAATCCAAATTGAGAGTAGCACAAGGTGTAACGCAAGATGTTTATTTTGCCCAAGATATGAAATTTCCAGACCGATGGGAGAAATGTCAGATGATTTGTTTCATAAAATTGTTCAGGAAGGCAAAGAGCTTGGAATAACTCATTTTTTTCCCTACCTCAATGGGGAGCCCTTTCTATTTCAAAGAATTTGGGAATGGTTAGACTACCTCGAAAAAGAAGGATGTGTTGTTTCTCTTTATACTAATGCGGAATTGATGGATGTTGATAGGTTATTAAAATATAAAAATATACATTTTGTTAATTGTAGTTTAAATGCCGCAACTTTTGAAACACATAAAAAAATAATGCGTGGCCCTGACTTTAACAAATCAAAAGAAAACGCAAAAAAACTTATTGAAAAAGCAAACTTCAAAGTTAAAGTATCAATGGTTGTTTCAGAAGATAACAAGCACGAAGTAGATGCTTTTAAAAAAGAATGGGGAAAATATGCTACGATTAGTGGAATGGCAAATTGGGTTGGAACAAGACCTGTTAAACAAGAAAATACTAAAATAAGACGATATTGCAATCGAACAATACACGGAATTACGGTTTTATGGGATGGAAGGGTGGCTACTTGCTGCCTCGACTCAGATCCGACCGTGTTTTATGGAAATCTTAATGAAATTAGTTTAAAAGAGGTAGTTGAAAATATGAAAGATATTCGAGCAAAACACAAAGCCCACGATTTTAGCATGGAGCCTTGCCGTTTGTGTAATTTTAACACTTTATGAATTCTACAATTATTTATTATACTTCAAATTTAGAAGATGAAAAATTTGAGGAAAAAATAAGACAAAATATTTTAGATGTTAAAGGTGATTTACCACTTATTTCTGTAAGTCAAAAGCCCCTCGTTGATTTTGGTACTAATATCTGTGTTGGCGAAGTTGGCTATTCTTATCTTAATGCGTTTCGCCAAATTTTAATTGGCGCGAAAATCGCCACAACACCATTTGTTACGATGTGCGAGTCGGACTGTTTATATCCTAGAGAAGGGTATTTTGATTTTGAACCGACTGATATAAATAAAATTTATAGTTATAATGAAAATTGGATTTTATGGAAAAAAGAAGGAATAAATAAATTTAAAAAAAAATTACAAACGCACGGTTCTATGATTTATGGGCGACTTTGGTTAATTGAATTTTTAAATAAATGTTTAAAAGGATTGCCAAAATGGAGTAGGGATAGGAAACAAGGAATACCATTTTATTCTCCCGATCAGAAATTTACTTATTTTTCAGGTGATCCAATTATCAATATTATAACTGGTGTTAACGGACGAAAATCTACATCTCTAATGAAAGATAAACCAAGAGATACTTTGGAATATTGGGGTAGTTGCGTAGATTTAAAAAATAAAATATTTAATTAAAATTATGGAAGAAAAAATTATTGATTTTTGGAAAAATATAATCTATACGAACGGAAAAATAGACGAAGAAAAAGCAATGAAAGAATTGTCTGACTATTATTTTATGTTAGACCAAGTTCCTAAAGTATATATGGCAGTGTCTGGTGGGGAGTTATCAAAACCAAATTATTACGCAGATACAATTATAGATTTTCTTGAAGATAGATATTTTGATAAAGAAATAACGCAAGATGATATTTCATCTATTTTGGATGAAGAGGAAACAACTTCTGATGAAAAATTAAAAGAAATTAAAGAATATTTAGAAATACAATGAACGACATAAGTATCATTTTTTATACGGCAAACCGAATTTCTGATGAAATGATGAATAAGAATATAGAAGTTCTTAAAGAATCGGCGGGTGATATTCATATTATTTCAATTTCTCAGAAACCGATGGATTTAGGAACGAATGTTGTTTTTGAAAGTAAAGAACAATGTCATTTAAATATATACAAACAATTATTATTAGGTGCTAAATTAGCTAATACTAAATACATCGCAACTGCGGAAGATGATACTTTTTTTCATTCTTCTCATTTTCAATTAAGACCTTCGGACGAAAATACATTCACTTACAATATGAATAAATTTTCATATTTTACTTGGAAACCTGATATTTTTTCTAATCGTGGGCGTAGGACATTAAATGCACTAATAGCTCCTCGTCTTAAACTAATAGAAGCATTAGAGGAGCGTTTTAATCTTTATCCAGATGAATCTAAAATACCTCTTTGTTATTGGGCAGAAATGTCAAGAAACGTATATGAACGTCATCTTGGAGTAACAGAGCAAAAAGGAGAAGAAGTTTATTCTGATGTTCCTATTGTAATGGTCAATCATTCTAAATCTCTCAATTATTTGAAACAAGGAACAAGAAAAAGGCTCGGCGATGAGCGAGCCACTTCTTTAGAATATTGGGGCGATGCTAAAAATTTTAAAAAAACCTATTTATCTAAATAATTATTAATCAATTTGTCAGTATCTGCTAATAACTTATTTAATCGTTCATATTCTTCCGTATTTTTTGTTTTTGATATTTGTTCTATTATATAATGTCTTGATTTACAAAGTTCGACCAATCCAGCTTCTTTTACTGTTATTGTGTTGTTCATATTATAAGATTATATAATCTGTTCCAGAAATATCTCCTTCCGATAAAACCCATTGATAAATTTTACCATCTGGCTTGTGCAATGACAAAATAGTATCATTGATAAATCCATAATAATTTTCATCTTTCCATTCCAATTTATGGATTTTTTTGCCTAATAAAACTTCACTAATTGCCTCGCCAAACGATAACTCTACGATTGCTTCTTCTACTTTTTGTGGAACTGGCGAATGACTTACATTGGGTGCGGGCGGTTCTGTTATCATTTTTTTGTAATCTGGGTTTACCATTTTTGGTTTCCAGATTTTATTAAAATATTTTTTAAACATAGTTTTTAACATTATAATAAGAGTATATCATATATCTATTTTTATGTCAAATGGTTATTAAAGGAAACACACATAAAACATATATTAAGAAGAAAGAGGTTATTCAATATTTGAATAACCAACTTAAAGTTCCCACTAAAGAGGAAATAAACAAATTAGTAGATTTACTAAAACGCAATGGAATAGTAGCCGCAAAAATAAAATATCAAGATAAAAAAATAAGAATTTTTGAAAGATTAGACGGTGAATTTTATAGAAAATTTACATTTTCGCAATGTTTAAAAGCGATAAAATTTCTTAAAAAGCTTCATAAAATAATTAAAAACACCAAACCAATAGGACATTTTCATATTGTAAAAGATTTTGCGGATGGAAATGATATGATTTGGGGGGATGTTAATGCAAGTAATTTTTTATGGAAAAATGGAGAAATCATTGGAATAGTTGATTATGATAATGTTTCAAACGGAAATTTATGGCTTGATGTTTCAATGGCAATAGTAAATTGGCAAAAAGATTTTAACTATAAAAATTCATTAAAATTAATAAAAGAATATGGAATCAAAGGAAATTGGGTGGAATGGGTACAAAAATATATTTTATTAACACATAAACAGTATTCGGATGTAAACTTTGGATTAAATCATATAAAAAAATCAAGAAATTATTGTTTTAAAAGAATTAAAAAATTAAATGAACAATATGAAAAAAGTATTAGTTGGCGGTAGTTTTGATATGTTTCATTCGGGGCATATTGAATTAATAAATAAAGCAAAAACGTTTGGTGATTATTTGGTTGTAATGATAACCAACGATGAAAGAATAAAATATAAAAAAAATAAAAATTTACCAATTTATTCTGAAAATGAAAGATTATGCTTGATACAAAATCTAAAAACGGTTGATGAAGCAGTTATTATTAAAGATATTCCAGAAAATAATATTGCATTAAAAGGATTAAAAACAATAAAACCAGATGTTTATGTTAGAACAAGTGAAGTTAATACAGAAACATTAAAAGAAGAAATTAAATTATGTCAGGAAATGGATATAGAAATGATTATTTTAGGAAGGTATCCTGGGTCGGAATTTCGGTCATCATCAAAAATAATTAAATACATAATTGAAAATTTTAAATTGTCAGAAACAGAAAAATTAATAAATAAAGATAAAATATGAAATATGATCTTTCTATTCTTATTCCAGCGAGGAATGAGATGTGGTTATCGCACACAATAAAAGATATTTTAAAAAATAAAAGAGGAAATACAGAAATTATAGTTGGATTGGAAGGATATTGGCCCGATCCTACCATTGAAGACCATCCCGATTTAACAATAGTTCATACCAATCAACCATTGGGGCAAAGAGGAATGACTGATTATTTATGTAAATTATCCCAGGCTCGTTATATTGCAAAAACAGACGCACATTGTGCTTTTGACGAAGGATTTGATGTTAAATTATTAGAAGGGTTTAAAAAAACAGGAGATAACGTTGTGTTTGTGCCAGTGATGCGGAATTTATGGATTTTTAATTGGTTATGTAAAAAATGTTTAAATGAAACATATCAAGGCCCCACTCCAACTAAATGTGAAAAATGCGATAATACTACTGATTTTGAAAGAAAAGTATATTGGGTAGCAAAAGAAAATCCTCAATCTAAGTCATACTGCTTCGATCAAGAACCGCATTTTCAATATTTCAAGCAGTATACAAAAACTGAAAAATATAAAAAAGATTTAGAAGAAACAGGATTTACAGAATCTATGAGTCTTCAAGGTTCTTTTTTTATGTGTTCCAGAGATAAATATTGGGAATTAAATTTAGGAGATGAAAACTATGGTTCATGGGGGTCGCAGGGGATTCAAATTGCTTGTTCTTTTTGGCTTTCGGGCGGGCGTGTTTTAGTAAATTCAAATACTTGGTATGCCCATCTTTTTCGGACTCAGGGTGGAGATTTTGGGTTTCCTTATCATAATCCAGGTTCTCAAGTTCAAAAAGCAAAAGAGTATGCAAGAAAATGTTTATACGAAAATAAATTTCCTAAACAAATTCATCCTTCTTCTTGGCTAATAGAAAGATTTAATCCACCAGGATGGACGGAAGAAGATATTAAGAAGTTAAAAAATAATATTTAAAGTAACCCTCGCCCATTCAGAATTCTGGGGGTGAGGATGAGTGGCGAATTTATATGCCGAAAATAACCCAATTACCAAAAGCAATATCTGACAAATACGCATTACTTAATAATGCGCTTGTTCAGGATGTAAAAAAAGATTGGCGCGATAGGATTTTGGCAGAGATTGGCGACACCAAGGACGCAACAACATTCCACCCCCAAATAAAAATCCAAAGATGGGACAATGAGGTTAATTTTTCTTTGAGATTAAAACATTCCGAGAAAAATTCCACTGTCAAATTTGTCGGAGAAAAAACAAAATGGAAAGGTGCGAAAGTTGAGGCGCATTTTTGGGATAAACCCGAAGCGAGCGAGGATGGAGGACACGAATTTGAGGTTATCTTAAAAGAAAAGCCCAAGAGAAACATCTTGGAATTTTCCATTGAAACGAAAGGGTTGGAGTTCTTTTTACAACCAGAACTTACGCAACAGGAAAAAGACGAAGGAGCAAATAGACCCGAAAAAGTTATTGATTCCTACGCTGTTTATTATAAAGATTGCCCCGCCAATTATGTTGACGGCAAACTATACCGCACAGGCAAAGCCTTTCACATTTACCGTATTAAAGTCACGGACGCAAACGGTGTTTCGGTTTGGGGAAAGCAAAACATTGATGTTGTCAAAAAACTACACACGATAGAATTACCGCAAGACTTTTTGGATAGTGCGGTTTATCCGGTGGTGGTTGACCCGACTTTTGGATATACGACGGCGGGGGGAACAGAATTTGAAAGAACTTCAAGCGGAGCAAACAGAGCTATAAATCACGCAACTTATATTTATACCGCAGGGACAGGAGAATCAATAACAAAACTTTCTGCCTATATGAGATGTGCTGGAAGTGCAGGTAATTCTGGAAGTTGCGGAGGGGCAGTTTATGACCATAACGGAGCCAATCCCGTCAATAGAATCGGTACTGAACAAACCATCACTGTTAATTATGGATCGGCTTCGTGGAAAGATTCAGGAGTAATGAGCGAATCATTATCTAATGGGACAAAATACACGAACGCCATAGGAAATTGGAATAAGGGCACTTGTTCGACTGCTTTATATACATATTATGACAGTTTAACCAGTGGTGGGGCGGTATCTAATGCTGGTGCACTTCCTGCCACATACTCAACAACTTCATATGAAAATGGTATTTTTTCCATCTACGCCACCTATACGGCGGGGGGAGGAGTTTCTGATAGTGTTAGTCCATCAACTTCTATTTCGGTTAGTCCTTCTACATCTACTTCAAATAGTCCGTCTACTTCTCCTTCTCCAAGTGTTTCTCCTTCTATTTCAGCAAGTACTTCTATTTCCCGAAGTCCTTCGATAAGTCCAAGTACTTCGACTTCGGTTAGCCCATCATCTTCGATATCGGCAAGTACTTCGCCTTCAACCAGCGAATCGGTTTCACCTAGTACCTCGATTTCTCAAAGTCCTTCGATAAGTCCGAGTACTTCGACTTCGGTTAGTCCATCGTCTTCGATATCGGCAAGTGCTTCGCCTTCCACTAGCATTTCGGTTTCACCTAGTACCTCGATTTCTCAAAGTCCTTCGATAAGTCCGAGTACTTCG
>Ga0172381_10007449_pt1 | contig 10831 bp, 13 predicted proteins | sample Leawel6488metaG_FD_119754 | JGI IMG/M metagenome (GOLD analysis project Ga0172381, IMG submission 119754) | Leachate microbial communities from a municipal landfill in Southern Ontario, Canada - Leachate well 64-88 metaG | ecosystem: Engineered > Solid waste > Landfill > Unclassified | place... | reverse complement strand
CCTGTTGTTACTAAAGTAACTTCGTCTGTATGTGATGTATTTGATGTTAATGTTGGAAAGGTATAATCTTCTGTTTCATAAGTAGATATAAAAAAAGATAATAACCAACTACCACCATTCTTTAATATTACTTGTACTTGTCCTGTACTAACATATTGTGAAACTTCAACAAATTGTTTAAACTTAAAATTGTCTGAAGTTAAATTTACTGTTAAACTTGTGCCACTAGGATTTGTTACTCCATCTGCATTTAATCTTAACATCAATGGTTCATCTGAAAAATCGTCTGAAAAATCATAGTTTGCACTTCCTGCACTTGATACAAATGTTTTATATACTATCCAATCTACTCCATTTTCTGTATATTCTAAATTTAATACTCCATCCCATGTACCACTAGTTTGTATTTGTATTCCTGAACCACAAAAAAATGTTTTTGTTTTTAAGTTATCTCTTAACCCTGTTGTAGATAACAATTCTGATATGCTAAACGGATTTATTTTTATATCTACTGCAAATAATCTACCAACATCTGTACTCAAAAATGTATAATTAAATGAATTTAAAAATATTGTTAAAACATCATCTACTGTTTCAGAAGTAAGCCATGCTGTATCATCATTCAAATTAAGTTTCAAAGGTCCGTTCTGCCATGTATAATCTTCTACTCTCCAATCGTTTGCTCCGTATCTTGTAAGTGTTTTAGGTTTGCCACCCCATGCAATATACATTATATCTGCTATCTGTTCATATTGTATATTCTGTAAATCGTCTTCACTAAATGGTGTTGTTATCTCGTATGGTGTTGTTGTTCCGGTAACTACTATATATCCTAATTCAGTCCAAAATCTGCAATAATAATCGCCAAACTCTAATATATAACTGTCTGTTGTATTAAATTGGAAAGGTATCATTCTAACTTTTGTAGTTTTATCTTTGACTGCACCTAATACCTGTAATCCTGTTCTGTTACTAACTCCACCTTGAGGTAATATATAAAAATTTTCACACTTTGATAATGAAGAATAAAATTTTTGCAAATCTACTCTTCTTCTTAATTCAGGTGCTATTTCTCCATTTGTAAAACTATTTTGTGCTGAATCTAATAAAGGCATATATTATCCCCTTGCACTCAATGTGTCTGATGTTCTTTCTTGAAACATATATTTTTCTGATAAGTTAGCTGTTTTTGCTTCTTGTACTTTTATTTCACTCTTTTGTAACATCTGAATTGCTAAATTGTCATCTCCAGTTACTGTCGGACATATTCTGCCTGCCAATTCAAAACTTAAAGCATCACAAAATGTTATATCTAATAATTCTAAATTTGTATCTGAAGAAGCTTTTTCTGTAGTTAATTGCCATGAATATACTGCCGGTGTTCCTGTAGTAATACCTTTGTAAAAAGCTCTTTTTGTATATCCACCTCCGGTTGCACCTATATATTGGATAACCATACCTACTGTATTTATTGTAGCTGTTGGCATAACTGTATATTTGCTTTCTTGTATATCCATAGTACAAATAGCATCTAAAGCATCATAATTAGAAGCAATAACTTTTAGTTTACTAATAGGTAAATATACTTCTTTTGGCTCTAATTTGTTAGAATAATCGCCATGTATATAAACCCCTCTAATTGCTAATACTTCTGGTGGTATCTCAAAATAATAATCATATCCCTCTATTAATTCATCATCGTCAGGTGTTATGGCAGTTAAAACAATAACTTGTCTTGCAAAAGACCAGTCATGCTTTTTTAATAATGTTAATCTCGCAATATCATAGTGAATATCACAATCTGTTCTTGCTTTTCTGTTATCAGTTAAAGCAACCAAAGGTGCTTCTTTCAAGTGTGATAATGCCAAATTATATATATCAAGTTTCTCTAACATAATACCTCTTTTTCATGGGATATAACTTTTTACATTATATCCCATGAATATTTTTATTTTACTTTGCTATTTCACAATTTGAAACTGCATCTGTTAAAAATGCTGTTACTGCACCTGCTGTTATTGTATCATCGGAAGTATATTTTACTCTTGTATAGGTCTTTAAACCTAAAGGTAATCTTACTTTTACCAAGAAATCGTTTGCATTAAATCCTGAAGTTGTTACATTTTTCTTGTATAATGATACGCCAGAAACAAAACCGCTGTCCGGTGCTGTTTCTAATTCAATATCTATTGCTGTAAAACCTCCTACTCCTGATTCTGCTGCTACTCCTGATATTCCTTTGTTTCCTTTTACTACTAACCACATTTTAGAATAATCTTCCGAATCTGATGTAGTTATATAATTTGTAGAAGCTCCTGCTCCGGATACTCCTGACAATCCTTGATCTTCACTGAAAACTAATGTTTTATCTAAGAACATTTTTGTTTCTCCTATTTAATTTATTTTTTAAAAAACTACTATCAACCATTTTAAGAAACAGTTGCTTCAGTAGTTACCAAACAATCCAATGTTTTTACCGGAACATCATTAATTGCAAATACTGGTCTTGCATTTGGATCTTTTGGATCGTACCAAACATTTGATTTTGCATCTTGTGCTTCTCTCAAAAGAGATTTACATTCTCTGTTACAATAAATAACAGGTTTGCAAAGTGAAAGATTGTATATTCTATCCAATCCATTCAACACTAATTTTCTCAAATTATCAGCTGTTGTAGTACCAAGTAATATATTTGGTATTCTAACAGCATATCTCCAATCCTGAACTCCAAGACCAATCTTGCACTCAAATTGTTCTTTATATCCAGGATAAGTTCCACCTAATGAATCCTCTATTGCTATTGGACCATTTGCAGAATAATCTATTGTTTCTATTCCACTCTTTGAGCCTTTTGGTGCAAATGTAAATATCTTACCTTCTCCCCATCCTATAATCCAAATAGAACACATTGAACCGGATGTAGAAGAGGCTGCACTTATGATATTATATCCTGATTTTGTTTTGTCTGTAGATATTTTGTTATATCTTGCAGATAAACCAACAAATGCTTCTTCATCTTTTGCTTCAGAACCATAAATCATTTTGGTTGCAATTTCTTGCGACATTGATTCCAAGTGTGCTTCAGCTTCTGAAGCTCTAACTCTAGCAATATTGCCACCTTTCTCTGCTATTACTTTATCTATTGCAGATACTTCTGAACAGATACCAAATGTTTCTTTTACAACTTTTCTTGTACTTTTTGTTGGTTGTACACCTTGATATGCTTTTCTCCATGTTGCCGTTGGCAACCCTGTTTGAACTGCATATTCATGTCCACTATCACTATTACTTTCTATCATTACTGCATCTTGCAAAATAGGATTAGACTGTGCTAATACTTTAGCAACAGCATATTCCTTTGAATCAGGTCCAAATTGTCTTGAATAATCAAGTAAATTATAATTTTCAGCCATTGTTTTACTCTCCTTTTTATTTTTTGTAATGATTAACTAAATCATTTTCTACTTTTGGTGCTGTTGGATTTATTGAAGATGTAACTAATGTATCATTTCCAATAGCAAATCCTGCATTTTTAAATGTTTCAATAATAGCCGGATGATTGCCTAATCTTGTTTTCTCCATTAATTCTTTAAATTCAGGAGTTGCATATTTATCGTATGCAGTCTTAGCCAACTTCAAATTATTATCAAACTCATTTCCAAACTTTGCCTTACTTTCATTTTCCCATGCAAGAGCTTGTTCATCAAATGCTTTATTAGACTGTTCGGTATAATCTTTACTTTTTTTATCAATTACCGAAATCTGATAATCTACTATTGCTTGTACCTGCTCTTTTTTCAAACCAAGAGTGTTGGCTAATGCCACAAAAGCACCGGCTTCTTCTTTATTGACTTGTGCAGATTCAGGATAAACAATAGATTCTAACTTTACTTCTTCTATAACTGGTTCAGGCGATTTTGTTTCTTCGCCTAAAATTGTTTTCTTTGTTTCTATAACTGGTTCTACTTTTGCTGGTTCGGTTTTAACTGGTTCTGTAACCACTACTGGTTCTACCTTTACTGGCTCAACTACTACTGGTTCTGTTGTTTTTACAACGGATTCTGCTGGTTCTACTACTATTTTGGTTTCATCTGCCATTTTATCCCCCTATTTATTTTCTTGTTTTTTATCTTGTTCTTCATACTCTTTATCATAAGATCTTATAAAACTTGTGTATTCATCCTCCATTTTAAATATATTATCTCTATTACTTGACTTTATTAATTTGTAAATAGCATCTATTATACTACTTTGCCCTAAATTAAATGCTGTTGCTCTTTCATTTCCTATAATAAAATCAATTTTTGGCTTCATAGTTAATATATATTGGAATACTCTTCTACCATCAGTATTTGAAAGAACTTTTTTTAAATCTGAAATTATCTTTTCTTCTATTTTTTCTTCAACTTTTTTCATTGGTTACCTGCTGTCAATAAATTTTTCTTTTCTAAATCTACTTGACTTGCTTCTTTTGCTGTTGCTATTCCTTGTTGTATCTGCTGTGCCTGTAACATTTGTGCATTTGCTTCTGCTTGTGCTTTTCTTATTGCATCTACTTCCCCTTCTGTATTAAAATTGTTTGGTCCTATACCTAATAAGTTTGCTACATTCATGTAAAACTTATCCGGACTTAAATGGTCTTTTATTTCAGGATATAACTGTGCATAGCCTGCTGTTAAAGACATAAATGTATTTATATTAGTTAAAGCACTAGCTTTTTGTGAAATTGCTACCATACTTAAATAATCTATATCAAATTCTTCTAAAGTTGCAGGTGCTTTTTCTATTATTCCATTTTTTGTTAATATTTCCAGTCCAATATTTATTATTACCGGCAATAATTCATATTTTATTGTTTCATATAACGGACCTAACTGCAACATCTTTTCGCTTAGTAAAGCTTCTACTTCCGGAACTGTCTTTTCTCTCTTTTCTAACTGCATCATAGCAAAAACATCATTATATAATGCCTTTTCTATCCTTTTCTGCACTTCATTTATAGCATTATCTATTGCTCTAATATCTTTTGCCATACTATCTACAGGGTATAATGCACCTTCTCCGTTACCCATAAATCTTGTTAATCCTTTTGGATTAAGATTTACTTCTCCCTGTATAGTACTGTTACCTTGCATTGGTGGACTTGTCATTAAATCTACTGCTAATATTTTGTCTTGTTGTAATTTTAATAAATGCCTTAAATCTCCTAACAATTTAGTACAAACACCAACTCCCCATATCTCTGAACTTCTTTTTCTTGAATATCTTAAACTTAAAACTGGAAAATAATCATATCCAGATTCTCTCAAATATGTTTTTCCACTTTCTTCCCAATACAAAGATACCCAATTCTTATTTTTTGCTATATCTACATTAGGTTTTATATCTCTGTTAGGAGTAATTAAATGATAAACTTTAATTAATTCATCAAAATTACCCTCTTTATATTTATTTTTTATACTATCACTACATACTTCTAATCCAAATTTCTCTACCATATCTGAAATAGTTAAATAAAATTCTCTGCCGATAGTATCAACTCGTGAATTTGCACCATTTGCTAATACATATTCGCCAACTGATAATATCTCAAATCTCAAAAATTCTTCTTTGTCCTCTACTGCTATTGCACAACCTGTTCCAAAATATACTGCATCTTCTAATATATTCTTAATCGCTAAATATGTGTTCGTAGTTGCAAATAATGTTTCTGCACTTGTCTTAAAATCATTTAACCAAATTGTTTCTTCAGTTACTTTGTTTTCTTTATTTTTTTTATTTATCGGTCTAAACCACTCTCTGTTTGGACTTGCTATACCTAACTGTAATCCACTAACAAAAAGGTTTACTGCATTTACTATCGTTGTATCTATAAATCGTTTATAATCTATCGTTATCGGTGCAGGTTTATTTGTATCAAAAACACCTCTGTCAGGACACGCTAATTCTGCAATCTCTTTCCAATGTGGAATATATCTTCTTTTTTCTGCATCTAAAATTGCATATCTTTCCTGTGCTTTTGCTATTTCCATTTTTATTCCCCAAGTTTTGTCTTTAAACCGGTAGCTCCATTCATAGAACCTACCTGTTTAGTTAAATTTGAGATACCTTCTGAACCTACTTTTATTGCATTTAAAAATCCTGCTCTTAATTGTGCCTGATTTTTTGTATTTAATAAATCATTTTTTGTCGTTGCACTAGCTGTAGGTCCTTTTTTTAGTTCTTCTAGTTTTATTTTATTTGCTATTTCATCTTGTTTTTCACTAGCTTTTCTTGTTGTTTCTATTTGGTTATAAGTTCCATACGCAGCTGAAGCTATTGCAACTGCCGCCATTATTTCTACTCCCATACAATCCTCCTTATAACTGAAACTCTTGTTTATATTCTTCTCTTAATCCGGCAACAAACTGTTCAGGAAAAATAATAAACATTAATTCATCTAATATTCTTGCTAAACAATCTAACATATCGTCATGACTTACATTTGGAAAATTTATATATTGGTCTAAGAATTCACTTGTTAAACAATGGTCTTTACCTTCTATATCTGTATATGGAATTATTTTAGGCAATAAAATTGAACCTGTCTGAAAAATTGGTATTAATCTTTTAATTCTATCAATTTTACTCAATTTACCTCCTAATGAAACAAATCTCATTTGTATATTCTTCTCTTTATTCTTCTCTTCAAAATATGTTATATCACTTACCATCCCATACTGTTCATATCCAATTGCTACTGGTCCGTATTTCATAAATAAATCATACAATTTTTTGTACCTTTCTGTCAAGTTAAGTTTATCTTTTACACAATCTAAAATACAATATTTTTTATCTGCTGTTGTTCCTATAACCCACATTGTTGTAAAATCGTTTCTTTTCTTTTTACTATTTGCCGGATCAACTAATATATAATTTATTGTTTTTAAATCAATACTCTTCTCATAATATTTTATCCATTCTGCTTGAAAATTTATATTTAACATCCCTTGTGGATTCTGTAACATTTGACATGAAAAAATAAAATCGTTACCTAATATTTTCCTTTTATCTGCTAATTGTTCTTTAGTTAAAAATACAGGTTTACCATCTATTTTGCCATTATCTGTAGCAGGATATATTCTCGGTTTAAATCTGCCATCCTTTATAATATCGCCATAAGCATCATCATAAGCATATCTCGTTCCAATTATCCTTATTTTATATTCTGTCGCAACTAAAAAAAACAAAAGGCGTATACCTTCTATTGTCTTTTCTTTTATATCGTCTGTGTTTACACTTTGTTCTGTTACTATATCGTCTAATATTAACACATCAAAATGCGAACCTGTAGGTTGTCCGTCTATAACTCCCCATGCTTCTAGTGTACTTTCCTTCTTATTTACACTTCTTTTCATTACTAATCCGTCGTTTTCACTCCATTTTGGACTTTCTTTCTCCGGATTTTGATAAAAAACATCAGGATATAACCCTTTTAATATATTGTTATTCTCACAAATATACTTTATCTGCCTTAAGAATTTCTTTGCTCCACCTCTAGTATTAGAAAATATTGAGTATGTTAAGTCAGGATTGTTTATTATATCTTGTATTGTTAATCCAATAGTAATAATACTACTCTTAAAATGTCCTCTCGCCCATAAATCTATGTTCCAGTCCGGTTTGTTTTGTACTTCCTTACATCTATCCAAAATCCATTGGTGTTCCATATCAGGTCTGTCTAGTATATATCTGCAAAAAAAATATAAATCCTTCTTACCAATCTCTTTCAGCAATAAATCATTTCCTGCCTTCATTACATTTTCTACAAATAAAAAATTCTCTAGCCTTTTATATCCGGCTATCGTTTTAGGTAAATCTTTAAAATCTAACCTTAGATTATTTGCCATCCTCTCCTTTTACTACCACTACATCTATCGGCTCATCCACTTCTGCCACAATCTCTGTCATCTTCGGCTCTTTCTCTTTTTCTTCCTTTGCTATCGTTTTTATCATAGAACCGATATTAAACGTTACATTGCCTGTTCCTTGCCCTTTTTTCCTTTTGCCAGTATTTGTATTGGATTCATTGAAATCGTTTAAAGAACCACTATCTCCGTCATCTATGAATAAATCTACTATCTTATCCTTTAAGTCTGCTTCGTATCTCATAATAAAATTGGCTAGGTAGCCTATACCACCTAACCTTTCTAATAATTTTATCTTTATAAAACTCTTTACATTCCCACCATTCTTTCTTATCTCTGCTATTTGTCTGTCGTATTCTGCTAATTCTGCTTTCATCTGTGTTTCTGCATCTGATTCTCTATATTTACTTAAATCAAATTTTTGTTCTTCTACCATTTGATATCCCTCCTTTAGTTAAATTATATATCTTGTATATACATTTGTCAATATTATTATTATTCAAAAAAAATATGCCAGCGATTTGTGTACACTTGTTAACATTTTCTATAAAACTCCAATCCCCCTAACCCCATACCCTAAAAAAAACTTAAAAGATATAAAAAATACCATACAAACATACAAATAATACGATCTCAATACAATCAGTATTTTATAAAATAATATGTAATCTTATTGAAAAATCAATATAATTTACTGAATTTATTAAAAAAGTAAACATAAAGTAAACATACAGATTATACAGATGGCATACAGATGTTTTAATAATGTGTATGTTGAATTTTGTTATATTTATCAATACTTTTTTCTGTTTTTTTGTCAAAAAATACCGAAATACCGAAAAACGCAAACTAATATATATATATACTTTATTTATTATTATTTTTATTAGTTATAATCATCTGTATTTCAGTATTATTATTATCGGTGAGTTAAATGTAAGATTTTGTAATAATTGCAATTGGATTTGTAACATACCATACAACTGTATTATAGATTTTGATATTTTATGGTTTGTACCAACCCAAACAAACTAACATACAATTGTATTATAAATATAACAATATATACTAATTTGTTGTTTTTACAACAGAACCAAAATATATCATACAACTGTATTATACATATAATTGTATAATAAATTCGAAAAAACTATTAATATTTAAAAGAGCAAATTATTTTGATTTATTATAAAAGATAAAAAGTAATAAATCAAATAAAAGATTTTAGATTGTGAACCTAATATACAAAAGTGGTTTACAATAGATTTCACAAATATTTCACAAATAAACCACTTGACAATTTAATATAATTGTGTTATAATAAGTATGGGAATAAAAGATATTTGATAACTCCGACGAGAAAATAAGAGTTGACAAAATAAAATAATTGTAGTATAATAAATGCAAGAAGCAAAAATAAAAAAAAGGAGTAAGAAAATGAAAGAAAAAGAAAAAGTTTATACAGTTTTTGAAGTAGCAAAAATATTTAACGATATTCTCTATTCTTGTTTTTATGGCGAAGTAATGACAACCAGCAAAATATTTATAGAGGGCTCAGACATAAATATAAAAGCAAAATTAAAACGGAATATAAAAATCAAAAATTTTATATCGTCAACAACATCATACATCAAAACTGATATTACTTATAATTTTAGATATGTAAAAAGTTATTTTATGATTGATATATCTTTTTTGATAAAAAAAATTAAAGTAAATGATTTTGAAAAAGATATATTTTCAATAAGAGAAAATTTGATAAAAGAATTTGAAAATATAAAAAAATACGGTAAGTATTATATTTAAAATAAAAAGCAAGGGAGAATCAAAAATGAAAAACAAAAAAAATGAATTTACAGAATTTGAAGTAAAATTAATTAAAGAGTTAAAGTCACAAATAAAAAAAACAGAAGGAAGATGTGTTATCGCTTCAATTGAAAAAGTATCACAATCCGGGATGAATAGAATAATTTCATTTCATTTTGTAGGCAAAAAATACAATATTTATCAGTTGAATTGTTTGATCTCAAAAGTTTGCGGATATTCAAGACCTCAAAATTATAATGGAATAGCAGTCAAAGGATGTGGGATGGACATGATGTTTCATGTATTATACGGATTTTATAGACAAATAAAATTAAAAGATGAATACCCTCAATATTCAGGTAATTATACAAGAGTTTAAAACCAAATTTTTAACGGAGAAAACAAAATGAAAAATAACGCAGAATCAATAATTAATTTGTTTTTAGATAAAACAATATCAAATGTTGGATTAGAGTTAGGAACAGATAAGTCCTTAGGTGTTTTTGTATTTTTAAGTTGTATAAAAAAACATATTGATAAGCATATCATATCATTTAATGGTAATATGGTTTTCAATTCTTCAGATAGCTTTGAAAAAATTAAAAAGTTGTTATCATATAATATAACTTATTTTATGAGAAGATTTGACAATGCAGATGAAAAAGTCGGTGCAGAAAAGGTATATAATTATATAAAATATGAGTTTTTTAATTTAACAAAATAAAAACCGGAGGGTTAAAATGACTAAAAAAACAGATGTAAAAATCAAAACAAGTTTTGAAATTTTAGACAGGCAGATTGAAAAATTAGAAAGGCACGCAAATTTTCAAATAAAAAACAATGACATTGAAACAGCAAACAATTACAAAGGAAAATCAAACGGAATTTTTTATGCAAAGGCGGAATTAAGACCGCACATTATTAATTTACAAAAAGACAATAAAATTAAACGAACAATAATATTTTTGTTGTTGGTTTTGTTATTAGTGAATGTGTTTTTTAATTTAAAAAAGCAAAAAGAGAATACAATATTAAGAGATTATATTGATAGTATAGAAGTATCAGAACAGCCGGATTATTCAGATTTTCAGGATTAGGTTTAAAATAAAAAAGAGAGG
>Ga0172381_10007447_pt1 | contig 10835 bp, 15 predicted proteins | sample Leawel6488metaG_FD_119754 | JGI IMG/M metagenome (GOLD analysis project Ga0172381, IMG submission 119754) | Leachate microbial communities from a municipal landfill in Southern Ontario, Canada - Leachate well 64-88 metaG | ecosystem: Engineered > Solid waste > Landfill > Unclassified | place... | reverse complement strand
TTCCACATTATATCCACACTTTTTAAAATTTATATACAAAATCCCACGGATTAGAGTCCCACGGATGAGTTTTAAAGTTGATCGAATCCCATAGACAACTATACGCATAGATTGCCGGACAAACAGATACGCCAGCATTTTGATGATTTTCAGCGAGACAATAATCTTCATTATCATCTTCGATACCTTCCGCAAACGCACCTAATTCAGTGATATCATGCAATCTTTCGCAATCAACTTCTTTAACATTTCTAAAAGTTCTTACATGTTCGTTTCGCATAAAAAGTGATGGCCGTTTATAATATCCAACACAATCAAAACCACGACAGATTTCAATATTTTTAGGCAAAGTGTCTGTAAAGTAAACTGGTTTATCTTCATGAGCAATAAACATTCTACCTTTTTGAAATTTATTATTTTCTTCAGCATTAATCCAATGACCATAGACATAGTGTGTTTCACGGATTGCTAATACATCACCGACTTGATAACGTGGTTTTACAAATACGTAGTCCGAATTATCTTTTGTGTTAAATAAATATTGACCATCCGCAAAACCTTGATTGACCCATTGATCAGGATGAATATTTACATACTCTAACCCTTGTGTCCGGCGAGTTTCAGTTTTAGTTTTATTATGGCACTTAATACCATTCTCAACCGTCATTAGTATTCCCTTTTGCATATTATCAATCCTCACTATCTGACTTAATTATACCACGTTTGTTTAGAAATTTAAAGGCTCTTTTTAAATCGTGTATCCCTTGATCGCCAATAAAGTCCTCAGTCATTAATCGCTCGATAATTGACTCTTGTTGGACTTTTGTGTGGTATTCTTGTGGTGAAAAACTAAAGACGTAGTTAGTTTTAACAGGTTTAAATTCAGATTCAGGTAAGATCACCCACGTAGATAAAAGTCCGTCATCCAAGAACCATCTACCCCATGCAGTATGATTTTGAGTTTCAAGTTCGGATAGTCTATCACATTCGGATTTGTATGATTTATCGTCCATTACTACTCCTGCGTAGTATCTAAATCAAAATATTTTTGGTATTGTTTATCGAAATATGTTTTAATTCTATTAGTCTCGCCTAACCTTTGTTTTGCCAATATAAACTCAGTTATATTTTCTGGATATTCAGGGCAGTTACCCATTTTATCTGAAAAAGTTTTACGCCATGATTGTGGGTCATAATAATAAGAGTCACGGTATAGGAAAATTACACCGTCTGCATCTTCTTCAATCCTTCCACTTTCTCTTAAATCTGATAAAATAGGCCGTTTATCATCACGTTTTTCTACTTCTCTTGAAAGTTGATGTGCTAACAATACTGGTATATTTAATTTTAAAGCTAACTGTTTTAATTTCCTTGTCATATAACCTAGAGTAAGATTCCTATTTTCACCAGTTTCATCATCCAACAAACCTAAGTGATCAACAATAACTGACGATAAACCTTTTCTTAAATATAAGGAATTCGCTACTTGAGTGATAATTGATGTCGTTATTGGTTGTGAGTCATAAGTGTAAATCGGAATATTATGGACTTCGCCTACTGTATCAATAATTACTCCAAATAATGCGTCACCATATTTACCCATTCTTAACCGATTAACAGGGATACCAACTTTGCTAGATATTTCCTTATCACCTAACCTCAAAACACTCATTTCGCAAGAGAAGATTAATACATTGCCTCTTTTTGACATATTTTCAGCTAAGTTTAATAAACAACTTGTTTTACCCATGCCAGTTCTACCAGCGATAATAGTTAAATCGCCACCATAAAAACCACCACCTAATGCTTTATCTAAAGATACTAAACCAGTTGATATAGCCGCATCACCTTGTAAATTATTTAAATCCAAATATCTATCAAATAATAATTCCTGTTTTTGATCGGGTGTAACGAGTGGATTTGTCAGATTGTTACTTCTTAGCGATAATAAGAGGTCATCCGCTTTACTTAAAGTAGCACCCATATCTGGTTTAGCTTCAAAACCCAATTCGGCAATTTCTTTAGCAACTTGAATTAACTTTCTTGAGAACGAATATCGATTAACTATCTCAGCATAGTACTCTATATCCAACGATGTAGGTGTAACTGAAATTAAATGCGATAAATAAGAAGCACCACCAACTTTTTGTAAATTATCAGCTCTTGCTAGTTCTTCCGCTACGGTAATTTGGTTTATTGATACGTTACGTTGTGCTAATAACATCATAGCTGTAAATATATTTTGGTTCCGTTCTGAATAAAAATCTTTTTCCGATAACGCTATTTTAGTTATAGCATTTGAGTCTAAAAGAATAGAACCTAAAACACATTCCTCAGCATCTATATCATGCGGATAAATTCTATTTCCAGTCATTAGACCCCTCTTGTTTGCCCCTTAATAAACTTTCGTAAGTATGTCCACTTTTCTTTAATCTATAATCCCCCCATTTAGTTTGTAAAGTTTTATGCTCCATCAATCTACTCGCAATTCTTTGATCGAATAACACTAAATCTTTCAAATCTTTATTAGTCGTGATAACAGTATCTAAGCAATTCTCGTATCTATAATCGATTAAAATATCCATTTTTTCTTGTTTAAATTCCGTTTGTTTGTAATCAGCGTAGTCATCTAGGATTAATAAACTTGTATTTTTTAATTCATCCATAATATTTTTGTAACTGTTGTCAAATTGACTACTTTGTAATAAATCCAACATTTCAGCTACTTGCCAATAAATGACATCTTTAGTTTTAATAGTTTCGACTCCAATAGCAAACGCTAAATGACTTTTTGATGTTCCAGTATTCCCGTATAAAGTTAGCATCCAAAATTGCCGTTTTTCACTATTCACAAAATTTTTACAAATATCCACAACTGATTTATTATCAGGAGTAATTTCTAACTTCTCAAAGGTTTTATATTTATAGGCGATTAATGGAATACGGCTATTGCGTATTCTAGTTTCCATAATCTGTTTGTTTATTTTATCCTGTTCTATTTTTAAAGATTCTTTCAACTTTAAATCATCTGCTATTTTTTTATTTTCAGCATCAATTCGTTCTTGATCAGTAAAATATTGGACTTTTTTTAAATCCACATCATTTACCTTAAACCAACTTTTTAAATTATCCATAAAAGCGACATCATCATGTAGACTTTCTAAATTAAGATTCGATTTAAACATAATCACCATGATATTATTATTAATATCAACAGGTTTAAATATATTCGATCTCAAAAATGGGACAGACCTATTTCTAGGCCATTGTTTAATAAAAAATACTTTAAATTCTTCCCATTGACTATTTAATTGGTTATTATCCACTACATTCACCATCCTCTATTTGCCGTTGTTCTATCTGTTTTAATTCATTTTCTGAGTATTTACTACTTAAACTTAAATTGTTAGGTTTATGACCGTTATTATTAACTACTACAAATTTTTTACCGTTTTTAAACCAGTTAAAAATATCTCTATTTATCCAACTAAGAGGTACATAGTTATTATTATTTAGATCAATTTTATCTTTCCAACACTTTAAAATATCTTCATCCGATATACCTTTAGTCCTTAAATTTTTTAACATTCCAGCTTCTTCTGTATAACTAAAAATAGGGTCAATAGGAACTACATCAGGATACCCAACATATTTTTGTATTTCAGCAAATAACGGGTTAGATGATAGTTTTAGTTCTTTAATTGGTTTATTTTCTTTTTTCAATTCGTCCTCTTTGTTGTCATTTTGTTCATCCACTACACCCTCTGCAATAAAAGGATTAGGATTAGGATTAGGATTAGGATTAGGATTAGGTGTCTTATGTGTAGTGCCCGTAGTGGGGTGTAGTGACCCTGTAGTAGCCTCAAAATCATCCACTACATCATCACTACATACATCTACGGTAGTTAAGAGTAGTGGTTGAGTAGCGGGGTGTAGTGTTAAGTAGCGCCCTGTAGTGGTGACGTATTTATTATATTTTGCAATCGTGGACATGCTACATTTAGCCTCAGAACAGACCATTTTATAAGTTGGTTCGATATTACTGTCTTTTAGGTGTAGTAGCACCTTATTTATGCGTTCATAAGCATCCATTGTGTCAGAAGACAGTCGCAAGTCCTGTCCTTTATCGTTTAACATCCACGGCGGACAAGGTGTAGTGGGTTTATGGTGCTGTTTTAACTCGTTATGTTTATCAAAATTTACGAACTGACCATATGAACGGCCATCACAAATCCATAATCTTATAAGACTATTAGTTTCTAACTCGGACTGCCACTGTTCTATCTTATGCTCCACTACACTACGTTTTAATGGGTAGCATGTTCCTTTTATAATAGAAGGTGATGCTTCAAAACATCCCCAATCATCACTTAAAAGTAATAATCTATAAAAATGCCGTTCTGCTAAATCAGATAGATTATTCAAGTTAGGTGATTTCCAGATAGAGTCTTTAATTATTTTATTTGGCATAATTACCAATCCCTCATTTCGGGATGTTTAATCCAATTCCAACAAATCCCACAGAAATATTTGAGCATTAATGTTGCAGTTGTTTGATCTTGACCGTCAAAATGAGAATAAGCTATATCTAATGCGTCCATTATCTTAATTGGTGGTAGGTGTTTTAAAAAAACTCTAATAGTTTGTTGTTTAAAATTATCAGTAAAACAGCGTGTAGGGTAGTATTTCTTAAAATGGAAATTAATTGATTCTATATTACAATCAAGTTCATCAGCTAAATTTGTGAGGTATTTAGTATACGCTTTTAATTGCTTACGTTTTTCTTTTAGTTCTAACAAATGGTTAGATATTGATTCCGGTAAATCCTTTAGATTGTTTTTACCTTTACCTCTATTACAATCAAAGCAAGCGGTTATTAAATTATTTACTTCAAACTTACCACCTTGTGATTTAGGTATAATATGATCAGTCTCTAACACTACATCAGGTGGATTTCTACCGCAATATTGGCACTTAAAACCATCACGTTTAAATACTTCAAAACGTATTTTTTGATTTGCCATAATTCACTCATCCAATGATATTGCAAAGACAAAAATAGGACGTTATAATAATTAACGCCCTACTTACTGAGGTTTTTGATTATGATATGCGACTAGAAGTTTATTAATAATATCGTCATATGTATCGAATTTAGTTCCTGCGGCTGTTACTTTACGCTTAGTTTCGGTTTTTACTGGGATAGTGACATATTCAGATTGCTTTAAATCAGTTGACATTTAATTCACCTCTTTGTAGAATAATGGTATTATACCAAAGGTTATAACGGTTGTCAATGGGTTATGTAAAAATTAAATTTATATTATTTTGGAAATGGGTATTTTAACATAGGTGTGTTGTACCCAACGTATAGAGGGTGTTTAGGTTGACCGTCTGAATTTACACCCAAACAGTAAGGTTCTAAAATCATTTTTAACACTATTGGAGCACGATTTGATACTGGTTTAAAACTTCCCCAACCGCATAAAACTTGCATAGAAAGTGATATCATTTGGCGAATGTAGCAGTCGTTAAATTCTCCAACGAAATCACCATCACCTAGTAAGACTTTTGGGTCTGTAGAAACGTATGCGTAAAGATTTGCCATAATTAGACCGCCGAATCCGGCCCTTGATGCCCTGACAATAGTCCTAGTGATTGTGGGGTCGTTAGTTATCTCATTAGCTGTACTAGGATTTAAACCAATACACATTAAAGGTTTTAAAGTTGGATGCCACATTCTCCATAATGCGTAACGGAATTTTCTATCATCTGAAAATATTGCACCCTTTAGTATTGTTAAATCAATTTGTTGCATATTTACTTACGACATCCCTGACAACTAACAATTAAAGTACCTTGGTTCCGCCATGCAAAGTTACTAGTGACGTACTCAACTGGCAAAACTTGATAACCATGTGAATTGCAGACCGGACATAAAGTTTGAACTGGTTTTTCATGTCCTGAAAGTTGTCTTTGAGTAGAACGCTTTGCTTCTTTTTCTTCTTCGGTTAAAGGTACTCTATCTTGTGGTTTATGATCGACTTTATAGTTTAGTTGTTCGACGTTTGTTAATACTTTTGTAGCCCATCCCCTACGTTTTGATGGATGATCGTCAAATATATGATGAGCTACTTCTAAGGGTGTTTTATTATTAAAAGATGTGCAGTAAAAACAATTCATTATTTTATCCTATAAATTATAATGCACACATACAAGGACGCATATCGTCTGTATCATCAAACATTGGAATTTGTGCTTGCCATTTTTCTTTTAGTTTAGTTAAACTCGTTTCAGGGAAAACGGTTGCACCTATTAACTTCTATGCCTCTATCGCCTTTTCAAATTCTTTTGGGTAATGTTTCCAGACTTGATAAAAATGTTTATGACCACCTTTAAAACATGGGATACAGTTATTATGGCTTAAATATAAATATGGTTCTGGTAAACAAATTCTCCACTGGTTACGGATAATATTTTTGATATCGTCGCTAGATAAACCACAATCGAGTAATGGATAGTCAGCTTTATAACCGGACACATCTAATCTTACAGATGTTCTTTGTGCTCTACGCCATTCAGTCGCATCATATCCAAAGTAAACTATAAAATCCTTATTTAAAGATTTGTAAAATATTGTAGCTTGCTTAGATTTTAATTCATCGGAACAAAAAGGTATTCGTTCACTTGGTAGACAATGGTGATTTTTAATTAATTCCCAAACATTACGCCCATCAGCTTGAACTGTTATAGGTATCCCAATGTATTTACTGACTTGTTCTCTAAAACGGTCTGCATCTGGATGTTCTGTATAAGTTGGAGTATGAAGTAAAATAATATCCTTTTTAGATTCCTTTTGTGCGATTAACCATGCGAGATACGAACTGTTAGCACCACCTGAAAATAATACTATATGCTTCATATTGTACACCCCTTATATTACGTTCAAAACCACTAGACAGACCACTGGACATTTTGGATATTTATAGACCTACAATTATAGTTCTACGTCTATAGTTATTACAAGTGATTGCCCCAATACACTTTCTATTTTTGACAGATGGCGTACTAATTCTTAATGCACATACACCATGATTTATATATTTGCAATCGTTGTCGTCTTTATTAAAAGTATCGATTATTGTTTTCATTTTAATACTTTTGGTTCCTCAATACAATCAATCCGTACGGTATATTTTGTGCCACATTTATCACACGCTAAATCAATATCCATATCATAATCATCGAAACAGTGTAGTTTGTTATCACATATTTTGCACGTAAATATCATATTTAATCAACCCCTTTTAAGTTTAATTTTGTGCCATTTCCAGATACCGTAAATAGTAATAGAAGTATAGACTGAGAATAGTTCTATCTGAGTCCTGTTAGTAACCAACTTATTAGTGTAAGCATCTTAATTCTTTATATTACTAAATCCGTTATAGAATTTGTTCAACTTAATATTTGAGATTGTTCCTTGATGGACATGGTATAAGTCTGCTATTTTATACTGTGATATATGGTTATCTAATAAAAATCTAATTGTATCAATATCGTCGTCGCTTAATTTAGAGTTACTCTTAGATATCTTTAATCTAGTTTCATAACTAAAATCACGATTTACCATTTTATCATGCATCGATTTACGCCAGTTATCATCATGTTTACGGCCTTTACTGGCTAAACTAATTTTAATTAAAGTTTCAGGTTTGTGTTTACGACCTTTCCAAGTTCTTAAAATTCTTTCTTTAGATTCACCACTAAGATTAACCACACCATCCCCACCATCTGTACAATTAACTAACTTATTACCATGTGATTTGAAATAGCTTATCCAATACTTTTCTCGATCTTGCCAATTAGCATTATCATCTAATACTTCTAAAAATGTCTGAATAGGATGCATACCTTGTTTTACTAATGACTGAATCCAATGGCAACGATAAGTATTAGATTTCTCATTACACTGATTTATTAATCGTTGTCTAGGGTCGATGCTTTTACCTACATAGCGAACATTTAACCACATAGGGTCTGTTAGTGCATAAATAAAAATAGTCATACTATAATAATCTCAAACTATTTTTTGACTGTTCGGCTGATTTTAAATTTTTACATCCAGTTAACCAATAGTTCTTTTTTAGTTCGATCCCAATGTACTTTCGATCTAGTAATATAGACTCATATCCCTCGCTTGCAATACCACCGAATGGTGACAATACAGTTTCTCCCTTGTTACTCCAAAGTCTTATACAGCGTTCGATAACGCCTAGTTGTAAAGCTGCGATATGGCGTTCATCTTTATCGTCTTGAGCTTCGACTACATTTAGGGTATTACCCTCCGAAATACCATACCAAATAGGTCTCGCCCATTCAATCCAATCGTCGTTACTAATATCTGGTAAAATATCTACCTGATTATCACCCGGTTTACGAAATATAAGAATATAATCTGCTAATGCTGGTCTTAACCATGATGAGTCTTTATGTAGTTGTTGGAACGCAAGCCCTTTTGAGTGTGTTCTAATAGATTGAGCTTGGGGGTCTTTATCGATACAAACCTCACCATGATAAATCCAACCATTTTTCTCAAATGATTCTATAGTTTTCCCCCTAAAATCCTTCATGCCTATATAACCATCCCTTACGAGCATAGCAGGGACTTGAGAAACATGGCAACATGTATTCCGACCTTGTTTAGTAACTCTTAATAGTTCTCTCATCAAATACCCGAATTGCTCAAAGAATATTTCAGGGGAAGAACTATTCCCCAAATCTCTTTCAGATGGTGAATATGTATAAAGCGACAAAAACGGCGGACTATATACTGACAAATCTACAGTATTATCAGGCACTTCTTTTATCCGTTCCACATTATCGCCTAACATCCATGTATAATTTTCTGTTTTAAGTGTGTCTGTCTCGTATTGGAAATCCATTACTTTGGTTTGTAGTTCGTCTTTTTCGTATAGTTTGACATGTTGAATAAGGTTTTCTTGCATATTTTTGTGTTCTACTTCCTTACTTAAAACATTTTGATAAATTTCTTGATCAATTTCTGATAATACTACATATGCTTCAACTTCATGTTTTTGACCGAATCTATATTCCCTACGTATACACTGATAATAAGATTCAAAACTATCACCTAACCCCACAAAAGCCATTTTATGTGAGTTTTGGAAATTAAGACCGAATCCAGCGACTTTTGGTTTAGTTATTAAAACTCTATGTTTACCATCTTGAAAACCTTCGATTCCGTCTATTTTATCTTCTATATCCATATTCCCTTCAACGTTAACAGAATCAGGAATTAAATCTTTTAAATAATTTGCTTCATCGTTTAAACCACACCATAAAAGCCATTGGTCTTTATCTGAATTAACTAAATCGGCTGTTGTTTTACATCTATCTTCCAATGTTGCGTGTCTCACATCATTCCTGTCAGTGATACCCTTTAATTCAGTCCAAAATAACATATCCGGTCTTTTATATTGGGTTTTAACAATTAATGGTTTAATTTGTAATTTAGGTAAAATAAATGCACCATCTCCATAACCTAAATCAGATGGTCTTTCCATACTAATTGACCATGATGCCAACCAACGATAATAAGGTTCGACCGCGTGTCCTTTTAATCTCCAACCGTTATCATCATGGACAAAGAACGTTGCCAACATATCGTTACGAGATTTAATGCCTAAATATTCAGCATGATTAGCCATCTCAGCACTATCGTTGGGTGATGGAGTAGCAGAACAGCAAAGTTTATATGGCGTATCCTTAAAAAGTTCTGTTAATTGTGTACGATAAACACTCGCTAATCCTTTTAAAATACTAGATTCATCAATAACAACAGAAGGGAATTGTTTGGGGTCAAAATTCTCCATCATTTCATAGTTAGTGATATTTATTCCATGCACACAATCTGATTGTCTACGTGCAAAATTAACATTAATATCGATATCTCTAGCTAATTTTACAGTCTGTCTGGCAACAGATAATGGTGCAATAATTAATGTATCGTGACCTAATAATCTAGCCCATTCTAATTGGCAATATGTTTTACCTAATCCACATCCTAAAAAGAAAGCACATCGTCCTTTACGTAAACCCCAAATAGTAACATCACGTTGAAACAAAAATAGTTTAGGATGAACTTTATCGGGGTTAACTTCTATGCCATATTTACCGTGATTTTGTACTTTAGTTGCAAGAAAATCTAAGTATTCCAACTTTAATCCTCGTTAAATTATTTAATAGTGACATACTTTTTATCAGTGATAATTTCAACGCCATCAGGTACGACACCTTGTAATTTCTCAAAAGATTTTAGGATTAGTTCCTTATCAGGTACATAAGATTCCGGTACAAACTTACAAAGGTCATGGGGAATTTTAGAAGCGTCTAAGATATTAACAGTAGGTTTTGGATTATCACGTAGAGTAACATTTAAGATGTGACCTTTCACTTTGCTTTGATTGGCGGTCTGCATTTCTTCGACTAGAACACTTTTCCAGAAATCTATTTTCCCACTTGCCACACGTTTTCGGGTATTTAGCCGATCAATTTCTGTCTTTAAAGCGGCCTCGTCTGATTCCAAGTTCAACACTAATTTACCGATACCCTCAACTTTATCATTGAACTCTACTTTGACTTGTGCGAGTTCGGATTTAACTGCTTCTGGATTAAATTGTTCTTCATCATCAGACATAACTTGTAAGGTTCTTAAAGCCTGTGATAGTTCATATAAGTGCATTTTAAATATCCTCTACTTTTATTAAATTGCCGTCGTCGTCACAAAGGATTATTTTATTAGGGTATTGGTATGC
>Ga0172381_10007446_pt1 | contig 10836 bp, 13 predicted proteins | sample Leawel6488metaG_FD_119754 | JGI IMG/M metagenome (GOLD analysis project Ga0172381, IMG submission 119754) | Leachate microbial communities from a municipal landfill in Southern Ontario, Canada - Leachate well 64-88 metaG | ecosystem: Engineered > Solid waste > Landfill > Unclassified | place... | reverse complement strand
TCTTTAAAAAAGCCGCCTTATGGCGGCTTTTTTAATTTGCTAGGCGGGACTAGAATGCTGTTTCCCAATAATTAAATTGTACATGGGGAAGATGTGGATGAAAAATTTCCGAAAGGTGATAAAATGAGTAAATTACAAGATGACATAGTTCAAACATTTAATCAAGGAATGAGTATCGTAGAAACAGCAGAAAAATATGGAATGTCTTATGAAGTTATTTATTGCATAATCACTAAGGCTATCGGTAATGCGGCAGTTAAAGAACGAAAACGGGATAGAAATAGGTCGGTCATACAAGATTTTACTGACGGTATGAGTCGTTCTAGTTTATGCGATAAATATGATTTGTGTTGGGTTACTATTTCTAATATTCTTAAGGCTACTATGAGTAAATGGTCCATCAAAAGGAATGAATTATTAAATCGCAATTTACAAATCATGCAAGATTACCAACATATTAGTAGACAAGAATTAATGAACAAATATAACTTAAGTTGGACTAGACTTCATGAAATTATCAGTAAAGCAGGGGGAACGGTTAAACATAAACAATATTCATTGCAGTTGTCCTTAAATCTTGGTTTTAAAATTTTGAAAAAGTTATTGTTGAATAAAGATAGTCAATCTATTAGCGAAGAATTAGGTTGTTCTGTTCAATACGTAAGCTGTATTAGAAAATTGGGACGGGAAAATGGGCTGATAAGTTAATTTTTGTCCATTTTTCTGCTTTACAACCATAATTCTTAAAGTTAGAATGCCTTTGTAACGATTGTTATTTAAGAGAATAGACATGGGTATTAAACTTGAAAAAAACACGTTTCCAGTAAGCCATGGGGCAGAAGATTTCCAGTGTTTCGGTCCTCCTGCCACAAAAGATGGCGTATTTGAAGGGACCATGATTGCTGATTGTGGTTGCTTTACTCAGGATGGGAAAGATTCGAATAAATATTATCACAGTGCGGTTGTTCAGTCTAAATGTAATCAAAAATGGTACGTTTATTTTGAGTGGGGACGAGTAGGGGCAAATCATCCATCATTTCAATTTACTGATTGTTCAAATAAGTCTGATGCCGAACATGATTATTGTGACCAGCTTCATCAGAAAAATGATAAGCGTGGCGAATGGATTCAACATCCATCTTTGGGTAAAATTCTTCGAGCGAAAACAGGAAAAGATTGTTATTTGGTAAGGCCGCAGGCCAAAAGAAGTACCGGCCTTCCAGATGCTAGAACCATTGTTCACAATGAAGGTGTTTCTGTTGTTAAAACATCCAAGCCAACTGGCAAGGTTTCGACGGTCAATGTAGACAAAGCCACACTTGAGTTAATGCGGGATTTGAATGTTGGTACAGTTAATTATACCAGAGCTTCTATGGCTGACGCCGCAATTCCAACTCAAGTAGCTTTGGATGAAGCTCGTTCTATTTTGATTGCAGCACAACAACGTGTTTCCAATGTGGGTGATGATGTCGAAGACCAAATCAAAGATACGGAATTGAGGCATTTAACGGCACTGATGTATGGCCGAATTCCTAAGAAGAAAGACCGCAACGCCTCACCGGATAAATGGATTCTATCAGCGTCTAATATTGGTACGTGGAACCTAGACATTGATGCATTTGAGTCGGCTTTAAAAACTGCCGATATGGGACAAGACCAAGCAGACCCATTTGATGGCATGCGACTTCAGATGCGGCATTTGTCTAAAAAAGGTAACCCAATTGGTGAATTTATTCATGGTTGGGCACCGAGTGCAACACGTAATATGCATAATTATTTGAAGGAAAAATTGCAAATAATTAATGTATGGGAGATTGAACGTGAAGGTGATGCGGCAAAGATAGCTAGAGTTCAAGCTGCAATTGCTGCACAAAATTGGAAACCGTCAGAAAGACCGCTGCATCAACCTGCTCGGTCGGACCTTTCTAGAAACATTGCTAAGATTTATGCCAGAACTAACACATGTTTACTTTTTCACGGCACACGTACTGTAAATGTGTCGGGTCTGCTGCGTGAATCTTGGCGATTACGTAATAATCTGGTTGGGGTGCAACTTACCGCTGCTATGTTCGGTCCGGGTGTTTATTGGGCTGATGATTGGAAAAAGAGCGCAGGTTATACCAGCATGTCCGGTGCATATTGGACAAAGGGCGGCGGTGGTATTGGTGGTCGTGGTGCATTTATGTTTATAGCTGATGTTGTGCTTGGTGCATCTTATCTTGCCCCAAGAGCAGAAGGTTTTACGAAACCACCAAATGGTTATCATTCGGTTTTCGGCAAGGCCAATTTTACAAAGGGTAGTTATGGCGAAATTGCCAATAACGAATTTATTACTTATAACAGCGACCAGTGTGTGGCCAGATATTTAGTAGAATTCGCTAGGTAATATAACAACGTCTCTAATAATGATGTACGTAAAAGTAGTGAAGATTTTGCTTTACAACAACAAGTTTAAAAGTATAATAGTGATAATGAATTTTTCAAACAGCGTTGTTAGCGGAAAGGAAAATATATGAGTCATTTTTATGGTACATTGAACGGCAATCGTGGCGAGGCAACTCGTTGTGGGTCTAAAGATAGTGGCATGACAACGTATTGTGCTTCGTGGAGCGGAGCGGTGCATTGTCAAGCGCATTATAATGAAAAGACTGATGAAGATTGGGTTTTAGTTGAGCTTGTACCTTGGCATGGTCATGGTACAAATAAAGTTTTATATGATGGCCCAATTAGCGGGGCCGAAGATGCTCTGAAAAGACAAGCGTCTTAATAAAGAAAGGGATATTATGTGCAACATTGGTTCCGAAATAGCAGCAATTATTCGTCAAGTAATTACGGAGAAGGTAGATTCCGATATAATGTTTACTGCCTTCGATGTGAGTAGAGAAGTGCAGATTCGACTTCAAGCCGCTGGCCTTTCATTTGTGCGGCATTCGAACATGAAAGAAGTTGTTCATGAAGAAATGCAGGGGTATATGCAGCAAGGCGTATATCAGCGGCAATTAGTCGATGTTGGTGCGCCGGTCCAAGCATTTGTGTATTATCCCGCTGGCGCAGACCCCCTTCAATATGTGTCAGGAAATATAGTACATATAAGTGCGCCTGCCATTGTGCCCGTGCCCGCCGTAACGGATTCAACCGATGATGGGAACCAAGGTCGCTCACCAGATGCAAGAGGAACGCTGGCTGTTCCGGCTGTGCTTGTTCGTGCCGCTGGTATGATGCCGGGCGACAAGTGTTACGTGTATGCAGACACCGACAAAACCGGAACTCCATTTTTGATTATTACTGGCATGGCAACAGGCAAAAGTCTCGCTGAATATACCGTGGATGCGTACAACAACGTTCGCATTACACAAAAGCAATTAGACGCTGGCGGATTGACAGAAGATAGTTTTTATTTTGAAAGTGATGGGTCGTCGGTGATTGTCAAGGCTCTTTAAGGGTAAGGACGCCTTTCTAAAACTTGACTGCAACTAATGGCCCGCACGGATGCAGCGGGCTGTTAGTTTTTTAAGGTAGAGATGAGATTATGGCACAGCACAGGTAGTAGTGATTCGAAATGACTTTTGTAGCATGGCAATGGAAGAAAAGAAAAATGAAACTAGATAACAAGTTTTTTGAAAGGTTCTTTCCGAAATCAACGGATTCTGTTGATGAATTACGAAATATCTTGGCAGTAGCTCGTCAAACTATCGGTCATCAACAAGAGTTAATGATTCGGCTTTCAGCAGAACCACTTCTGTATGCGACAATTCTATCTGTTAGTAATAAAATTGACCCAAAGAATTTTGCAATTGGTGGATGGGTTTTAGTGACAGACAAGGAAAGTCCTTTTTTTCATAGAATCGGGCAAATTGTTAAAGCCGTTGATGGAGAAGTAACGGTCGATTTTTACGGTGCAGAAAAAACCCATAATTTTAAAATTGGTATCAAAAGTGAGTCGCAAATTAAGTTGTTGTTTAAGAATGACGGACGTTTTGCCGTCGTTACATATGGAAACAGGATTTTCGAAGTTTGGGGAAATGTCACAGAACAGGTCAAGCCCGGTTATATTGCGAAGCTAAACAAACACACATTGCAGATTGTGGATATCATCCCGCCTACTTGTATGGGTGAAGTGGCAAAAGTCATAAAGCGTTTGGACAACAGGCATGTGCTTTTAGACCTTGGACACAAGTATAGAGCAGTTATCTGCGAATTTGTTGTTAAAAAAGGCGATGAGGTCTTAATAGACCCAAGTCATTCTGTGGTTACGAAGATATGCGGTCGCATGAAAACAGCACGGAAAACACGATAGTTGCAATTTATTAAAAATTTGTTAAAATCGCAGTCCTATATCGAAGGGACTGCCTTATATGAAATATTTTCTTGAGTGTGGTGATATCAGAATTTCAATAAACGGACCAGACGAAAATACAGTAGCTCGTCAGTTGGTAAAGCAGATGTTGATGGAACAGGCTGATATGGGTCAAATAGTTATGGTGAGCGAAAAGGATTTTTGTTGTAAACGAAGAAATCCTGTTTTGTTAATAACACAAGGATTAATTAATGACATCCAAACCAATACCTTCTCTCCACCGCTTGGATTGTTTAACTCCTTCCGAACGATGGATTCGATTGTGGAAAGCAACATTTGATGCTGGACGAATATGGACATTCGTTAGCAGAAAAGAAAAACCTGAAATCATAACTGGCATATCTTCTGCCGATGCCGTTGTCATTATTGCTTCTGTCTTGCAGTCGGGGATTCCAAAATTAGTAACCATTAAAGAATATCGGCCAGCTATTGGGGCGTATGAATATGGATTTCCTGCTGGTCTGATTGACGGTGGTGAAAAGCCCGAAGATGCCGCAGTAAGGGAACTCAAAGAAGAAACCGGATTGGATACGGTGCATATTTATCAGGTAACCCCGCCGTTGTATTCGTCTTCCGGCCTTACAGATGAATCCACTATTTTTGTTTATCTTGAAGCAACGGGTACGCTCTCCGCTCATAATCAGGAAGAAACCGAAAATATTGAACCAATGCTATTAGAGGCAAAAGATATTATCAATTTATTAGAGCAGAAGGAAAAATTTGCTGAGGGAAGAATTTCGTGTAAATATTGGCCGATTGCTCAGATGTTTGCTACTACTGGTTTATTATGTTCGAGGGAAAAAATATGATACAATTAGCCGAAGTTATGGGTTGGGTATCATGGATATTTATAGGAGTTTGGACAGTAATAGTTATTTGTTGTTTTTGGATTATAAAAATCATCGAGGAAAGTAATACGCAAAGTTTTAAAAAACGTGAGAAATTCTTTGAAGAAATAAAGAAGATAAAAGAAGGAAATAAATGATAATTATTTTGCATTCGGGTACCGAGGAAATGGCAAAGTTGTCCCCTCCCAAGAAGTTGAGTAAACGAAGCAAGGCTGATATGGAGCTTGTTATTCGAAACTTGTGGACGGAATGGATTACTCCCGAATTTGTTTCAGAACCAGATTTTGTAACATGGCTCATTGAAAAAAAAGGTTGGAAGGTTCCAAGAGAAAACGTTTTTAACATCATTGTCAAATAAGTGGGGGAAACTAGTTTACAGGTCATCTCAAAAGGATATAATCTTGATATGGAAATGAAGGATAAAATCCAAGGTATGTTTTTAGGCACGTTTATCGGTGATGCGCTCGGTTTTCCTGTAGAGGGCTGGTCTTCCGAACGGATTGCTGAAACATATGGTCGTATCATTAGTTTTGTGAAGCCTGATAAACATAAGTGGTTCGGTGAAAAAGAAGTTGGTACTCCTACTGACGATTGGCAATTAACAAAAGCTGTTGCCGAATCTTTAATCATTAGTGGAATGGATATGGATGCGATAGCTGAAGCACATAAAGCCGCATTCAACGAATCAATTGTTGGATGGGGCGGCACAACCTCTAGTGCTGTCCGAAATTTACTAAATGGAGCAACGTGGGAAAAGTCGGGGCTTCCTATTGGGATGGGAAATGGATGTGCCATGAAGATTGCTCCCGTAGCTGCTTTAGTCGCCGCTAAGTATCAATCTGGTAAAGTTGTAGATTTTATTGTCAAATTAACCTGCATGACTCATCGTAATGTCTTAGCCGTTTGCACGACTTTGGCTCAAGCAGAAGCAATTTATTATTGTTTAACTGCCCAAAAATTTAACGCCATCAAATTTGCTAATCGAATTATTGTCGGCAGTGTGCTGGGGGAATTCTTGAGCGAAGATATTGTTACCGAAGGTATGACTATTGATTTTCCTGATACCACGCAACGATTGAAGTTGTTGAAGGATTATAAAAAATACGACGACCAGAGAATTATCAAAGAATTTCAGGGAACAGCTTACGCATACAATAGCATTCCGTTTTCCTTGATGTTTTTTATCAGAAATCCGAATTCTATTAATGCTATGTACGATGTAATTGCGGCTGGTGGCGATACAGATACAAATGCTTCAATGGTTGGCTCACTTTTAGGTGCGTTGAACGGAGTTGACATATTTCCAATGGAATTGGTGAATCAAATGTCTTCAAAGTATCGGGACGAAGTGACAGATGTCGCTAATCGTTTTTACAACAAATTTTTTGAGGAAAAATAATGACAATGTTACAATGGAAACAACAACTGGAACCGTCTTTGATGGGCATTCATGGAGTCTTAAATGTCGAAACAACACTCAGAGGGCTAACCGTTAACGTATTCAGACCCACAGACCAGCAAAAAGAGGCTATTTACGCCATTTTTGAGGCAAATGCCCCTGATTTGCCGTTTAAAATTGCATCGAGTAAGTGTTAAAATGTACATAGAAGGTAGCAAGTAAAAATAATCGGTTTTGGCTTTACAACCATAAGCCCCGATTATAAAATGCCAATAGTCGAACGGGATGTTCCCGTACCAAACGACATATAAGGAGATGCAAAAATGGCTACGAAGAAAGCTGCCTCGAAGAAAGTCGCTGTTGCCCCTGCTATCGCTATTCCCGCTGTCCGTACCACTGGAAAAACTGCTGCGCCTGCCAAGCCCATGTCTGCGGCTGATATGTTGAATCAACTCGCTGGTGCTAAACCTGTTGAAAAGAAGTCAACCGCTGCCAGTAAAGGTCGCCCGGCTCTTGTTCTTACGCCTGATGCCGAAAGTACCTTTAAGAAATTTATTCCGGCTAAGGTACTGTACGACCAGTTTGAGTCCAATTTAACCGCTGTTAAGGATGAACTCAAAACTCAACTTTTTGTTCTCTATGCCCATACCATGTGGATTCAGAAAAGCCAGCCTGCTAACCCCAAGCTTCTCGTTCTGAATGACAAGGGCAAGTCTGACATGGAATCGTTGTATGTCATTCAGGCTAAATTTAAAGTGCAAGCTGACAGTGCCGAAGTTGCCACGCAGTTGCTAGTTGGCGTGGGTTTGTCTCAAGACAATGCTGAAAAACTTGTGGAACATGAGTTGGATTTTACGCCGTTCACCGGACTCCGCAGTTTCAATGAGTTGGTCAAGGGCCATCGTGAAGGCGAAGGTTGGGTGGAAGCAACCCCTGCTGAACAGGCTGTTGCTCAGAAACTCATGTCTCTTGTTATGGGTCAGCAAGTCGCCCCTATCACGCCGGAAGAGCGTCAGATTATTCTTCGCAACGAGCCGCAGGTTGTCGTGCGGGACGGGTTCCTTGAACGTGTTACGACTTATTGCGAGAGTGAAGAACAGGTTCTTGGTGTGTTCCAAGTTGTGCAACCTGTCAACTACCCCAAGGGTGCGAAGTTTGCGGTGTCCGATGATGCGGAAACCCGCAACAAGCGGCTGGTGGCCGAGTGTGCCAATATTTTGAACCAGCAGCTTAACATTAAATAATGTAATTCATAGTCCAAGACTCGCCTTGTGGCGAGTCTTGGACTGACAACAAAGGAGAATTATATGAAATCACAATTGACCACGCAGCAGTTAGAGCGAGCCGTAAATTTGTTAAAGGAGTTGGAAACGATGGGTCTGACGGTGCAAGGTTTAGCAATGACTTCCCCCTCCCCCTTTCCCTCTCATCACAAACCCATCGCAAGTATTGATAGGCAAGCGGAAATTTCTCAAAAACTATCAGTGGGAGTTCGTGCTTATTATAGAAAAGTTCGAACAATTGCCAAGGCACAGGGTTGTTCTCTGACTGAGGCTCGCAAAATTTATCGTGAAAAAAAGCAAACAGCAAAGGCAAAAAAGGCTCATATAATTCGACGAGACTATCGGGATTATTGGCGTGATGTACACACATTGGCTCTGGCAAACAATATTTCCATTTCTGATGCTCGGAAATTATACAAAAATTCCTAGTCCCCATCGTTGCAGCGGTGGTACGTTTGCCTCGGGCTGGACACGCACGTTATTTTTCAACGTGCGTGTCTTTTGTTTAGGTGAACCGAACGGAATTATTTGAAAAAGATAGTGATAAGTTTGATGTGTCAAAATTCAGAGCGTTCTTTACTGAAGAACAAGAAAATTTCAGAGTGGGAGAATCGCAATGAAATATAATCAATATAAAACATTATTCGAAGTTCTGAAGATGTTTAAGCAATATGACGTTTATTATCGTTCGCTACTTGCCTCTATCACCGAAGCTATGACGCAGACGACGAATCGTGGGGAAGGGCTTGGTGCTTTAAGCATGAATGCGTCCCAAGTAGTTGCGGAGTGGTATTGGCATAAATCAGGAAAACCTTATTATAATATTCATCCCTCATTAATTAACACATTTTCTAAATGTACAATGGACATCCCCGCTAATCTTGTTCGTTTCCCTTTTCCAACATTTTCGATTAATTTGCCGTCACCGGAAGAAGGCAATCCGTTGATTATAAACGAGCAATATTACATTAAATCATTTTTATGTCATTGGTCAAATAATGCATCTTTAATTAATGCCGCTAGAAGTATGGGGTTAAAAACGTTAGACGGAAGAAGCGGCGACGAAAATAGAATGATAATTTGGATTGATATTGGAGAAACAGAAAAGGCATTTGATGGTAAGGACTTGCCAATTTATACTTATAGACAATTAGCATATGTTGGCGACGAATCAATAGATGTGGCTTTACATAAATTGCCGCCAGACGATTCCGCAAATATAGGTGTTGTAATTAATGAAGAAACAATTCTAAAATGTATAAAATTAATGATTTCTGTATGTTTTTTGGTGGAATCTAATGACCCCCTTGTATTACCTGATATTCTAGCCAAGGATAGATTTTTACTCGAAGACGCAGATGAAGAAAAATTAAAACAATTACAAGAAAAAGCCAGATTAAAAGATAAATTCGGTTGGATTATTGGTATTGAGAATGGCCGCAAAATAGCGGGTGGGGAGCATCAGCTTTCTTATGCCCATATTCGCACTGGACATTGGCATAAAGTTTTATTTGGTGTCGGCAAGAAACAGTTTAAAGTAATATGGTATAGGCCGGTGACCGTAAGGCCAGATTTGCCAATGAAACTATGAGTTTCCCAAATTTCGTAGTTGGTTCTTTCAATAATTTTGTTTATGGCTATAATCAAACGAGATTGACTTATTAAAAAACTTGTTTTCTAAAAAAAAGGAAGAGAAAAATGCCATCACCGAATGAAGCCATAGACAAAAACGATTTGGTTTTAAGTATAGGCGAATATGCTTATATTCAAGATGAAACGAAAGGAATTATTAAAACAAATGTTGGGCCTACAACGGTCAATAAAACGGCCCAAGACCGACCAATTGTTTTTGACCCTGAGACAAGAAATTTCAAGCGGTGTGAACGTCTTGAAGATGCTCGTCAGAAAAGCCCATTCGCCAGCGAAGGCGAATATATTGTACTGGAAAATCCGGCAGACAAAAAGCCCGATGATGGACAAAATATTGCACCGTCATTGAACAATGGACGCAAGGTGAATATCCACGGGCCAGCTACATTTGCTTTGTGGCCGGGGCAGGCCGCTTCGGTTGTTAAGGGACACATTCTCTGCTCTAATGAATATTTGGTTGTTAGAATTTATAATGAGCAAGCGGCAAAGGAAAACTGGAAAAAAGCTGTAATGAAGGCGGCACCGATTCAAAAAGACAAGCAACTACTAGACGACAATCAGAATGCCCCGGAAGTAGAAGTTCCTGAAGTGGAGGTAAATTTAAATTTCTCAATGGGGCAATTAATTGTTATTAAGGGCACCGATGTCAGTTTTTATATGCCTCCAACAGGTGTCGAAGTTTTGCCGGATAATGTTGGCGAATATGTCCGCAAAGCCGTAACACTAGAACGACTTGAGTATGCCATCCTAGTATCTGAGAATGGCGACAAACGTTATGAGCGTGGGCCACAGGTTGTGTTCCCCAAACCAACCGAAGACTTCTATAGAGATGAACAAGGTAACCGTAAATTTCAAGCTATTGAATTGAATCAGATTCAAGGCTTGAATGTTAAGGTTATCGCTCCTTACACTGAAAATGATGTAAACTATAAAGAAGGGCAAGAACTTTTTATCACTGGCAAGGATTGTGCGATTTATTTTCCTCGTCCTGAACATAGTATTATTCAATATGGTGGCAAACAAAAACATTTCGCTACCGCAGTTCCACCCGGAGAAGGTCGGTATATGATGAATCGGGACAATGGTGAAATAACCACTGTCCATGGACCGACCATGTTGCTTCCCAATCCAATTAATCAAGTGCTGATTAGGAGAATTCTTTCCGACAAGCAATGTAAACTCTGGTATCCCGATAACGACGAAGCTCTGGCATATAATCGGCAGTTGTCAGCGATGCAATCCGGTATGGACGACGGTATACGTAAAATGGGTTTTGTACCAGAAACTACAGTTGCCGGT
>Ga0172381_10007445_pt1 | contig 10837 bp, 16 predicted proteins | sample Leawel6488metaG_FD_119754 | JGI IMG/M metagenome (GOLD analysis project Ga0172381, IMG submission 119754) | Leachate microbial communities from a municipal landfill in Southern Ontario, Canada - Leachate well 64-88 metaG | ecosystem: Engineered > Solid waste > Landfill > Unclassified | place... | reverse complement strand
GCCGCCGTGTTCTTGTCCTTGCAGAGCCTCATCTCGCTCGTGATGCATTTATCCTTGACGATACGTGCGGCGGGCTTGTCCTTGTCCGCGATGAAGACATTGACCGTGCTATCCTCGGGGATGTGCACCACCACGCCGTTGTCGAGCACCGTGAAGTTGAGACCGGTGGCATAGTCGACATCCTCCGCGACCTGCGTGCTGTACTCAGAGTAATCCTGATTGAACACGAAGATGAACCGGTCATACCGTGCGCCCTTGTGGCCAAGCACCATGAGCACACGGCCCATGTGTTTGGCGTCGACTACTTTGTATCCGTGCAGGGCCGGGAGCTCCTTGATGTAGCATGAGCTCATGCCGGCCTCATTGGGCACCGGGATCACGAAGTATGGCTTGCCCAGCACGTCCTGATAGATGCAGCCGCTGAAGACCTTGCTCGACTGCGGCATGATGTTCCATTGACCTTTGACCAAAGAGAGGATGCTCTGCCCGTTCTCGTGAAAAGCGATTTCTGTGAGCTTGCCCTGATTCCTGACGAACAGGGTGTTCTCGATGACCATCATCTCCGAGCACTCAAGGGGAAGGGCCGCTACCTGTTTGGTCATGGCATGCGTCTGCAGGGAGAGCCTCTCATCGTAGATGCTCGCAAATACCGGCACCAGGGTCTTTGGTGTGAACACGACCTCGGTGTCGGAACTCACGGCATGCCGGGCCTTGTTGACATGCAGCATGCCCTGGGTCTTCACGATCTTCTGGCCGTGGATCGTGGCAAAGAACAGGATCTCGCGGTCCCTGGCATCGATCTCGGTGATCTCGATGGCAAAACCGCTAGACAGGGCGATCTTCTTCGGCTTCATAACCGATACCGGGCCGATCATCGGCGGAATGTCGCGCTCTCCCTTTTCGAAGAGCTTCTCGAACCATGCCAGATAGGATTTCGGGATATGGCTGAAATCCCTTGTGGTGCGCGGCAAACTCACCCCGGGGCCGAAGATCGAGACGTTGTCTTTCATCCTGCTCTCGATGTCGTTCTTTTTGTACTTCGGGTGGGTACCCTTGAAGGGGTGAGTGCCGACAAAGACCTGACAGGCAACTATTGCAAACGAGTACCAGTCGGTGAGCTCCGAGAACGCCCGGGCGTGCCAGTCCCTGATGGAAGGGTTGATGGCCGGCGCCGGGTACGACTTTGTCTGGTAAGAGTCAACGTCGATGAAGTACGGAATGGCGAACTGGCGTGAGTCCACGAGATAATTGAACTCGTTGCCGTCCACGATCAGGATCCCCGCGTCATGAATTGCGCTGATGGTGTCCCTCATGTACTCCACCAGCATTACGGCCTTATGCGGTGTGAACCCGTTGCGGTCCCTGAACCCGTTGACGAAGAGCTTGCACAGCGGCTCATGGTGCTTGATCCTCTGCATGGTGTAGCCGACCGGATGATTGTCCTTGTCGAGCAGCACGTCCTCGGGCTTGACGATGTTCGGCCCGCGCAGAACGGCGAGCTCCTGGATCTTGCCTTCGGGGATCATATCCTTGGGGTTATGGTACACCTTGAAGATCGTATCGCCCTTGCCGTAGACCTTGGCTTGCCCACCCTGCGCGATGTAATCGTTGTCGGTGAGATTCACCAGTTGCTTGCCACGTATTTGCACGTCCATCGTATCAGTCCTCGAAACAGAACCCGGCGATCGAGATGTCGTCGGCGTGCGTGATGCCCATCTTCTCGAATGTGCTGATGACGCCCCGCCTGGAGCCCATGCGGCGCTGCAGGAAGTTCGGGCCGAGATGCTTGAAGTCGACGATCTCGTTGATCACGTCATGGAGATGGATCTGGTTGCCGGATTTATCGTGAAACGACTCTATGCCGTCAGATGTGATCATGATGGCCCGGGTTTCAGCGATCGAGGCCGCGAGGTATCCCCCGTGAGAAAGGGCGCTTTTGTAGAGCTGAAAATCATCATTCTGCCACTCGATGCTTCCCGGCTCCCTCGAAGAGATGCGGTGTAATACCTCTCCACCCATTTTCAGGTATGCTTCTCCGCGGCCTTTGTCACTGCGGTACGACAGATAGGCAGGAGCATTGTCGGAGTATGACGTGTTGCAGCACGAGACCTTTCCGTCCTTGTATAAGCAGATGATATTTCCATCTCCGAATGTCGTGATGTGGATCCGGTCGCGATCGATGAGCATGTATAGGAGCGTTGCGTCCAGGCATTCGCCCTCCAACCCCAGAAGGCTAAGGCACAGGGAGGCATCATGGATCGCCATCGTCCCCGATATATTCCCGATATACTCCCCTCCGGAACACGAGATGAGATTGTCCATGGCATGAGCGAGCAGCCGGGCCCCGACATCGGTGTTGGGAGAGCTCGAGCATCCGTCCGAAAGGACTACGTGATCCTCCTTGAGAACCACGTAATCCTCGCAGACCTTGTGCGAATGCCCGATCGTAGTGAATCCATCGACGTGTATCACTCGCATCCCTCCTCAGAACTGGGCCGTCGCGGACGGCGTTTTCGTATGAAGCGCCTGGGAGGTGCTGCTGATGCTCTGGCTGACGAAGTTCGCCAACTTCGCCAGCTTTTGCGGGGTGGCCTCGCCCACGTCGACGAACTGGTCCAGACAGGCATTCTCCTTGAACTCCTCAAGATTCTTCCTTGTCTTCGGATTCTGGAGGTTGAGACCGACCAGGATCGTTGTCAAAGAAGTGATATCCTCGTTCTGTCTTGCCTTCCGGAGCATTTCCCCAACAGCGTCTGCGTCCCTTCCGGAGTGGTTGTCATCTCCATCGGTCACGATGTAGATGGCGCCGTTGACATCGAGGTCCTGCTGGAGGAGCGCCTCGGCATAGTGGAGCGTTGCACCGACCGCATCATAGGTCGCGTCGAAAAGCGCTGTCATAAACCTCGGATCAATCGGCTGATAGTCGTTGTCGGGATCGATGTCGTTCAGCAGCTTAAACCCGTGGATCTCTTTGACCTCGCTATCGAAGTACAGCAGCCTGAAGACCAGGTTCTCGCTCCGGGGATGTTTTTTGCAGGCATTGACAATAGCTCTGACCATCGCCAGGAGTTCGTCCTTGAACGGCTCTACGCTCCCCGAGATATCCAGAGCGAGCGTGACGAGGGTGTACTCGGAGGCGTCCAGCTTCTCGGGCCTGACGGCGGAGAACTGGAAGTTGCTGCCACCGGGGATCGTCATGGTATCCATGTCGTCATTCATAAGTCTTGGCATCGCATCTCCCTCCTTATCTCAGGAACTTGTCTGATGTGGTGACCTGCATGCCCAGGAGCTGCAGATCGGTGATGAACTGCTCGCCGAGATTCTCGAACCCGGGGACCGGTGACGTGCAGTCCCTGAGCAGCATGATCTTCTTTACGCTGTCGGTACCGAAGTTTACCGCGATATCCCGGACAGTATTTGCCAGGCAGTGTGAAAGCGCCTCGCCCGCCACCCCGATGATATCCGCCTGCTCCAGGATCTGGATAAGTCCGGTATTGAGCATGGTCCCGGCATCCATAGGGTCAAGAACGTCCGCCTGCACGGCCGAGTAGTGCTCGGTCCAGAGGTTGCTGCCCTTGGTGACGTAGTTGACAAGGGCGATGCCCTCGCGCTCCCACTTCGTCAGGGCCTCCCATAGGATGGGGTAGACTCCGAACCCCCATGAGCCAATCAGGCAGTGGGGCGGCCAGATGCACAGCGGATAGCGACCGTTTGCTTCGAGGCCGGTCACATAGTCCAGGCCCCTCTTGCGGCTCAGGACATTGTTCCACTTCCCAGATAGGACATCATCTTTTGAGATGATGGTGAAAGGATCCGGATGATTGCCCTGGCTGTCGATCCACATGATGGGATGGGCGATATCGATCAGATGATGCGTGTCGACCGTTGCATGGATATCGGTGAGCCTCTTCCCGACCCGGTCGATCATCGCGGACAGACGCTCCATGTCTTCATCGGCGCCCGGTACGGACAGCGCCCCCCTGGGATCGACGAAGTCGTTCTGACCGTCAATGATCAGCAGCTGAACATTGAGAGAATTTCTTGCCATAAATTAAACCCCCGTTTTATTTTTTATTTCTTTGCATGCGAGCAAGGAGGCCGAGGATTTCCCACCTGCAGCGCCGGTATGCGCAGCAGGCGAGTATGGCGCAGATAAGGAGGATCAGCCCAACGAAGTTGAGCAGGGGATAGTAAGCCCCTTCGGACCCCAAGAGCAGGAGTCCAATAAACCCGATTGTGAGCACCACATTAAACATCATCAAAGCCCCGTAGTTCGTAATGTAAATCAAAGTTCAAACTGACACATTGTTAAACATGATTGCGCAAAGTTGTCAAGGGCAAATTTTAATGCATTGCAATATTATTAAATATGTGTATAGTGGTGCAATGCTGTGGTACTGAATCTGATTGAGAGAGGTTTCTATTATGAGGCAGCCATCAGATGAGGTTCATATTTCTTTCGAAGAAGACCATGAAGGTTCAGCTAGAAGCACGGTAAAAAACATCAGGTGGTGCAGGGCATGGGAGATCACCAGGGAGGGAAGAATCTTCGTGCTCAGCGACATCGACCATGCGTTTTTCAACCTGGAATGGCTCACCTCGATAAAGAGAGAGCTGGTGAAGGCAGGGGTGTGGCATAAAATGCCATACCGTGGAATAGTCGATCAGATCATCAATGACAGCCGATTGATAATCGGCCTGATGTCTGCAGCAAAAAGCAGGGCAAAAAAACCTATCTAACTCTTCCCTTTGCGGTTTTTATCCCTACGTGTCGATACGAGCTCGAATTCGCCGTCGATCACGTCCATGACGAACCCGGGGTTATCCTGGGTTTCCTCTTTGAATTTTTTCGAGAGACCCGTTATGATCTTCGCGCCCATGCCAGGATATCTCTCCTGGATATAATCGGCGAGGTCTTTATCCATATACACATTGTATGCACGCTTTTCCGGGCCTGCATCTTCTTTCTTTCCCAATTTCTTTACCTCCTTTTTCATATTTTTTTCTCCGAGAACCTTCCTTAAAATCTGAAAGCCGGCAAGCCCGGCACAGCAAAGAACATCATTTTTCAGAAGCCATCTTTTGCACATACCTGCACATTTGTCAAGCATAGCCTCATCCCGTGCTTGACAATGCGCAAAATTATGTGATATTGCGCAATATTAAATTTTGTACTCCAAAAATCGGCTTCTATGGGGAGTTTGCTATGATTAAGGATTTGAAGCACTACGATACCGCGCTAGAGGCAGCAAAACAGATTGGTGTTCACTCGGCTACTGTCCGCCGTTGGATCGGCAACGGCAAAATCAAAAAGGCCCGCTATGAGCTCGACATGTGGTTCATCCCGAAAAAAGAAACCGAACGGCTCAAGAAAGAAAAGGAGACCAAAAAGCGAGAGGTGAAGCCCAGAGCTTCCAGGGCCAGGAAGAGAAGAAAAAAGAGGAACAAGAAGTTGTCCGAGCAGGGCTGATGCATGAGTCACTGCTCTCACGACAGGTCAGGTAATCCGTCTTGGACCCGGATCCCAAATGCCGGGACCGGGTCCTTTTTTCTCCTGGCCATGATTGCCTGCATCATACTCCTTCACCCGCTTCCTTGCTCATCAGGGAACCAACAGGGCGTTCAGGGTGTCACAAGTATCGATCTGCAGTATCGCCGACACGGATCGAGCGTATGGAAAAATGCCATATCGATCATCGAGGACCGCCGCTTCCAGGAGAACATCAACGACATCCGTATCGGTAAGGTGGTCCGCTATATCGAAAAACGCTGGGGACCCGCATCTCTTCGTCTATGGGTAAAGAAGGTCGGGGCGGACGGACGGATTCAATATTACGCCATACCGTTGACTGTTTCGGGGGAATAAATGGCCGAAGGCAGGATGCTCAAAAAGGAAATATCGAACAGCAGGCGTTTCGCGGCTCTCAAAACTGACACGGCTCGCATGCTCTATGAAATGCTTATTCCCTGGACCGACATCGATGGCCGATTCCATGCCGACCCATATATCTTCAGGGGCAATGTCTGCCCGCGGCTGAAACATATCTCTCCCGAGATAGTCGAGGAATGTCTCAAAGATATGGCCGAGAACACAATGATTCTGCTCTATGAAATCGATGGGGACCTGTATGGATACCTTAGGCTTCACGAGCAGAAACAATCACTCAGAAGGGACAAGGAAGGCAAATCCAAAATACCCCCACCACCCGAAGACCTGCTCCAGAAGTTTCTTTCCGAGACCAACGTCCCGGCCCTGGATCTTACTCCGGGAGTAACTCCGGGAGTAACTCCCGGACCTGATCCCGGACCAGGTCCGGACGAAGTAAAGCAAAGCAAAGGTAAAGGTAAGTTAAATAAAGCTAAAGCATTGACCCCTTCTTTTGAGTTCAGGTTGCCCAAAAAGGATGTGGTCGATAATGCTGCTCTAAACATGATCTATGCCCTGATCAACGATGTAGGCAAGCAGCTCGTCGATTCAGGGATATTTCCGGAAGCTATGGATTATATAACACAGAAAAGAAATTTCCATGTGAATGAGCGGGCTCTTCTGCACACCCTTTGTAAGGCAGCATATCACAAACCGGACAAACCAAAAGCCTACATGGAGAACATTATCAAGGTTGAGAACCTAAACTACTATGAAAAAGATCATGGCAAGCTCTGATTGGAAAGGCGCAGAACGCCTGGTCGACTCCTTCACGCCGATGGCCGAGAGGCTCAAGGCCGAGGGCGCTTCCATGCAGGCCATTATGTCCGCGTTCCGGGCGCACATCGCTCTGCAGAAGGCTGCCACGAGAAGGGCGAATCTCACCGGGAAAGGACCGATCCGATCGGCACGCGATGCCATGGGCAAGATTGAGGCCATAGCCAGGGAGATGATGGAGAGGGCTGTCTCATCTCCCGAGCGAATCCTTCTGGAGCATCTGCAGGGGAGCACTCTGCCGTTCAAGCACCAATCACTTGTCGGCCAGTATCGGGTCGCATTTTTGATCGATGGGAACTTCATCGCGGAAATTGACGACCCGGGAAAACGGGATCCAGAGAGGGACAGATATCTCAGGGGCCTCGGATACACGATCATGAGAATCTCACCACAGACGATGGCCGCACGGCCTGAGGCAGTAATCCTGGAAATCAAGAAAAGGATTGGGTGGATAGATATGCCATTCAAAATGGGGGCTGCCGGTGATGAATCTCGAGGAGATACAGAAACAGCTTAGGGGGCATGTCCTGCGCGGAGAGTACGGCAGAGCGCTGGAGCTGATCCCGATCTGGTTGGGAATGAAAGCGAAGGAGGTTGATAATGGCACTGCAGGGGCGACACGGAATGGGGAAAATTCTGACGGAAGAGAAGATGGCCAAAATCTACAAAGACCATTGCGCAGGGCTGCCAACGGGTCTGCTCTGCGAGAAGTACGGCCTGTCAAAGGCATCGATCAACAAGGCCATCAGGGAGATGAGAGATAGAGACGCACAGGGACAGGGGAAGGGATAGGACGCTGCTTGGGAGACAGGAGGCTTAATCCGGGTGAGCTCGAAAAAGACACCATTCGATATGTCCGCAGGATCGCTTACGTATTCTGGCAGAGGAACCCGTGGGTCGACTACAAGGAGCTCATCTCCGAGGGGCACGTTGGGGCAGCGATCGCCGCGGAAAAATACGACCCCACCAGAGGTGTCCACTTCCTGTCATATGCCATGCACTGGATCGCCGCGAAGATCAGGGACTACATCCGGAAAAGCATCCGCCCATGCGGAGTTATCGGAACATACCATGGCGAGATTCCTCGGGCATACTGCTACGACGAAACGGACAGTGACGCGGAAGACAATCCCATACTGCTGGCTCCGGCAGAGCAACGCCTTGCCACATCATACTCTGACGAAACCGAGGATCAGCTCATCGCTCATGATGATGCCGAGTGGGTCACCAGGCGGGTCCTCTGCCTGCCTAGAAGAGAGCAGCTCATTATCATCGGACGCTTCTGGGAGGAAAGAACTCTCGAGGATATTGGAGAAGAGATTGGTTTGTCGCAGGAGCGGATCAGGCAGCTCGAAGTACGGGCCCTCAGGCTCTTGAGGGAAGTGGAGGATAGGGAAGTGAAGAAATTATCGGCAAACGTCGTCATCGAAACTATCAGGGCGTTACGGGACGGGAAGTCAATAACCAAGGCAGCAGAGATTCTCGGGACAAACGAGCCCGTGATACGCTACCGGATTGCGCACAACAAGGGGATCGAGGAGGCAGCAATCCATTACGCCGGCTTCAAGCCCAGGAAGAAGAAAGAGCAGGCACCGGCACCGGCTCCGCCTCCTCCGCGGAAGGAGACGCCCGCGCCGGAGCTGCAGGAGAAGAGCGAGCCGCCCAAGACGGAAAGCCAGGCCGGCATCACCGAGAAGGCCAGCCTGGCAGAGAAGTCAGAGCACGAGAAAGGCGGGGCCCTTGATGACAAACCCCTCTCATTCAAGGGAGCGCCTACTCCAGCAGATGAGATCTCGCTCTCCGAAGAGGATTTCCGAAAACTCTGCGGCCAGCATTTCGGCCTGCCGACCCCGATGGTCAAGATCACGATCGAGATCATGTGCCCCATGGAGAAGTTGCCCGAGATCATGAAGGTCGTCAACCAGTAGGAGGAGGTACCAGTGGGATCATCGAAGAGTATAGGCGAGATCAAGAAACGGGCGGCAAATCCAGCCCAGGAGATCGAGAAAATCAGGGAGATGAGCACCCGGGAGATCTACCGCGAGATAGGCCTCATGGAGAGCAGGGGAGGGAATTTATCATATGACGAAACCATCCGGCTCGGACACATGAAGGGCATCGTGAACGAGCGGTTCGCCGCGGGAAAAGCGGGAAAGAAGAAGGACGACAAACAATGAACTTCGACACCGATCCGGGAAAGCCCAGGCTGATAGTGTCGCTGATCCTTCCGGGGACCATCAGGGCGAAGAAGAACCCGAAGCTCGTCATCCCCTTAAAAACATACGGCGGGCGCAACCCAAAGACCGGAAAACCATACAGCAATCGCTGGATGTATAGGTTCGACAATGGCGGATGGCAGCTCTGCTCGCCAAAGATCATCACCGAGGAGTCATACACCAAGTGGCAGGAGAGCGCCCGGACGGATGCCATGGTGCATCTCTACCAGCGGAGATTCCTCAAGCCGACGACAAAGCCCGTGCATGTAAAAATGCTCGCCTATTACAAGGGTCCGCGGCCGGATTTAAGCGGCAGCTTGGAATCTGTGGGAGATTGCCTGCAGGGCGTCATCTGGGCCGACGACACGCAGATCGTATCATGGGACGGGTCGAGGCTCATCCATGACGTGACGAATCCCCGGACTGAAGTCATGGTCTGGGAAGAAGAAGTATAGGAGGACAATGAGGTGGGAAAAATCATCGAAAAGCTCTTCTGCGAGAACTGCCGGCAGCTGAAATACTCCGAGCAACGGAATATCGAGCTGGCGGACCACTTCATCGGAGAGCTCCGGAAGGTGCTTGCGGAGAGCGAGGCCGACAAAAACCGGCTGAAGAACATCATCGATAAACAGGCCAGGGAGATACACATACTGACCAAGAGGTTAGGCGGCAAGGGATAAGAAGGGGAGAAAGCACATGGACCGGCTCCACAGAGGAACAAGGATTCCCAGGCGCCACGAGAAAGGCGGCCCGGGATGGATCATTCCTGGAACGGATCACCGCAGGAGATCGAGGACATTATTGAGCGGCACAACAACACCCTCAATGGATATGCCTCGTGGTTTTTGCACAAGTATCCCTCTATCACCGCTCAGAAGGAGGACCTCGTCGGCTGGGGAGCCATCGGTCTCATCAAGGCCTACCGGGACTATGACGAGTGCAAGGGGGCCACGATCGGCACATGGGTTTCCAGAAATGTTTTCTGGTTCATGTACAACGGACTCAAGGAGTGGCACGGGCACTCAGGGGGGTTTCCCAGGAAGGAGCCGGAGGGGGAGATCAGGGCTGACGAGATCGGTTTCGACGATGTCTACAGTGGATACGAGCCATCCCAATCGGAGGATCAGCCGGAGAGATACATATCAGCCGAGATCATCTCGGATGTCTCTCGCCTTCCGAGGCGCCTCGGCAGGGTCATTGTCATGCGATACTGGCACGACAAGCCCCTCAAGGAGATCGCCAGGGCCGAGAGGTGCTCTCGAGAATACGCACGCCAGCTCGTGGTGAAGGCGGTAGAGGAGCTCAGGAAGATGCAGAGATACAAGGATTTCAAGCGCGTGGCCCGGCAATGCCGTGCGCGAAAGGAAGCGATCGATGAATGATGTAGAAGCTGGTCCGATGCAATGCCTTTGTCCCGGAGGACCCGGGAGCTGCGGGTACTGGAACGGAAAGGGATGCACGCATGATGACTATGCTCGCGCTACCCAGCTCAGGCTGTCTATCAGGCTGGAGCGAGACGATGATATCCCGGCATTTGCCGCATTCCTGCGCTGCGACCCGCCCAGCAAGGACAACCATGTGATGTACCTCAACGTCCAGGCGTGCATGGCCGGAATCGGCGAGGATGCGGACGGGAACGAAGTGCCGATGTCTCGCAGGGAGCGGATGCAGTTTATCATCACAAGCCTTATGCACGAATTCGGGCATGCCCTGGAGTCACAGTTCGGCCTGCCGGTGAACGAGGATATGATCGAGAAGGCCTGCGAACAGTGGGATTCAGCGATGAATGATTACCGGGAGCTGATGGGTGGATGCCATGAGTGACAGAATAAATGCCGGGGCTGAATGGGTGAAAAGCGCGCTCAAGGTGGCGGATATCTCGCCCCTGGGTGTGGAGGTGGCGGACCTGCTGGGGGAT
>Ga0172381_10007444_pt1 | contig 10839 bp, 12 predicted proteins | sample Leawel6488metaG_FD_119754 | JGI IMG/M metagenome (GOLD analysis project Ga0172381, IMG submission 119754) | Leachate microbial communities from a municipal landfill in Southern Ontario, Canada - Leachate well 64-88 metaG | ecosystem: Engineered > Solid waste > Landfill > Unclassified | place... | reverse complement strand
CAAATTAGCATATATCGTTGGTCTTAGTGGGTATATTCAGCTTTTGGGGATTAAAGATAGTTCTAGTAATCAGGTGGTTACTACTGTTGATAAGTATGGCCCAAATGCTACTATCCTCACTGGTGAGCTTGGAAAGATTGATGGTTCCCCAATAATTGTTAGTGAGAATGTGTATGAAAACTTAAATGCGTCTGGCGTCTATGATGGTACTACTACTACAAAAACTATTATGCTTTTGGCATATACACCTGCATTTATTATTGGTGATCGTAGGAGAGTAACTGTTAAAACTGCCGCCGATATTGAAACCGATCAGCAGATTCTTGTGGCTACACAGAGATTGGATTTCCATCCTTTCTATGCTACAACTGAAACTATGGTTGGTCTTGCTTATAATATTACTGCATAAGCAGTTTTGATTTAGGGAGAGGATATATTTTAGAGTCCTCTCCCTTGTGTAATGGAGGATAGAATGACTCTTGAGGCTTTGACTGATCTTGATGTTGCTTTTGGATGGGATACCACCCAATCTGGTGTAGCAGATTTAAAATCTGTTGTTATGGAAGCTCGTGGATTGCAGTTGACCGTAGTAAGTGGACAGTGTAATGGTGGAGTGGCTATGACTGTATCTGGTATTACCACTTCTGATACAATTATTGCTGCTTGGGAACTTCCTACTGGTTCTCCTACTGGTTCTACCATTGTTAATAGAACTGCTAGTACACAGGTAACAGCAGCTAGTACCGTTACTTGTAATGAAGGACTTAGTTCAACTTCATTATTTTTTGTTCTTTGGTTTGATAAAACTGGCCGGTAAGTAGTTGTTTTTATTAGATAATATGGGGGAAATCCCCCATATTATCTACAATAAAATATAAAGAAAGGATTTTCCTGCCTTAATTTTTTAATAAAAAATAAATTAATTAATTATAATAATTTTTTATTACAAGGCAGAAATTTGTGCTTATGCCAAAAGGTGTTTATGTTAGGACAGATTCTCATAGACAAAGTATCTCTAAAGGAAGATTAAAATGGGCAAAAGAAAATCCAGAAATTTCTCATAAAATTTGTTCTATTGCTGGAAAAAATAGCGCAAGAAAAAATAATACACTTAAAGATTTGTGGAAAAATAATAGAAATAGGATGATGGAAAGTGTAGATAAAAATCATTACATTTCGGGAATAAAAAGCAATTCTTTAAAAAATTTATGGAAAAATGATCGAGAAAAAATGTTAAAAGTTGCTTCAGAAGCAGGAAAAATTGGAGGTAAAAATAATTGGGGGAACAATCGTGAAAAAATGTTAAAAGTAGTTGTAAAAGCAGGAAAAATAGGTGGTCCTATATCAATTAAAAAACAACAAAAACTTAATCCAAGTCCTATTGAGCTGATTGTTAGAAATTATTTAGATAAACATAAAATTAAACATAGAGATAATGTATGGTTTCCGTATAAGGGAACAAAAAGAGAAGCTGATATTATTATTTTAAAGTATAATCTTATTGTTGAGTGTGATGGGTTTAGACATATTAATCCAAAAGAAAAAGAAAATGATAAAATTAAAAATAAACTTTTTAATAAATTAGGATATAATGTTTTAAGATTAACCGGGTCAGAAATAAGAGACAATTCCTTTATTGATAAATTATTAAATAAAATAAATCAAATACAAACAAAAAGCAAAAAAGGAGGAGCTGATGGCGCTTAATCGTAGAGAAGTATCTGAAAAAGAAAATAAAGAAAAAGTAGAAAATGTAATTACAGAATTTGTTAAAGACAATAAAACAAAAAAATTAGATATATACGAATTACGGGATTTCTTAGCACGAATCGGAGAAAGTGGTTTGGTGTATGAAATAAATAAATGCTTGACCTTTTATGAAAAAGTAAAAGGGGATGAAAAATGGAAAACATCAAAATTAGTTAAATTAAAAGCTAATACTTATCATAATGCAGGAAAATGGAAAGTTGCTAAAGGTGATACTGTGGAACTTCCTGACTTTGAAGCAAATAGAATGATAAAAGAATTTTCTGAAAAGTTTACTTTTGTGGAAGAATAAATATTAATACTTTACTTTAAGAAAGGTACTGTAAGTTATGAAAAAGAAACTATTTTATTGTGGAGATACTCCGAGTGTAACAACTGGGTTCGGTAATGTTGCACGTCATGTTTTAAGTAGAGTTGTTGATAAATACGATATTACTGTTTTTGGTGTAAATGAATATTATGTTAATCCAAAACCTCTTCCTGTAAGAATAATTTCAGCCTTGCCTAATGGTCAGAATGATCCTTATGGAAAACAAAAATTTATTGAATTTGTAACAGATGAAAATAATAAATTTGATATTTGGTTTCTTCAAAATGATATTCATTCATGGGGATGGCTTCCTGAATTATTGGCGATTCTTCGGGCAAAAGGAAATGACCCTCATATTTTTACTTATACTGTTGTTGATTCTCCTGTTCGTAGAGAAGATACTTGGTTTTTTAGTTGTGTGGATGTTGCTGGTATTCCAAGTCAACATGGAATTAATGAAATTTTAAAAGTTAATCCAGATGTTAAGTATAAACTTAGATATATTCCTCATGGCATAGATTCAACTGAATTTTTTCCCCTTTCTTCAAATATTGTAAATAAATTTCGGGAAACTACAATGGGATGTTCCCCTGATACTTTTCTTATTTCTAATGTTAATCGAAATTCAGCACGAAAAGATATTGCTCGAACACTTTTGTATTTTAGTGCTTTACGAGAAAAGCATGAAAATATAAAACTTTATTTGCATATGCAAAGAGATGAAGAAAGTTATCGTGGTTGGGATTTGAATAGAGTTATTGATACAAATAAAGTTAAATTTAAAGATATAGCCTTTCCAGAAAAGTTTTCAACAAACCAAGGAGTTGATACTTCCGTTTTAAATTTAATTTATAATGCTTCTGATATGGTTATTTCAACTACTGTTGGGGAAGGTTTTGGTTTATCGTGTGTTGAAGCTATGGCTGCAAAAACTTTGGTGATGATGCCCGATCATTCTTCTTTATCTGAATTAATGGCTAATGGTAGAGGGCTTCCTATTAAGTGTGGGTCAACTTTAAGTGAATGGACAATCCTTTCACATGATCCAGGGCACCCTAGACCATTATGTAATATTGAAGATATGGTTAATAAAACAGAACAAGCTATGATAAAACGTCCTCAAGAAATTATTGATAATGGGTATAATTGGGTAACGACAATATTACCGTGGGATAAAGTAATTAATTTATTTATAGATGGTTTTGAAAATAGTTGTTCTATTGAATCTGTGGAAGGGAGTATTCCTTTATGAAAATTCTATTTACTGGCCCTGTTTATGATTCAAGCGGATATGCGACTGCTTCTCGTTCTGTAATTAATCTTTTAAATAATATGGGAGTATCTACTTGTTTATCCCCGAATCTAAATTGGTCTTTGCTTGGGGCAAAGTTATCTAAAAAGGATTTAAACTTAATTAATAATCTTAAATTAAATATGGTGGATAAAACAGATCATCTCCTCGTGTATAGTATGCAGAAATCTTTACAAGGACAAGTTCCTATTATGTTTGATAAGGTTTCTCAAGTTACCCATACTATGTTTGAAACTGATAGATGTCCTGAAAGTTGGATTGATAATTTGAATCAATCTTCATATATTTTTCTTCCATCACAATGGGGAAAGAGTGTATTTGCGGCAAGTGGTGTAAATAATGTAGAGTATATGCCATTTTATATTGATGTAGATAAGTTTTCCCCTAACACAAAAAAGTTGTTGAATTTTCCTGAATTTAAGTTTTTATTCATAGGGGATTTATCGGCAAGAAAAAATTTAGATAATTTAATCAAAGCATTTCTTTTTGCATTTAAAGGAAATAAGGATGTAATGCTTATTGTTAAAGTGTGGCTTGGAAGTAAAGATAAAGTTAAAAATTTTATGATGGAGATTAAACGTCTTAGAAAGACAATAGGTGCATTGGAATATCCAAAAATTAATTTATATAGTGAACTTCTTCCTGAAGAGAGTATTCCTGGTTTTATTAATTCTTGTGATTGTTTTGTGTCCCCCAGTTGTGGGGAAGGTTTTGGACTTCCTCATTTATACTCAATGTCTTGTGAAAAGCCAATTATTTCAATCAATTGGTCAAGTTGTTCTGATTATATGACAGAAGAAAATTCACTTGCACTACAGTATGAAGTAAAACCAGTCCCTTATAGTATTGTTCGTCAGGATGAAAATTTTTATGGGCATCAATGGGCATATCCATCACTTGAACATTTGGGTCTGTTGATGAAATGGGTTGTTGATAATCAAGATGAATGTAAAGTTATTGGACGTAAAGCACGAGAAACTGTTATTGAAAAATACAGTTATTCTGTTGTTCAAAATTTGATGAATAATTTTTTAAAGGAAAGGGGATTAGTATGATTCATCATCTTACTAAAATTCTTTATATTCAATTAATTTCTTTTGGGGATGTTATTGTAAGTACAGCTATTATAAAAAAGTTAAAAGAAAAATATCCTAATAGTCAAATAGACTATTATACAAGTTCACCGTGTAAAGAATTACTTGAAAATAATCCTTGTATAAATAAGATTTATACTGAAAGATTTCCTCCTACTAATGTAGATCAATATGATGTGGTTTTTCGTCCATATCGTTGTTTGCAAATGAGTGGTGGATGGCACTTAAATAATAAACATTTTATGGATTTATATGCTGAAGCATGTGGAGTTAATCTACAAGGAGATTATTTTACTTATTTTTATAATATTGCTGAAAAAAATATTATTAGTGGTAAGTATATTTTAATTCAATGCAAAACAAATGATGACACAAAGGATTGGGGTAGATTTTCTGAATTTGTGAAATTAATAAATAATAAATTAAAGATAAAAGTTTACCAAATTGGTGGGAAGAACGATCCAATTATCGAAGGAGCAGAAAATTTACTTGGTAAAACAAGTTGGTCAGTTACAGCAAAATTAATTAAAGAAGCTATTACAACCATTTGTCTTGATTCAGCGGTTCAGCACCTTGCAGGGGCTATAAATGCCCCTTATATCGCTTTATACGGGGCTAAAGAGCCTATTTTAGTTAATTCTGGTGGTATGAATGAGGAAATGGGGCAACACCAAATAAGAGTTATTCCAAATGATTTGAATGGTTGTGAAAAAGCTTGTTATTTAGCAGTTTGTAGTAATACTAAAGGAAAATGTATTAATAATATAAACCCCGAAGATATTCTTACTTTAATAGATAGGAGATTGTCTTAATGGCAAATATTCTTCTCATCGGGAAATACTCTATTGTTGAGCCATTGGGATTAATGTTTCTTGCAAGTGCCATTAAGGATAGTGGACATAATCCAACTGTATTTTTATATAAAGAAGATGATGGATCAGATATTATTAAAAATGTTTTTACAAATAGTAATTATGATTTTATTGGATTTTCTACTTACACTGGAATTCATAAAATAGTTTATCGCAAAGCAGATATTTTAAGTGAATTTTTTCCTATTATTATAGGTGGTTCTCACACCACGGCTTTTTATAAAGAAAGTAAAAGTCATGCTACTTATGTCGTTCTTGGGGAAGGTTTAGAATCAATTAAAAATATTCTTAATGGTAAAATAAAGCCAGGGATTGTTTTCACACCATATATGGTTAAACCAGAGTATTATCCTTTTCCAAATAGAGAAGTCGTTTATAATTCTTGTCCTGAATTAAAAAATAATCCAATTAAAAGTGTACTAACAAGTTTAGGTTGCCCTTTTAGTTGTTTTTATTGTTTTAACTCTTCTTATAATAAACTTTATGAAAATAGAAAAGTTCGCCAACGTCCTGTTTATAATATTATTGAAGAATGTTTAGATTTAAAAAAGTATCCATTAGAATTAATTTATTTTCAAGATGATTGCTTTGGAACAAATATTCAATGGCTAAAAGAATTTTCAGAAGATTACAAAAAAGAAGTAAATGTTCCTTTTCATTGCCAAATGCGCCCCGAAATGATTACAGATGAAAGACTTTCTTTATTAAAAGAAGCTGGTTGTCAAGGAATGACAATAGCAATTGAAACTATGAATGATGATGTTAGAATTAATTTATTAGGACGAAAACTATCTATTGAAAAAATGAGAGAAGCTGGAAAATTAATTAAAAAATATAAATTACGTCTTAGAACAGAACAAATGCTTGGTTTACCAAACACTTCTATTGAAGATGAATTAGAAATGTTAAAGTTTAATATTGAAATTCAACCAGATATAGCTTGGACTTCTATTTTTGCTCCTTACTTGGGGACAAACTTAGGGGATTGGTGTAAAAGCAATAATTGGTATGATGGGACAAATGATGATTTGTCTGAATCTTTTTTTTCTAATACAAGATTAAATTTTGATAAAGAAAGAGTAATTAAGACAAATATGCTACATCATGTTTTTTCTACCTGTGCTAAATTACCCAATGGGGTTGAGTTAGCAAGAAAGTTTATTAATAAAAAAGATTTATCTTTCGATTCTTGGTTCAAAGTTATGAGACAACATTTGTATGATAGTTGTTTATACAAAGAGGTAGAATAATGGAAGCAAAATTAACAAGTGTTGTTATAGAATCAACTAATTTTTGTAATGCAAAATGTGTTTATTGCACACACTCAATAATGAAACGAACAAAAGGATATATGCCAGATTTTGTTTTTAAAAAAATAATTGAAGATTGCAAAGAATGTAAGGATTTAGATAATATTTGTATGCAGATTCATGGTGAACCTACTTTATTAAATTGTTTAAATGATAGACTATGTTATATAAGAAAGAATCTTCCAAATGTCAAAATAAATTTGATTTCAAATGGAGCAAAGTTGACTGAAGAAATCGTTTCTCTTGTAGATCATCTTGATTTTAGTTTTAATTATGCTTTAAAAGAAGATTACGAAAAAGGAATGGGCCTTGATTATGATTTTTCAGTTAATTTACTTTTAAGTTTATATAAATTTAAAGAAAAAATATCAATACATTTTGTTTCTACGATAGATAATATTGGGCATTTAGAATTGCTAAAACAACAATTCCCCGAATATATTATTGCTGTTAATCCTTTATTTAGCACTTGGAATGGGAAGTTGGAAGACAAGAATATATTATCTGTTGAAAAAAGAATTATTTGTGATCGTATGCTTATCCAACTTCCTATCCTTTGGAACGGGGATGCGATTATTTGTTGCAATGACTATGAAGGAATAACATCAAAAAATATAGGTAATGTTTTGGATAAATCTATATTAGAATTATTTTATTCAGATTATTTGCAAGAAATGAGAATAGTAAATAATAATTTAGATTACATAGGAACATTTTGTGAAAACTGTAATTCATATAATATTTATAAATAAATTTGGAGGAATAGATTAATTGTTATCTACTATCGAAAAAGATCGTTTTAAGTACAAACAAAGTTTTGATATAGTTAATAGCTATCCACAAGATCCTCAGGAAGCCTATGATACTTTAACTCATGTAATTTCTAAGGATACAGCCGATCCTCTTCAAAAAAGTTATTTGTGGATGGATGATAATTTTTATAATAATGACTTTGTAAATAAATGGATTCTTGATGCAGGATGTGGGCTTGGGCCATTTGTACTTAGACAAGAAAAACGAGGAAATAAAGTTATTGGGGTAGATTTTTATAAGGCTAAAGTTAATTATTTACAAAAAATAAAAGATTATTTTCCAGAGAAAAATTTTCATGTTTATGAGAGTTCTATTTATAGACTTCCTTTTTATGGTAAATGGTTTGATTCTTGTCATTCAATAATGATGATTGAACATTTAACTGAACCTGGTGGTGGGTTAAAGGAAATGTGTAAATCTGCTAAAATGGTAACTGGAATTATTCACATGGGACTAAATAAAGAGGAATCTCCTTATCATCAATATTTTTATACACCAGAAAAAGTTAATGATATATTAGCTCCTGTTTTTGAAACATATAAAGTGGAATGGATTGATGATTTGATTTGTGCTTGTTTTATAGGGAAGCCAAAAAAAGAATTTTCAGCAACGACAATTTTTAATAATAAATATATATCCAACATGATTAATATGAATGTGGTTGTTGATACTGTTGAAGCTCAAGATGTTTGTATAAATAAAGTAGAAAATCAGCCATATTTGCGTAGAGAAATAGTTGATGATTATTTACAATGTCTTGATACAGCAGGTGAAGATGTATTATACTTTTTTGAAAATCCATTTACTCCAATAAAAGTTATTTATAAACCTTGGGAAGATTCTTACCAAATTCTTGGAGATGGAACACATAGAATAAATGCTTTAAAAGAATTTGGTTATTTTAAAACTATTAGAATGATGGTAACTACATTGCAAAAGGTAAATTAATTATGGACGAAAAAGAAATTAATGTTGAATTATTAAAATTTTATAATTCTTATATTGGAACAGTTAATGCTTTATCTGTTTTTGAAAATATAAAAACTTCTCATCTTGAGGAGGGAAAAAAATTAATTCCTCATTTATCTAAAGGAAATATTGTTTTTGCTGGTTGTAATATTGGGTATCATGTTTGGTCTATGCAACAATTAGGATACGATGCTTCTGGTTTTGACATAAGCAAAGATGCAATTACTAAGGCTGTGTGTTCCAATTGTGTTTGTTGTCCGGTAAAAGAAACTCCTTATAAGGACAAACAATTTTCTAATATTATTTTATTTGATGTATTAGAACATATCCCTATGGAATATTTAGATGATTCTTTAAAAGAATGTGAACGTATTTGTTCTACTAATTTAATCGCACGAATACCATATATTGAAGGTAATCCATTTGCAAATAGAGGTATTGGTGCTATGATAGATGCAGATAGAATATTTGAACACACTATTGACGCCCCACCTGATTGGTGGAAAGATAAAATAAAATTATTTTTTACTGAAGAGAATGGTTGGAAATATAGCACATTTAATTGGAGTGATGATATCTTAGCAGATGGCCGAAGAAGTTTAGGAGTTGTTCTTCAATTTACAAAAGAATAAAGAAAGGAAAAGATATGGAAAAAAATATTTTATTTGCTGGAGCATGGAAAGATGAAGCATATGTAGCTACAACACAGTTGGCTGGAGATTCGTTTATTTATTTAGAAACACAATCTCCTAACGATGTTTGTTTAGCCGGATCATATAATGGTAGTATTGATATTAATTTTAATTTAAATGAATTTATTGAAAAAAATAAAATTACTCACATAATACCATTTGATCGTTTTGGATATTGGGCATTGATGAAAGATGAATTATATAATAAAGGTATAACAGTAGTAAGTAATTGTTATTCATCTTGTAAAATTGTAGAAGATTACTTTGAACTTTATAAAGAGTGCAAAAAGAACGGTATTATTATTCCTGATATTTATAGAAATAATAATGATATTAATAAGTTACCATTGATATTAAAATCACGAGATAAAAAGGAAAAGCAAATTCTTAAAACTATGCGGGATGTTTATAATTTCACATCTACTAGAAAAGATATTGTGGTGCAAGCATATATTTCTGGAATTGAATTTAATATTAATTTTATTAAAAATAGTTGGGTGCAATTTGGTTATTTTCCTTTTCCTGATAAGCAAAAATTTAGGACCACCCAAGAAAAAGATTTTATTACAATACAAACAAGTAAAATATTTGATAATATAATTTCATGTTTAGGACTTACTTTTGGTTCTTTATCTTTTATTATTTCTTCAGGAGAAATTTATTTTATAGATGCTTCCCCCATGTTTACAATAGAATCTTTACTTATTAATCCTAATTTATTTAATATTCTTTTAAAAGATGAAATAAATACTGATAAAAATAGTATTTATGAGTTATGGAAAACTCCTTATGGACCAATAATTAGAAATATTGAGGAAGGAGATTAATAAGATGTCTAAAATTACATTATGTTCAATTATGCTGAACGAAGAACAATATCTTCCTATTTTTTTGCAAAATATAAAAGGTCTATTTGAGGATTATATATTTATAGATGGGGGAAGTTCCGATAATAGTATTGCCTTAGTAGAAGCTGAAGGTTATAAAGTAGAACAAATACCATTCACAATGGATTTTGCCAAACAAAAAAATAATGCTCTTAATTTAGCTAAAACTAAGTGGCGTTTATTTTTGGATATTGATGAAACTATGAGTTTGGGTATTAAAAAATTAATTAAAACCGATATTGACCCTTATTATCATCATGTTTTTGCTTTATTTAGAGATAATTTTCTTGATGGTGGTGGACAAGACGATTACCCATTGGATATACCAATACGATTATTTGGGGATGATGTTTATTACGAAGGAACTGTGCATGAGCAACCTATTGTTAAGGATAAAACGATTATTAAATTTTTAGGTGGAAGGTTATATCATAAAAAAGATTCTTATAGACAATTTAGAGCTAATTATATTTATGAATTAATTAGGCGTGGTGTTAAAGAACTTCCTCCTGCTGATGAAGGTGCTTTTAATGATAATGGTAGATTGCGAAAAGTTAAATTATTGCCTGGAAGAAAAATTCGTATTTTGGATGAGTTTGTGGAAGGGCAATTACTAAATACTTAATTTCTTGATAAAATTAATAAAATAGTGTAAAATAAATATTATTTAGTAAGTATTTGCGGGGGGCTTTAAACTATGGCAACAATTAATCAATATGCTTTGACTACACTTGCTAATGTTCGGGAAGCCCTTGGTTTTGAGACAACAGAATCAGGTGATGATAATTTACTTATAAATTTAATTAATAGAGT
>Ga0172381_10007443_pt1 | contig 10839 bp, 4 predicted proteins | sample Leawel6488metaG_FD_119754 | JGI IMG/M metagenome (GOLD analysis project Ga0172381, IMG submission 119754) | Leachate microbial communities from a municipal landfill in Southern Ontario, Canada - Leachate well 64-88 metaG | ecosystem: Engineered > Solid waste > Landfill > Unclassified | place... | reverse complement strand
TATTTGATCCGAAAATTGATGCCAAACGAGTCAACCATACAGACGGACAAGACCTGATACTCACCTCTGCCAACAATTATTACCAAGGTGTCACCCAAAAAGAAGCTGAAGATTTTTACAATGCACTCAAAGATCCCAAAGACAACACGCCCATTTCTTATGGGCTGAACAGCCGCCTTGTTAAAGAAAACGGACGGATCGTGGAAAAAGTTTGGAAAGCTGATGGCCTTTACGGAGCGACCATCACAAAAATCATCTACTGGCTGGAAAAAGCCATTCCGGTAGCTGAAAACGAAAAACAAGCCAATGTGATCAGGAAACTGATAGAATATTACAAAACCGGAAACTTGAAAACCTTCGATGATTACAGTATTCTTTGGGTTGAAGACCTTGACTCTCGCGTCGATTTTGTAAATGGCTTTATCGAATCCTATGGAGACCCAATCGGTTTGAAAGCCAGCTGGGAATCGATTGTAAATTTCAAAAATACAGAAGCCACCAAACGCACGGAAACCATCAGCAGCAATGCACAATGGTTTGAAGATCATTCTCCTGTTGCTAAGGAGTTCAAGAAAGAGAAAGTCAAAGGCGTAACGGCCAAAGCCATCAACGTTTCCATCCTTGCCGGAGATTGCTATCCGACCACTCCTATTGGTATCAACCTTCCAAATGCCAACTGGATACGCCGTGATTACGGTTCAAAATCTGTGACCATTGAAAATCTCACGGAAGCTTATGACAAAGCTGCACAGGGGACAGGCTTCAATGAAGAGTTCGCATGGAGCAATGTCGAAGTCGGATTAATTCAAAAATACGGCTTGCTGACCGATAATCTGCATACAGACTTACACGAATGTCTGGGACACGGATCTGGTAAATTGCTGCCAGGTGTTGACCCTGACGGTTTGAAATCATACGGCTCAACGATTGAGGAAGCCCGTGCCGACCTGTTCGGATTATATTATCTGGCCGATCAAAGAATGATTGATTTAAAACTTGTACCAAACGAGGAAGCCTATAAGGCTGAATACTACAAATATTTGATGAACGGTTTGATGACTCAGCTTACCCGCATCGATCCAGGCAACAACATCGAAGAATCACACATGCGCAACCGTGCCCTGATAGCACGTTGGGTTTTTGAAAAAGCAGCCCCCTCCAAAGCTGTTGAATTCCGTAAAAAAGACGGAAAGACCTATGTCGTCATCAACGACTACCAAAAGGTTCGTGCTCTTTTTGGAGAATTACTGGCAGAAATCCAGCGGATCCGGTCTACCGGGGACTACAAGGCTGCACAGAAAATAGTCGAAACCTATGCCGTAAAAGTGGATCCTACTTTACACAAAAAAATACTGGAACGCTATAAAGCATTGAATCTGGCTCCGTACAAAGGCTTTGTTAATCCGGTCTACACCCCGGAATTCGACAAAAACGGCAAAATCAAGGATGTGAAAGTCAGCTATACGGAAGGTTACGCAGAACAGCACCTGCGTTACTCCAAACAATACAAAACATTGCCAACCTACAATTGATTTGGAAGAGCAAATCCATCAGATAAAAAAAATGTTGAGGCTACGCATGAACGGCGTGGCCTCAACTGCTATGCGCAACAGCGGACTGAACTATAAACTGAACTACGGCTTGGACGCCATGTCACTTCGAGACATAGCCAGGCAATTTGAACCAAATGCAGCATTGGCAGAACATCTTTGGACTGAAAACGCCCGAGAATGCAAGATACTGGCCACACTACTCTACCCAAAAACAGCATTCACATCTGAGAAAGCAGACTTATGGCTGAAAGACTGTTTCGTTCCAGAATTAATGGAGCAACTCTGTTGCAATCTGTTGCAACATCTTGATTTTTCCACAGAAAAAGCCATTGCCTGGGTCCATCATGAAGACGACGAAATCAAGACTGCCGGTTATATGTTGCTTCTTCGCCTGATACTTAGTGGAAAAGCACTACCGCAGTTGATCCAAGTCCTGCCATCGGTTGAAAAAGACACCCATTCGGACAATTTCAGACTTAAACAGTCTGCAACACGTTTTCTGGAACGTGTAAAAATTGTTTAATTATTCAATCCGGCAATGCCTATAACCACTTGGTTCTTCGTGAAAAACAAAAACACCGGTAACAAATAAAACGGAAGTGCCGGCTATTTTATATTGGGGGTACATTATATTCGATTGGTCATGTTTTATTGTTTGTACATTATTAATACATCTACGACGGTTCAATCAAAATTTCATAACATATGAAAAGGAAAACCGGTTCGACAGTTCATGGACACTCAAAACCAAAATCCAAAATTGGCTGAAATGCAGGGTTTTTCTGATAAATCCGAATATCCCAAAGTCGTCTCCAGAGGCCCCAGGAATGTTTTTATGGAGTATTTTATGCCACCGCCATAAATAATGTTGGCATTTTCCCATGGTTTCATTTTACTGGCCTGCAATAAACCATTAAATAATACTGAAATATACTGTTCATTAAAGACCTTCACCCTAAGACCGATCAGCCCGATGTTAGCAAAACGTTCAGCAATGTTAACAGCTGAAAGCCCCACAAATGGAAGATAATAATTGAAATATTGTAAGTACGGTTCCCCCCCTATCATTGTACTTTTGGATTCAGGAAAATCGGAACTGTACAAAGCACGGCTATAAAGATCAAACAGCAATGCCGTGTTATGCATTAGCGGTATAACATTATTCATCTTAAAAAGCAAAGCCGGATTCATTTTTCTACTCTTTTTAAAGTCGGCATTTAAAGAAAATTCAGCGTATAGATTTGTTCCTTTTTGGGGGAAATAAAAATCATTCATATTGTCAAAAGACAAGTAGGAATAAACGCTGGTCAGGAAAATGTCCGTATTGACTGATGTTATAAGGTTATTATCATTCTTATAGAAAATATCTCCATGATAGTATTCTTCCTGAAATCCAACTCCTGAATGATAGCGTTTCAGAAAAGATTGGTATAAATAAACTGATCCCGATGAGTAGAAAACATTTGCTTTGTAGAGCTTGTCACCCTTGTCGAATACATTATAATTCTGAGACTTCCCCTTAATATTGATTCCAAAAAATGGAAAATTAGTCTTATTCGATTCGGCCAATAAACTCAAACCCGGATTGGCCGACAATTCCGCACTTGCCGACAATAGTCCAAACGTATTCCCGTAATTTTTCCGGGTTATATTGAACAGTATGGCTGCAGCATCGGTCGTGTTTGCCTTAAAACCTATGTTTTGCGTAAAAATCTTATTGGCAACAATGTTTAAATTGAGGCTTTTGCCTTTTTCTGTATCAACTAAATTATAATAAATCCAGTCAAAACCACCTAAGCCATAAAGGTGGTCAATGGCTCTTTTTATTTCGTCTGAAGAGAAATTGCCGGGTATTTCCATATTCAGGGTTTTTCGTAGAAAAACATCATCCAAGGAATGATCGCCGGTAAATGTCAAATCAGTGATGTACCAGTAATCGGGTTTGATAAGTTCCCTGGATTGCTTGTGCGGTTCAAGTTGATATTTTTTCTTGAGATCTCTGAGTTGTTCCCGAAAACCGTTTGTTGCATTTTCACCCCTTAGAATAAGCGTATCCACAGCCTGACTATTAAAACTTGACATCGTATAGCCTGCTACGTCGGGTCGGATAATCAGGTTACAAAGACTTTTGTTGGTTGAATCTTTTGCCTGACCTAAAAAATTAACCAACTGTCCCAAAACATTATTGATCGATTTCAGTTTTTTCCGATTGTAAAAATCATTTCTGATATCAACTCCAATGATAATATCCGCACCCATTCTTTTGGCTACATCGGTTGGAAAATTGTTCACCAAGCCGCCATCAACCAATAAAAATCCGTCTCTGTCCGATGGTTGAAAAGCAACCGGAATAGCCATGCTTGAAAACATGGCCGTGGGTAAAAAACCATTTTTCAGTACCACTTCTTTACCGGTCTCCAGATCTGTCACTACGCAAGCAAATGAAATAGGAAATTTCTCAAAATCAGCATCTTTTGGCACATTTCCTGCTATTCCACAAAAAAGATTCAGTACGTTTTGTCCTTTAATTAAACCTTGCGGAAGGCTGAGTGGTTTATTTTCGGTAATGGGCAATGAAAAAGAGTATCGCTGTTTTAAAAGTTGGTCGTTTATTGAAAGAAAAGCCCGGGGAACTTCATCAGAGAGGATTTTCCCCCAATCAATTGATTTGGAAAGATCTTCAAGTTCCGAAGCGTTGTATCCGATGGCATAAGCACCACCAATAAGGCTTCCCATACTGGTGCCAACAATGATGTCAATAGGGAAGCCTTCTTCCTCCAAAACTTTAAGAACGCCAATATGGGAAAACCCTTTGGCCCCTCCGCCGCTCAAGACCAAAGCCACTTTCGGACGATGGCCCACATCTGTGGTTTCCTGAGCATGTGTGACGGATGGCATCATTAATAATAAACAGAAAATAAAACTATTAATGATTGATATTCGTGTAAAATTTTGAATCATGAGCCTAAGTAGTTATACATAGCCTATTCGTAACTACCTGTCGATTGTAAGTACTTTGCCATGGCTATTTGGTATTTGCATCGAATATCAATCAGACTGTCTTTCGTACTCTGAACAAGTGCCTGTGCTTCCAACAAATCGGAAATACCCGACACGCCGGCACGATAATTATCATCGGTTACTTTCAAATTTTCACCGGCCTGTCCCATGGATTTTTCAGCTACCATGGATTCAGAATAAAGTTCATTCACTTCATTTTGAAGTTGATTAATCTGTAAAGCCAGCATTTCGGATTTTTCTTTCAGGTCAATCTTTGATTTCTCGACTTGATGACGGTGCTGTTTTATTTTATGGCTTCCCTCCCACCAGTCACTGATGGGGATACTCAGAGAGACAAAAGCCAGGTTATTGGTTTGCGTATGGTCCATGATGTCTATTTTCATAGATGTTCCCGTTATGGCCAATTGGGGCAGGTATTCGCCCATTGTCATCTTCTGCTGCAATTTTTCAGCAGCAACAGCCTTATTAAGTAACTGATATTCGGTTCGTTTTGTCACCAAGCCCTCCGTATTGGACGAAAGCAGCTGCATGGGACTGTCTGTCGGTTGTGAGACCAAAAGAAGTGTCGAATCGTATGTTATGCCGATCTGCTGACACAAAGCCCTTGTTGTCATGGTAATCCCATTTTTCAGTTTGAGCATGTTTGTTTCCAGCTCATTCTTTTTAAGCTGCACTTTCAGTAAATCGTTGCGCTGTACCATTCCCGCCCGATTGAAATTCGAGACATCGCGATAAAGAGAATCCAGCATGGTCTGATAACGTTGCAAGGTCTTTTCCTTCTCATACAGCGAAAACAAGGTCCAGTACAGTTCCTCCGTCCGGACCAGCACTTCGGTTTCTGTCAGTGATTTCTGTCCTTTGCTGACCTCTTCACCCAGAGCGGCCAGCTTGTTTCCATTGCGTATCCGTCCCCCGGCGTACAAAGGCATGGTTACGGACAAGCTGGCTGTATTCAGGTAATCAAGGGTAGCAATGGACGTTTGCGGAAAATAGGCATATTGCGTAACACCGGCAAGACTGGAAAGATTCCCGTCGTATACCGGCAGGTTCATCTGCGGTATCGTACCTTTTATCAGGTAATCGGAGGACTTCATAGCAATACCGGTGACACTCACTTTGGGAAAGTAATTGGTAAAAGCTTGCTTTCGTTGTTCCTGTGCTGATTTGACGTCAAGCCCGGCTTCCCTGATCTTCTTATTATTCATAAGAGCAAGCTGCTTGCAGGAGTCTACCGAAAGACTACGGGTCTGCGCCGTACCACTTACCGGAATGCTACTTCCAACTGTAATGGCAAATACAAGTATGAGAACCGGAAGTAATTCTTTACCAACATTATCATATGGAATATGCTTTTTTACTTTTACTTTGCTCTTATCCTTGTAAGCTACTGTATATAAAACAGGAAGCACAAAAAGAGTAAGAACCATCGATGCCAACAATCCAAAGCAAATAACCGCACCCAACGGACCCCAAAGCGTAGAACGGCTGAGAATCATCGGTATAACACCTACTGATGCAGCCGCTGAGGTCAGGAAGATAGGGCGCATCCGTCGTTTTCCGGCTGCCAAAGCTGCTTCTTTTACTCCCATTCCATGTAATGTCCTTAACTCCTCTAAATAATCAACATATATAATTCCATTACGCACCACCATGCCGCACAAACTGCTAATACCCATAAAAGCAGTCAGGCTAAACGAATAACGCATTAGGAATAATCCAATAGCTGCTCCCGGCACTGAAAACAACATGGTTGTCATAATCAGCAAAGCGGTTTTTACTTTTTTAAATTCGAATAACAGAATAAAGAATATGATTATAATGCTTATTAGCAATGAATATCCCATAGGAACAAAAGCTTCTACCTGACTTTCCGATTCTCCTCCATAAGAGATATTAACTCCATCAGGCAAACTGAGTTTATCCAGTTTCGGTTTTATCTGGCTAACTATATCGGAAGTAAAAGCTTTGGAATCCAAATCTAATTGCACTGTTAAAGTACGAGTACCATTGCGGTGTACAATCGTACCTTCCGTCCATTCGGGGGAGAATTTGGCAAACGAACGCAACGGAATTGACGAAAAACTCATAGGTGATGTAATGGTCTGATTGCCCAGATAATTAACATCTTTCTTTTCTCCTTTGTCTTGTTTCAGTTCAACACTCACCGGGTAATCACCTTCCCAAATGGTTGTCAATGGGATTCCGCCCAATCCTACCATCAAAGAGGTAGCAACCACACCTTTGGAGTAGCCCATGCGGATTGCTTTATCTTTATCCAGGTCCACCCGTATGCTTTGTTGTTTTTGTTCCCAGTCTGAATGTATCCATTTAATTCCTTTTACAGGTTTAACAATGGAATCGACCTTGGCCTCCACCGCTCTTAAATCGCGGATTGAATCTCCCGAGATACGTATCTCAATAGGATATTTTGTCGGCTGCAGTGCCAATATTTTCCATTTCACGTGGGCGTTTGGAAACACTCCGGAAAATTTCTTGTCATACTCCTCACATACTTCTTTGGTCGATTCATTACTGGTGGTATTAACCATCAGTTGTCCAAAATTCGGACTTGGCATATTGGGGGCATAAGCTGCGTGAAAGCGAGGCGAGCTGGTTCCGATAAAACTGGTGACGGCAGTTACACGTTTATCTTTTTCCAAGGCGTGTTCAAGTACCTCCATAACCTTTGACGTGCTCTCTAAAGAGGCTCCCTTATCCAGATTCACTTCTACTGTAAATTGATTTCGTTCGACGGTCGGAAATAATTGCTGATTCATGGTTCCAAACAAAACCAGACCCAATATCACCGCTCCAACCCCTGTTCCTATGGTCATTTTCGGATGTTTGAATGTCTTTTCCAAAGCAGCATCAAATGCACTTTGCACCTTATCCAGAAACGACTTTTTATGGAGGTTTGCTTCCGGCGATTTCAATCCCTTTTTAATAAAGAAAAAGTTAAGGAACGGGACAACAAACAGGGCGACCAAAACAGAAACACCTAAAGAAACACAGACGGTTACCGGAAAAGTCTTTACAAAATCACCGGCTGTTCCGGGCAGCAATATTCCAAACGGAATATACACCACACAAATAGCCAATGTAGCCGTAATGATGGGTGTCACCAGTTCGCGTGAACTTTTGATGGCTGCATGCCAGGAAGACATTCCGTGATCCTTTTTTTCCACGTAGTTATCAATCACCACAATGGAATTGTCCACGATCATGCCCAGCACGACTATTAATCCTGCCAAAGAAACAGTATCAAGCTGTACACCTATAAAATTAAGAATCCCTATCGTAATAAAAACCGCTATCGGGACCGTGAGCCCGGCAATGGAAGCTACCTTTTTGGGTAGCAATAACATGACGACGAAGATTACAGCTATGATGGCTAAAAGAAATTCTCTCAGAAAATTAGAGATGGAATTATCTACGTACTGGGGCAAATTTGATATGACTTTTACGTCAATATCTTGTGGGCAATGTTTTTTATAGGTAGTTAATGCCTGTTGTACCTGTTTCCCAAAATCCACAATGTTATTCCCGGGTTGCATTTCCAAGGACAATAAAATGGTTTTTTCTCCATTTTGTCGGATGTAACTGTCGGGATCCTGATCACTACGACGTTCTATTTTGGCAATGTCTTTCAGGCGAACCACACCACCATTGGGATCGGCATATACAATCTGGTCTGACAAATCTTTTTCAGATTCAAAGTTTGCCGGGAAATGCAGAGAATAATCGTTTTGTCCTGTTTTTAATTTACCCGTCGGAGATACCATCCCGTTAAACTGATAGGTGGAAAACAACGAAAGGGTTTTGATGTTGTACTCATTCAGCTTTTCAGGCTCTACATTCACATATATTTTTTCTCTCTGAATGCCATAATCCTTGATTTTTGATACGGCAGGAATTTTACGACATTCAGCCTTGAGTTTATTCAATTCGATCTCCATATCTTTGTATCCCACCGTTTTAGACGAAAGAGTGATCAACATGGCTGAAACATCGCCAAAATCGCTGTTGGCCATTAAAGCGACGACACCCGGAGGTAATGTGGATTTAAATTCACTGAGTCCATGTTTCAACTTCGACCAAAATTCATCCGCATTTTTCACGTCATCGTTCAGTTCCACATAAACGATCATCATCCCATCTTTGGACTCTGAATAGGTCTTAGCCTTTTTAACCTCTTTATAACCAAAAAGATAGTTTTCTACCTGTTTGGTAAGTTGTTGTTCTACTTCGTTCGAACTTGCTCCAGGATACACGCCAATCACCAAACCCTGGCGAATGGTAAACTGAGGAAACTCGTTTCTGGGCATTTTTACCAATGAAAATACCCCGATTAAGACAAATACCACTACCAGAATATTTGTAATGTTATGATAGCGCATTGCCCATGCAATAAAACCTGTTTTTTTCCGCTTCATAATCAGAATTTTATTTTACAATTATCCGACAGTTTTTGCATTCCATCACATACGATTTTTTCTCCCTCCGATAGGCCGGAAATCACTTCAATGTCATTGTTTTGGTAATCACCTATACGGATGATTCTTTTTCTCACAATTTTCTTATCTGTATCAGCCACAAAAACAAAACAATGATTATCATTGTCTTTGCCCACCGATTGAGAAGGTACCACCAATATTTGTTTATCAGCTATCATATCCAGATTCACATCGCAAACCATACCGGGTTTTAATAATAGGCCGGGATTCTTTACCGTAATCTTCACTTCATACGTTCTCGACAATTGGTCGGCCACAACACCTACATTGGTTACTATGCCTTCAAATGCTTGATTATCAAGAGCCGAAACTTTGATTGAGGCTTTAAGGCCTTTATGCATTTTGCCGATTTCATTTTCAGGAACGGATATTTTCACAAACACGTTTTCAATTTTAATTAATTCAAACGGAGCCTTTAAATTGGCCAAAGAAGACATGCCCGGTTCAACATTCCTACTGCCAATAATGCCGTTATCGGGTGAATGGAGGTTGCATTTATTCAAATTGTTTTTTGCTAGGGCAATCGACGATTCGGCTTGTTGGAGATTTGATTCCATTTCCACCCACTTGATTTCTACCAAGCTACCACTATCGTGTACTTCCTTTAACCGGTTATAAGCATCTTTTGCTTGTTTGTATTTAGCCAATGTCATTTCGTACATACTTTGGGCATCGGTTTTATCGACGGTTGCCAGCAATTGTCCTTTGTGAACCGCGTCTCCGGCATTAACCAAAACTTGTTGTACCGTACCTGAGGTCTGAAACAGTAGAGGAATGGATTGTGAGGGTTGTACGGTGCCACTATAATGTAAAATACCTGTAGTTTTAACGTTTTGGACCTTTGTTATTTTCACATTTGGAACGGCAGGTTCTTCTTTCCTATTTTCCTGCTTGCACCCTGTAAGTATTGCTATTGCACAGAATAGATAAAATGTCTTTTTCATACCTTATTTTAAATAAAATGGTTCCATCTCCGTTGTTATTTCTTAAACACGGAGCAAAGATTATTAATAAGGCATGTACCTGGAAAGTGAATTTTGACTGAAGCGGACAAAATCAGCGGGGAAGAGGTTTTTGGAGGGTTGTATTATTGAAGGTTACAAAGACTTTGTTAACCACTTATTTTATTCTGTCGACTCAAGCCACCTCAAAAAAGCAGGAGTCCTTTCCTTACTGACCAATATTGTTTCTTTTGACGGAACGGATATATTTACAGATAGTTTACGTGAAAAATAATGTGAAGCGTTAATGATTGCTTTTCGATTGACCAGGTTTTGCCTGTTCACCCGAAAAAAACGATCTCCGGCTTTTTGCTCCAAGTCTTCCAGGTTGTTATTGATGTGATAAACATTCTTGCTGAATGTCAACAAACTTGTCACATTGTTTTCGATGTAAAACAAAGCGATATCCTCTATTTTGACAGGTACGATCTTATCTTTGTGATAGACAAGAATGGAATGAGACTTAGCTTCCTCCCTGTTCAACAGATTTTCCAAAAGAACATCATACGGCCTGGCTTTTCCAGAGAAAGTCTGACGTAAATGTCTATATTTATGGATGGCCTCTTCTATACTCTGGTAGGTGAAGGGTTTTAATATATAATCTATACCGTTTGATTTAAAGGCATCCAGAGCATATTCATCGTACGCGGTACAGAATATGACCGGTGCTGAAATATGGACCGTACTAAAAATATTGAAACTAAGACCATCGCCCAATTGAATATCACAAAAAATGAGATCCGGTTCCGG
>Ga0172381_10007442_pt1 | contig 10839 bp, 6 predicted proteins | sample Leawel6488metaG_FD_119754 | JGI IMG/M metagenome (GOLD analysis project Ga0172381, IMG submission 119754) | Leachate microbial communities from a municipal landfill in Southern Ontario, Canada - Leachate well 64-88 metaG | ecosystem: Engineered > Solid waste > Landfill > Unclassified | place... | reverse complement strand
TCCGCTAGAGCATAAGATGATGTATTTTGAATCCCGATAACAAATGCATCGGCTCTTGTTGGATTCATAACAATATCATTTTCTGATATAATGGATTCCCCTCCACTCAATAAAATGGCAGTAACCGTACTATGGACATCTGATCCTTCTTTTGCTGTAAGATGATTCTTCGCAAAGTTGTGCCTATAAATTGTTGCGTCGGAAGAGGCAGCATAAATTCCTAAACATCGTATATTTGTTATTGTTGCTCCATTAACAACTCCATCCGCATCTACTATGTTTATTGCCGAATTGAGTTGTTCATCAAAAATTCCTCCGTTTGTAATTACTTTTTCAAAAGCACCAATCGAGTAAATTCCATATGATCCCCCAATAACTTTTAAATTATCGACAAGACATTGTTTCCCTTTGCTTCCAGCAGTCGTGGTCATAATTCCAGAATCACATGAACTATATCCGGCAGTATCATTATCTGCAAGAGTAACTGTTAAATCGCTCACTGCGAGGCCCATTGATGATCCAGGAGTTACAACATAAAGCATATGAGTATATGATGCCACATTCTGGCTTGCAATGCTAAATTGATGAAGATTGAAAGTCTTTGTCAAATTGCGAAGCACAAACAAGTCGCTCCCCGCTAAATTCTTCAGCACCACTCCACCCTGCGATTGCCCCAATACCTCCAAATTCACATCCGGCACATAGAGCGGAGCGGTCATCTGATAATCACCATTCAATATATAAATCGCCCCACCACCCGCCTGCTTAACCGCATTGAGAGCCTTTTGCATATCCGTGAATTTCCCCTGATTTGCAACCGGCCCAACAGTCAAATATTCCTTTCCCCATGTGTCGAATGCGCTCACGCCAATATTCTGATCTGTCTGCGGCCCGGAAATTGTCGGTTGCCATGCGTAGGCCGTTGTATCGGTAGGGACCACTAAAGCATCTGGCGTTAAATCCTCCCAATCCTGGAAAGTATTCGCAAATTTCGTACAAGAGAAATTTATTGTCCCATCAAAATTGATCTTCATAGAATCGATCAAAACATCATAAGCGGTGGCTCCGTTATAATTAGCGCCGCTGATAGTCACAACATCGTCAGGCTGAAGATAGAGTCGAGTGAACTTATTGGTCCAGCTCACTTCTCCTTCTTTTCCATATTTTCGTTGGCCGTAGAGCTTACCAATCCGTTGGATATCCTGTGAATCCTGAACAAAATTGCATTCCAGAACTTCCGACGGGACAGTATTTGCTATTGCGTCAATCGGAACGATAACCTTGAGAAATGAATCCTGTGGCTCACCCGATTTCTGCCATGCGACATAAATGGCATCGGTGGTGTCCTCCGTTTCCAAATCGTTGAATTGAAATGTTCCTGGTCCATCGCCCATTCTAAGGATATCAGCCGCTGTAATGGTGGCTCTTGAGGTCTTTGATAATACCCTTATATCGATTGTCTCTCCAACATCGATACAAGAATGGCATTGACTCAAAATGGAGGACAGCACTTTTTCTCTCTCTTGCTGAAAATAATATCCTCCATTAAATTCCAGGTTCCACGTTGTATATTTCGCTCTCGTTATTGCTAAGGCAGATGCACCAATATTTGCAATTGGGATTCCCATATCTTGGGCAACATAATTGAAAACGTCGGTCGGAGAAGTCAAAGTCGCCGTGGTATTTGTTGTCAATTGGACCAATGGATCGTATGATTCCCCACCTTTAACGCCGAAATATCCTGGAGAATCGCCAACCCCATCATTGTTCAGATCATAAGTAATGTGTTGGAAAACCCGCCAATTAACCCCATTAGAATCCGCTATGGTCGATTGAGGGAATACGGAAGCCAATGGCCTTGTATCTGTTGAAGACGGCCATTCGCTATGTGCACAATTTTTGGGCGCATGAACTTTTGTTATGGAATAGGTATTGGTCGGATCACCAAGAACAACATAATTGGATCCATGCGTGATTGAAAAAAGACTTCCTTCCGCTTCATCGATTAAAGTGGTTTCATCAACTTCTATTGTTGCTGCTGAAGCAGACAAAACCTTGAATGTCCCATCGTTTGTTGCTGTTGATGATCCTGAAACCGTGATCATTGCCCCTTGCAGAACAGATCCCAGCCCATTTGCAGAATCCACGAATTTTGCTCTTGATCCGGAGACAGAAGCAACAACAGAAATGGTGTCTGCCGTTACTGCAACAGATCCGGAAATAAAAACATCTCTCAATGGCAAATATGCTTGTCCAAAAGTAACTGGCATACAGATTTCATTTGTATATGTTCTCGATGATGGGAAAACATCGACGGGATATCTGGTATTTGGATATCCTCCTTTGTTCAGATAGTATTGAAGAAAATCCTCCGCCGTAACCAAAATATCCTGATAGACTCCTGGGGACGATTTGATCCGGAAAAGCCACCCTGCAATCTTCCTTTCTCCATAGGTGGCATTTTCAAGATAAAGTTCAATCAATACTGACCCTCCTTTGAAATCAGAGGGGGTCAAAACATTTCCTGAATTTGATATAGTAAACGATGTTTTTGATGGCGCAATAATTCCGTCCTCTGTCGAGTTTCGACGCAACTCAATGCCCGAAAAATCGGTCAAAACAATCGTCGATAAACCACCACCACCATCCCAAATGATATCTGGTGCCCAAATGATATCTGGTGCCCAGGAATTTCCTCCGACAGAGCCATAGACTGCCCGATAATGGACTCCATTTTTATCGGTGATATAGAAGGACCACTTGACCGTCTTTTCGGTCGAATTAATCAGAGCCAATTGAGTAGCATCAAGATTCAACATTAATCGGCAATCCTTCCTTTGATTTTCAAAACAATTCCACTTATCCCAAACTGGGTACAAAGCCGTATTGTTCTTTTCAATTTGCAATCAAATCTTACAACATAGGTATGCCCATCATAGGATAGCCATTTAAATGTTCTGGCGATTCCTTTCGCCTTCGCATTGTCATGGTATAGATCAAAAATGATCCCTGAATTTGCTTCTGTCAGTAAGGACCAATCCCAAGAAACCCAAAAAATAGACTTGTCAGAATGGGTGATAACTTCCTCCGTATCATCATCTGCTAAATTAGTAGATTGATTTTTTGAGGTATCTTCAAGCACGGTCCCCTGCGCTTTAATAACCAGAGTGTAGTTATAATCGGGAGTCGCCAATGAACAAAAGTCATACATTTCTGATGGCATTTAACTCCTCACTTTCGATATTTCTTTGCGAAGGTTTTGGTTTGTTCTAACCTGTTCTGCTGTTGCATCTCCAATCGCTTTTCCATTGATAACAACTTGGATAGTTATATTCCCCCCGCCAAGCGATCCGCCCAATGCGGCAGTTAATGATTTGGCAATTGCTCTCCCTAATGTTTCCGGATCTGCTCCAACATCTTTTAAGAATGAAGACCTCTGCGGTTCATATGTCGGTACAATCCACTCAGGCCCAATTTCTCCCGCTCCTGAAGGACCATTAGTCAAACCACCCGATCCATACCACCGGCCCTGCGCTGCATTCCAAACTCCTACGCGAGTTTTATATTCCTGCCCCATATAAACCCCAATTGGACTATACATATCTTCATAATATCCAATATTAGGTTTTGCAACTTGAATTGAAACGGTGCTTGGAGATACTCTTTGCGAATAAGTCCCCGCCCAAACTGTACCACCAAGAGAAAATGGTACATATGACCCAACCTGTGTCGCATAACTCCCCGGAGGAATGCCTTCAACTTTTCCTGTTGATGAGTTATATGATGCCCACGAAGGCAAAGACCACTCTGGTTCAAATCGATCCCAACCGGGATAACTCAATCCCGGCGCTCCCATGCCAAACCCATAAGTAGCAATTACCTTTGCAGGTTGCAAATATCCCGAATTAGGTGCGGCCCAGCCAGATGCCCATGAAGGATTTGGAGGAATGTATGCACCCGCTGATCCCGCAAACTCAAAATCTTTCGGCTTATACTCACTGGAACCCGCAAGAATTGCCTCCAATTGAGCAGTTGTATAAGTTTGATCCCCTAAAGTATATTTTCCTGTTGCCGAAGCATTAGAAGCAACAGTGCTCTGTAAAAATTGTTTTGTATACCAATCTTGGCCTAACTGGTATGCAGGAATTGACACTTGAGAAACAGGCGCTTGAACATCAGGCATTTCATATTTTGGCGCCTCTCCTTCTCCCGCCACATTAACAGGCGTGATGCTCTTAGTCTCTCCTAGTTGACTAATTGATGTATAGTATTGTCCGCCATGTTCTAATTGAAATGCACCGCCAACGCTCGCCGCAGCTTCCGCAATTGTTTTAACTTGAGTTGCATTGTAATATTCCCCATTTACTTCATAAACATCTGCCTCACCAATAAACTTAATCAAATTCTCAAGCAAAGCGGTATTAAGAGCAATCGATTGGGAGTACAAAGCTGTATCTTTGATCGGTTGAGTCTGTTCCGCTAAGGGATTCATTGCCTCAATAAAACTCTTGGCATATCCAACCTGCGCAGCCGCGTACTCGGAAAGAATTCCATGAAGAGCGCCGCCAGTATCCAATAATCCTACTATCGATTGCAATTCATCATTAGCCTCGTTTTGTAAAGAAACCAGAGGGTCTTCAGTTGTTGTCTCTCCTCCTAAAGCCAAACTTAAATCTTCCAATGCTCCCCCAGGACCAAAGATGGAATCCCACATTGATTGATATTCACCTGAAGATCCGCCGCCTATATATGCTTTCATATACGGGAGAAAATCACTTTCGATGAAGGATATAAATTCTTGATATCCCTCTGCCGTTGTCGCCCCAGTCATTTTCTCTTGATATACATTCATCATTGCTCCATAGGAAGTAACTGGAGCAAGATCAGAATACGACATTCTCTGTCTAAAATCAGCCTCTGTTTTTAAAGCATCAACAATCGCTTTTCTTGCATCGACCTCTTTTTCATAACTATCAGCAATCAGCCCAATATATTCAGACAGATTACTCATAATATCTTCCGGAGAAAATCCAGACACAACCGTCGGCGAAGCAAATAATTGTCTCATCAATGCTAATCTTGTTGCATCGACCTGATCTCCCATACCAATGGATCCATAAGCACCATAAATGGACGACATCAATCCATTTAAATCAATTGCCTTACCTGCATCTGCCAATTTCTTCAAATCAATATCTTTCAAAGATTGCGTATATTTTTCATTTTCATCATTGAGCTTCTTTATATTTTCAATTTGCTCCTTTTCTACTTGGGCGCGATCTTCATCCATTTTTCTTTGTTCTTCTTGTCGGGCAAGATCATCTTTCCACATATCAGCTTTGTGCTGAGCTTCAGCTTCAATCAAGTTTTGAATTTCCTGCATGGCGGCATCAGCCGCTTCTTTGCTGTAATAAGTTTTTCCTCCAACCCGATATTCAGTCCAAGCGGTACTGGCTCCTACTGGCATGCCCGTATATTCACCAATATTTGGATTGACCTTTGCTTGCTCCTCTTGCTGCTGCTCAACCATTCTACGTGTTATTTCTACTCTTTCATCAGCTGCCTTTTGTTCTTCATCAACTGTTCCATAGATCCATTTTTCAATTTGATCGATGGCAGATTTCTCCAAATCCATTCGGAGAGATGCTGCCTCATTAACGGTTAATCCTCTATCAATCATGCTCTTTTCTTCTGCATCCAAGAGCTGTTTCGACAAATCAATTGCTTTGGTCTGGTATTCTTGTAACCCTTCTTTTTGGTACAACTGCTGATAATACCCTATCAATTCTTTGCTGTTTTTATTTCTGATCTCAAGCTCTTTTTGGGCAAACCATTCCGCCAGCTTGACTTTATCTTTGACCACCCGATCATATTCGGCATATTCTTTTTGCAGATCAATCAAAGCTGCAGCCGTCGATCCTTGGCCGATTTTTTGAACTTCGATGGCCCATTTACGTTCATTCTCAAGATCCAAATCCTTCAATCTTTTTTTCTCAGCAACAACATTATCGGATTCTTCCTTAATCATCCGATTAATATCAGACATGGCGTTCTTGTTCGCTTCAAGAACGCCAGCCTCTTCGTCAGATTGATCTTTGCCAATGCCCCATTCCTTAGACATTTTTAACGCATCTTGTTTCAGCTTGATCAACTCTTTTGTTCTAGCAGTTTCCTCTTTAATTTGCTGAATTTCGTCTTGATACTGTTTCCCTTGAGGATTGATATAGTCAGCCCCGCCAAACCAACCCTGCGTCAAATTCTCGCCTTTTTCTCCCAAATACTCGCCAGCTTTATAAGCGCCGAATCCAACCAGAGGGATAGCTGCGATTGCTCCGACTCTAGCCAATCCCTGCAAGGCCAGCGTTACACTTCCAACATCTTTTGCGTATTTAATAAAAGCCAAAGACGAAGAGGCTAAAAGAGAGGAAACTTTGCCGAGAATCCAAAGTTCAGCAACTATTTTCCCCCACTTTAAAATTTCGTCTCCATTCTCCTTAATGAATTTGGTTAAGTCTTCAACCCCACTGATAATACTCTTAACTGATGTCGCAAATTGGTGCGCCCATCGTTCCATGTCGCCGTTTTCTTTTGCTTCAACAAGAGCGCCTTCCCATTGCTTCAGAGTCCCGATCATCTCCTGAATAATGATTGATAAGGCTGGAGTAAACAACTCTCCAAATTTCTCTTTGACTTCCTCGATGAAACGCGGAAGCGAATTGATTTGCTTACCAACAGTCAACATAGCCGCTTCATAAGTTCCAGCAATCAATTTTCCCTTTTCCAAAACCTCATTGAATGTGATCTGTTGTTTCTCGGTTTCTGTCAACTCATCAGCCGTTCGACCGACTGTCATAGCATATCGATTAAAAGCGCCGTCAAGATCAACAATAATCCCCAACTGACGCAAAGTGATTGGGCGCATTGTTGTGATACCATGAATCAACTGTTCCATCGCATCGGAAGAATTTGTGTTTGCAATAACGGCTGCGTCCTGCGCTACACGAGCCAACTGCGATGATTTGCTTAGATCCAATTGGGCTTGAATCATTCTAGCAATGGAATTCTGGGCAGCTCCTGTTGTGATGCCCATTTTTTTGACGCCTTCTACAAAACTATCCATTCTATCAGCGGAGATTCCACTTATCATTCCTAATGAATGAAGAACAACATTCATGGTTTCAACTCTTGCTGCAATTAGAGTTGATTCTTTTGTAACTGATTTTAACTCTTCATATAATTTATATAGGCCAATTGATGCAACAATTCCAGCCATCATTTTGAATGTGCCAGAGAGTCCTTGTGTAGCAGATTCGAGGGATGCAACATTTGCTTGTGCTACGCCGAGTTTGGCGGCCAATGCTTGAGCTTCAAACTTAGACAACCCCATACTCGTTGTCAAACGAGTCATGGCCTCCGTCGTTTTATCGGCACTCATTTTATTGAGAAGACGGGTCTCAAGCTGCTTGACTTGAATTTCAGTCAAAACAGCTTGAGCACCCAAAGAATTGAGATCCTTGCGTAATTTCTCAGTGTTGATTCTTGCTTCCTCTGTGCTTATTCTTATCCGGACTCCGGGCATTTTCAATCCCTTTCTTATATTCCCTAATCAGCACAGGAAACATCTTTCCTTCTAAAAAAATCAACGCTTCAAAATCTTCATCGCTTAAATCGTACATCTCCGCCAAATCTAACATTTCCCGGATCGTCAGTTTTTGCGGTCCATCTTTGGTTCCTCGTTGCCCTGAAAGGATTCTCCAGACCTTCCATATTATTCTATTTTCTGGATATAGCTTTGTTCGATCACATTCATGACAAGGAGGATTTCCCTTGTAAATCTCTTCACAAGCTGGGCAATCTGCTACTCCTTCGCGGGAAATCCATTCTGCCCAGCTGGCAAGTTTTTTTCGTTCCCCGCCTCCAACGCTTGCTGCTTCTCTTCCATCTTGTTAATGTAGTCAAGCAGCTTGTCGAAAAGGGCGGAATTGTAGGCATGCAGCAATTCCTTGTTCTTGCGACTGACAATCATGGAAGTGCCGTCTTCGTTTTCAACACCCTTCCAATCGATCACCGCTTTGTCGATCTTGTCCATGCGCATCTTGTAGAAATCGACGTGATCAAACCGTTGATTTTTATCCCACTCATGCTCTGTTGCTGCCAGAACAAGTCCGCTTTGAATCTTTGGCGTAAGTGGGGAAATCAGAAAGGCGCATGACGCATCTCTTTCATCCTCAACGATTTGGAAATTGTCATCGAAAAAGACCCATTTTTCTATCGGTTTCGTCCTGAGCTTCATTTTTCATTTCCTCCCGGTTTTAATTAATCGTGCGGCAACTGACCAGAATCCAACGCCGGGATCGTCTTCATCCGGTCAGCGCCGCACCGTTTTTGGATCGTTTATCTGATGTACATCTCGCACGAGTCTTCGCCAACCGTTCCCAACGCCTTGGCGGGAATATTCAGTTCAACAGCAGGCGTTGCAAATGCGATGGTCGGCATTTCCAAGTTGCATCTCTTCATGTAGATTTCGAAGATGGACCCGGCGCCAGCGCCGAAGGTAAAGAGCACCGATGAATCCGATCCGGCCGAAGAGAAATGTTTGGCATCGGCTTTCTTGAAATACACATTGAGGCTAAAGGTGATGTCTCTCTTGTCCTCCAGAAACTCCTCCGGATAATCCGTGCCCACTTCATCTTCGATGTACTTCTTGGGTGCCTTGACGGAAACCGTGCAATTCTTGATCCGGCCAGCAACTCCGTCAATCTGAACAGTTGTATCTGCTGATTCAATTGGATCGCCAATTTCAGTGCCGGGCGGAAGATATCCGCGAATCACATCGAGGGTTGCCCATGCGGCTCCTGTGGCCGTGGAAAGAGTCAACGTGTTTAACGTTTCATCCACAGCGCTGATCAACTTCTTCTCGCTAGCCTTTGTTTCATTGTAAATATAAGCTCCAGCCGAGAAGATACTGGCGTCTGAGACATGAATATGAGTGTTGGTTGCCAGAGCGCTGGCAGAGAGGGCGCTGGTGCCGGCGAAAACGGAATGCATTCCCTGCCCGCTGAACGTAACCTTGACAGCTCCTTCATTTGATACTTCGAAGTCGGCCTGATCCGGTGCGCACCCGGAGCAACCCTGCACAAAATGATCCGTTTCGATCCAAACGGAAAGGGATGGCCCTGCAACCTGCTGACGATAGAAGATGCTGGACAAAGTCACGATCTGTGCTGCGGCATGCGTTGCCGCTGTTGATCCGGCATATCCCCTTGTACATCCGGTCAATGTTGCCGTGAGGGAAGTTCTTGATGCTCTTGTGATTCCAGTATAACGGACCTTTTCCGTCACCGTACCTGCCAAAGTAACTACCCCTTTTTCAGGCATAATGCCACCAGCAATGGTACCAATATCGATAGTGCTGGCGGTAGCTCCAGGATCGGTTACAATGGCCGCTGTGGTGGCCGCGTTCAGGGCATGCTGAAGCGCCTGAAACAGCACGTGCCCCTGTGGTGCTGTTCCCAGCGTTCCGGAAGGCCGCAGGTACATCGGAATGGACCATTTGGCCGCAGGGGTGGAATTCTGGAAGCGATCCAGAGTATCCAATGTATTGTTCTTTTCCTCTGAATCGGCAAAAGACGGATTTTGAGACATAACAGCATTGCCAGCCGGGAGAATAAAGTCCGTTGTGGCTACCGGATAAACCATTGTCCCCACAACCGATTCCAGACTGACAAAAACCCTTTGCTTACGATCAACCCCGATGTTCGAATTTGTAGACATTTCAAAACCTCCTTTTAGCTTTCGCCAATCCATGTATCAAAATCGATTGTTACTACAACGTTATTATATCCGTTTGGGTCCAGACCATGATCGTTGGTGCTGGGCTCCTTAAACCTCACTCCCCCAACATCCTTCTTCCGGAACGTCTTCTCAATCCGATCTGCAGCCGCATTGCTTGCCAAAAGACCATTTCCTGGCATATCAAAGATGGAACAAAAAACAGAACCCGTCCTGACTCCAACTCCACCTTCTCCCAATTCTCCAACAAAGCTGGACCCCATCAAAATCCGGGGACGAAGCCATAACGACTTTGGCCTTGGATCTAAAAACGGGTGATTCGGTTTCTCTATCGGCGCCAGAGTCGCCATGCTTGAACAAAATGTATTCATAATGGCCGATCTTATTGCGTCTGGAGTCATTCCCCTTCTCCTTCATTCGGGAGTAATGTTTGTGTTTTGGCAACTTCCTGATTGAATGACTGTGTAAATTCTGGAATTGCCAATCTATAAACTCCTTGCGGCGCTTGGCCGCTATGCCCAACCTCTAATGGCTCCGCATAAGGTTGGTTATTAAATAACCAGATGTCTCCATCGCCAATTTTCCAATCAAATGGTGGCAATGGCGGCTTTGGAATATGTTGTCCATCATCCGCATTAACAATTCCTTGCTCATCATCAGGTTCTATGTTTGCAATCCCGTGACTTGCTCTATACGCTCCCGTATCAACGGGCGATCTTTTTACAATATTCTTTTCAACATCCAAAATGCTTTTCCGGATCACTTTGGAAATATCAGCATTAATAACTACTGCTAAATTTTCAAGAGCTGAAGAAAAGGCGGCAGCGCTTTCTTGCAATTCATCTCTCAAAAGAGAAAAATCAGGCGCTTCCTTTGTCATTCGGTTCTCTCCCCCTCCGCTTCCACAACCGGAGGCTCAATCGAGTCCACCACGTCCGTCTCGTCCATCCCTACCGGCTCAATGACCAGTGGTACCGAATATCGCTGCATCCAGTCAACCCATGCCGGGATGATTCGGATGTTGCCCGTGACAAGCAACGCTGCCCG
>Ga0172381_10007441_pt1 | contig 10839 bp, 9 predicted proteins | sample Leawel6488metaG_FD_119754 | JGI IMG/M metagenome (GOLD analysis project Ga0172381, IMG submission 119754) | Leachate microbial communities from a municipal landfill in Southern Ontario, Canada - Leachate well 64-88 metaG | ecosystem: Engineered > Solid waste > Landfill > Unclassified | place... | reverse complement strand
TTGACCCAAGAGTATCTATACTTAAATTAGCGGATCGACTTCATAATATGAGAACTCTGGAATTTATGAAACCAGAGAAACAAATAGACAAATCAAGAGAAACTTTGGATGTCTATACCAGACTAGCTGAATCATTAGGGATTTGGAGTGCTAAAACTGAATTAGAAGATTTATGTTTTAAATATTTAGATCCCAAAAAATATCAAAAAATATTATCTGAATTAAAAACAGATAAAAGATTAAGCCCTGATTTTACCTGTTATTTAACCAGCAGACTAGAACAATTATTATTTGATAATAATAATGGTCAAATAGAAACTAGAAAAAATGGTTGTTGGATTTTAACCGAAAAACAAGAAAAGATGGCTTTAAAAGGTAAAAGTAGTGTTGATAGTTTTAAAGATATTAATGATGTCATTAGTTTTAGAGTTAAATTAAGTTCTATTAATGATATTTACCGAGTTTTACATGAGATACATAGCGATTTTGGAGAGATGGTTGATTATGATCGTTTTGATGAATTTATTGGGGCTAATAAACGGGTAAATGGTTATCAAGCCTTACAGACAACAATTAATTTTCCTCAAGGTCCAGTAGAGATTGCTTTAATGACTAAAGAAATGGAAGAATTTAACAATTGGGGTGTAATCAGTTTAATAAATGAGAAGAAAGATTTAAAAGATTATGTTTTAAAACTAATTTTTACCCCAACAGGAAGTGTCCGTTTTTTACCTAAAAACGCCACTGGTGTTGATTTTGCCGCCGCTATTAATCCACGAGTATTAGCTGAGGCAGAATCTATCAATATTGATGGAATAGATAAACCTTTAACAGTAGTCATTCCTAATGCCAGCACAATTAGAGTAAATATTGGCGAGAGTAGAAGAGCACCAATAGAAGGATTAGAAGATTATGCTTTACCTCAAACCAGAAAAGTAATTCAAGAGCAAAGAATTAAAGAAAAGAAAGATATTTTGATTAAAAAAGGACAAGAAGTATTAGAATCAATTTTAATTCCCAGAGGATTATTAGTATTAACCGATGTCGGCGATTCTATAAATTCAATTCTTTATAAATTTGGCTGTCAAGGAATAAACGATTTTTATTTTATGCTAGGCAATGGTTCAGTCAAAGAAAATTTAATAAATAAGGAACTTAATTTAGCTGGTATTACTAAAGAAAAATTAAGAATAACCTCCATTAGATTGAAAGGTCAAGATAAAGCAAAAGTTTTAGTCGATGTGATTAAAAAAATAAGTGATATGGATAAAAATATTATTCATATTGATCAAAAAAATAAGAACGGTGATTTTAATATCAGAATATTAGTCAAAGATATGAGTAAAGAAGACGAAACACTACTCCAGCAATATTTGTCTGAAGATAAGAGATTTAGTGAAGGATTAGTGATTTAAATTTATCTTTATCAATATCTTCTGTCTTAGTGTTCAAAGAATCCAAAAACACCATAAGTAGTAGATTTGATACATATTTATCTCTTTTCTAATAATCAACTAATCTTTATACTCATTTATATTCGGGTATATAGTGAATCTGGTTAAATTCCAGAACTGTCGCGCAACGGTCAAAGTCCGATCCTATATATTTAGCCAAAATGGCCCGTTTTGGTCCGCGCCAGACATTTATTTGTTTTATTTTTACCTGGTGACCGACCAGGTTTTTTTGTTTAAAAAAATAAAATATGTTTAAAAAAATAAAAAAAAGAAACGGTCAAATTGTTAACTTTGACATAGAGAAAATTAAACTTGCTATTCAAAAAGCAGGCGAAGTAACTGGTGAATTTGGTTCAGATATAGCTTCAAAATTAACCCTTAAAGTTTTAAATTTAGCTTCGATTGTTATTAAAAACAAAATTCCTAAAGTTGAAGAGATCCAAGACATTGTTGAAGAAGTTTTATTGTCTTCATCTTACAAAAAAACAGCTAAATCTTACATTATTTATCGAGATCAACATACAAAAATTAGAGAAATAATTTCTACTGCCAACAATGATTTAGTTGATCAATATTTAGGTAAATTAGACTGGCAAGTCAATGAAAATAGTAATATGACTTTTTCTCTTCAAGGATTAAATAATTATATTTCTTCAGAAATTAGTAAGACTTATTGGTTAAATAGAATTTATCCAGAACAAGTTAAACAAGCCCATCTTGATGGTGATTTTCATATTCATGATTTAAATATATTATCTGTTTATTGTGTTGGTTGGGACCTTTTAGATTTATTAACTGAAGGTTTTAAGGGAGTTGAAGGTAAAATAGAAAGCAAACCAGCTAAACATTTTAAAACTGCTCTCGGTCAAGTTGTTAACTTTTTTTACACACTTCAAGGTGAAGCTGCCGGTGCTCAAGCATTTTCCAATTTTGATACTCTTTTAAGTCCTTTTATTAAATATGACAAATTAACTTATGAAGAGGTTAGACAGGCTCTACAAGAGTTTATGTTTAATATGAATGTTCCGACTAGAGTTGGTTTTCAAACTCCATTTACTAACATCACTTTAGATTTAAATATTCCTAGTTATTATCAAGATCAACCAGTTATTCGTGGTGGTCAATTACAAAAAGAAACCTATGGGCAGTTTCAAAAAGAAGTTAATATGTTTAATAAAGCTCTTCTTGAAATTATGGTTGCCGGTGATGCTAAAGGTCGAGTTTTTACTTTTCCAATTCCAACTTACAATATTACTAAAAATTTTGATTGGGATAATAAAAATTTAGAAGGTCTTTGGGATATGACTGCCAAATATGGTATTCCTTATTTTTCTAATTTTATAAATTCAGATATGGATCCAGAAGATGTTAGATCTATGTGTTGTCGTCTTCGTATTGATAATCGTGAATTAAAAGTGAGAGGTGGTGGTTTGTTTGGTGCTAACCCTCTTACTGGTTCAGTTGGGGTAGTTACTATTAATTTATCTAGGTTAGGTTACTTATCAAAATCTGAACAAGAATTTAAAGAAAAATTGTCCAATCTTATGGATTTAGCTAAAGAAAGTCTAGAACTTAAGCGTAAGGTTTTAGAAAATTTAACTGAAAAAAATCTCTATCCATATTCAAAATATTTTTTGAGAAATATTAAAATTAAAGAAGGTAAGTATTGGAAAAATCATTTTTCTACTATCGGTATAATCGGTATGAATGAAGCTCTTCTTAATTTAATTGGCAAAAATATTGGGGAAACAGAAGGTTTAGATTTTGCCAAAAGAATGATGGATTTTATGAGGGATAGATTAAGACAATATCAACAAGAAACAGGTAGTATTTATAATTTAGAAGCTACTCCAGCCGAAGGAACTTCTTATCGCTTAGCTTCTAAAGATAAAAATAAATACCCTAAAATTATAGTTGCCAACGAAAAAGATTATCAAAAAGGAATTGCTCCTTTTTATACCAATTCCACTCATCTTCCAGTTAATTTTACTAATGATATTTTTGAGCTTTTAGATCTTCAAGATGATCTCCAAACTAAATATAACGGTGGCACGGTAGTTCATATTTTTTCTGGTGAAAAAATATCTGATAAAAATATTGTCAAAAAATTAGTTAAAAATATTTGTGAAAATTATCATTTACCTTATTTCACCATTACTCCTACCTTTAGTATTTGTAAAAAACATGGCTATATTGCTGGAGAACATAAAACTTGTCCTAAATGTGGTGAATCTTGCGAAGTTTACTCCAGAGTTGTTGGTTATTTAAGACCAGTTAACCAATGGAATGAAGGTAAAAAAGCCGAATTTGAACAACGAAAAAGTTTTAAAATTAAATTATGAACATTGGAGGATTAGAAAAATTTTCTCTAATTGATTATCCTGGAAAAATTAGTGCTGTAATTTTTACTCAGGGTTGTAATTTTCGCTGTCCTTACTGCCATAATCCAGAATTATTAAGTATTAGAAAAGGAATTATTAATGAAGAATCTGTTTTAATTTTTTTAGAGAAAAGGAAAAAACAGCTTGAAGCAGTTGTAATAACCGGTGGAGAACCAACTCTTCAATCTGATTTAATTCCATTTTTAACCAAAATTAAACAAATGGGTTATTTAATTAAATTAGATACTAACGGTTCAGATCCAGAAATTATTAAAAAAATAACGGAATTAAACTTAGTCGATTATGTGGCTATGGATATTAAAGCTTCTTTAGACAAATATTCAGAAGTGGTTGGAGTAAAAGTAAATAAAGAAAATATTTTAAAATCTATTAATTTACTTATTCAAGATAATATTGATTACGAATTTAGAACCACCATTACCCAAGAACAATTAAATAATTTTGATATTGAAGAAATAGGGAAGCTTCTTAAAGGATCTAAAAAATATGTTTTACAAAAATATATTTATAGAGAAAATAAAAAAGATTTACCAAAATTTACTGCTTTTGATGATAAAAAAATGATTGATTTTAAAATTAAAATTAAACCTTATTTTGATGAGATCTTAATAAGATAAAATCCAATCACTATTGCGCTCATAATTAAAACAGAAATAATATCACTAATTCGTCCATTAGTTATATTTGGCCAAAAATTATTCAATCCCAATATTTTAAAATAATTCAAATATTTTATATTTCCATTTTTTATAGCACTAATTATCAACACTCCTATATGAATCAAAGCTGTTAATAGTACAAATTTTAAAAAACTTGTCCAAATTTCTTTACTTATTTTAATAATCGACATTTAATTAAAACTATAACTAATTTTTATTTACGCGACAAATAAATAATTTATCATTTTTCTTTACTATTTTACTGACTTTAAAAGTCAAAATATTATCATCAATTTTAATTTTTTTAAATTGACCTCGAGTTATTCCACTATTTTGTCCAATTATAATATATTTGTCCGAATTCTTTATGTTTTCTTTAGTGGTTAATTTACTCTCAGCTACCATAATTTTAGGATAAAAATGGTCAATTTTGCCAATTAAAATTTTAGTTTCTGTTGCTAAACTATTTTCTCCCTTAGCCCATTCTTCAGTTGATCTTCCAAGATAAAAACCACTACTAAAACCTCGATTAAAGACAGTTTTTAATTTTTTCATTAAATTCATAATTTCCGGTTTTTTATATTTATTTTCGGCAATTAAATTCAAAGCTTTTTTGTAAACTCTTACTACTGTATCAACATAATCAGCTGATCTGGCTCGTCCTTCAATTTTTATAATTGTAATTCCTGTTTCTACTAATTTTTTCAATAATCCAATCGTACATAAATCACTTCGACTCATTACTAAATTATTATCAATTTCCAATTTTTTCTTAGTTTCCACATCAGTCACTTCATATTTTTTTCGACACACTTGCACACATTTTCCTCGATTAGCCGATAAATTATAATGAAATAAGCTCATTTGGCATCGTCCTGATACTGCCACACACATGGCTCCATGACCAAAGACTTCAATTTCAATTAATTTTCGTCCTGGTCCTTTAATTTTTTGTTTTTTAATCTCATCAGTTATTTTTTTTATTTGGTCTAAATTCAATTCTCGAGCTAAAACCACTCGATCAATCCATCTACTCAAAAATTTTATTGTTTCTATATTTGATACTGACATTTGGGTTGAAACACAAACTTCAATTTTTTGTTTTCTGGCTTCTTTAATTACAGCCAAATCTGAAGCAATAATTCCTTCAATTTTAGCTTGTTTTATGGCTTTTAAAATCAATTTTATCTCTTCAATTTCTTCATCGAAAACGACTGTATTTATGGTTACCCAAGTTTTTACTTTGGCTTTTTTGCAAATTTTACTAATCTCTTTTAAATCGGTTACTTCAAAATTATTGGCTCCCGATGCCCTCATATTCATATTCCCAATTCCAAAATAAACTTCATCTGCTCCCGCATTTACTGCCGCCATTAACGACTCAAAATTTCCCGCCGGTGCCAATATTCTTACCTTAGATTTCATATTCAAAATACTGATCGTAGGGAATTGTCCAACTACTTGCTTCTTCTTCGGTTGCTTTTTCCATTATTTTTCTAAACAATCTAATCGAATTTCCATGAGCTGAAATTGCAATTTCAATATCTTGTCCGGCATATTTAACTTTTAAATCATCGATAAATTTTTGAACTCTAATTTCTACATCAGCAAAACATTCACCTTCAGGAGGTTGATCGTTCCAACCTCGATGCCATTTATCAAATTGTTTTTGACCATATTTAGCAATTGTTTCTTCGTGTCCTAAACCAGCTAAATTTCCATAAGATCTTTCAATCATTCGATCATCAACAATAATTTCTTTACATTCTGGGTGAAATTTTAAAACTTCAGTCAAAGTATCTTTAGCTCTCGATAATCTAGATACATAAGCTACCTCTATTTTTTTATCTTTTAACATCTCTCCTAAATTTTTTGCTTGTTCAATTCCTAATTCAGTTAATTTTGCATCAATCCAACCAGTAAATATTTTTTTTAAATTAAATTCTGATTGTCCATGTCTAAATAAATATATTTTAGCCATTATTCAATTCCTCCTCTATTCTCATTAATCGATTATATTTACAAACTCTTTCCCCTCGAGTTGGGCCAACCTTTATATAAGCTGAATTAACTGCTACTGCCAAATCCACCATAAAAGTATCATTAGTTTCGCCACCACCGCGATGTGAAGGCATGGTCATTAAATTATGTTCCATGGCTTTTAAACAACAGTCCATAGTTTCAGTTAAAGTTCCGGCTTGGTTTAGTTTAATTAAAATTGCTGTCGCCGCTTTCATTTCAATTGCTTTTTGCCATAGAGTTACATTGGTTACAGTTAAATCATCGGCAATTAATGGAAATTTTCCATTTATGGCTTCAACCATTTTTGGCCAATTATCCCAATCAAATTCTGACAACATATCTTCCATAGTCGCAATTGGATATTTTTCAATCCAAGGTTTGTAGTAGGCAATTAATTCTTCTGAAGTTAATTCTTTTCCTTCAAGTTTTAAGGTATATTTTTTTGTTTCTTCACTGTAAAACTCAGATGCTGCAGCATCAATTCCAACTCCTGCATCAATACCTGGAGTGTAACCAGCATTAATTATGGCTTGAGTTAGATATTCAATTGGTTTTTCATTAGAAACTATTCCATTAGGGGCAAATGCACCTTCATTTCCCACATTAGTTGATAATTTATCGGTTTTTAAAATATTTTTTAAAGCACTATAAATTTCCATTTCCATTCTGACATTTTCAGCCGCTGTTTTGTCTCCCATTGTCCCCACCATAAATTCTTGTAAATCAGTAGTTTCATCAGCATGTTTACCACCCTCAATCATCACAATCATTGGTTTTGGAAGTTTCCAGCCAATATCACCAATTCCATAAATTTTTCTTAAATATTTATAAAGTGGTATTTTTTCCTCACTCGCTTGGGCTCTACAAACAGCCAAAGATACTCCCAATATCGCATTTCCACCCAAAATTGCTTTATTTATAGTTCCGTCCAATTCAATCATTTTATTATCAATTTCTCTTTGTTCTCCTGCTTCCATTTCTACTAAAGCATTTTTAATTTGGTTATTAATATTGGCAATAGCCTTTAACATTCCTTTACCGTTGTAACGAGCTTTATCTCCATCAACTAGTACGGTTGCTTCTTTTGAACCAGCTGAAGCGCCATAAGACACTGAAGCTTCACCGATAGCTCCACTGTCCAAGGTGACAGTAACTTCTAAACTTGGGGCTCCGCCACTAGCCAAAATTTCTCGAGCGAAAATGTTTTTTATTTTTGACATACAGCTTATTATAACCTAAAAACTATTTTCTTAATCCACTTTTTAATTTTTAAATCCCTAAAACCATTTAAATAATCACCAAAATTCATTTCTTTTTTTACCCACAAATCAGCATAACCAGTTTTGTTTGTACTACAAATTTTATCGATTTTTTCTTTTTCTAAACATTTATAAATGTATAACCATTCATCAATCCACCAAAACTTTTTATAAAGTTTTTTTAACCAACTCATCATTTCCATTTCACTTAATTTGGCCAATTTATAACTGGCGGGGGAATATTCAAAAAAGATAATCGGTAAATCTCTTTCAATTGTTTTTTTGGCTCCAACAAAAACTTCCGGCTCCCATCCTTGGGTATCAATCTTCATCAAATCAATTTTTATATTTTTTAAATAATCATCTAACTTAATTATTTTTACTGTTTCTGTTTTAAGACTTCCTCCTTTTTTAAGGGAGGAAGTCGGTTTACCGACAGGAGGGTTTTGTATTGTTTCAACATTAGAAATTAGAAATTGGTCATTAAAAAGTTTGTGATCTCCCAAATTTTCAACTGATTTATACAAAGTTTTTGTTTCATTTTTGCTTCCCACCGCCGTTTTTATTACCACTACATTTTCCAAATTATTAGCCTTAATATTTTTTTCTAATATTTCAAAATTAGTTGAATCTGGTTCAAAAGCATATACTTTTCCTGATTTTCCCACTTTGTCAGCTAATAATATAGTGTAGTAACCAATATTTGCGCCTACATCAACAATAATATCGCCCGATTTTACTTGTCGAAGTATTAATTCTGTTTCGTAAGGTTCATATTTTTCCAAAGCAATTCTTTGTCCCACATATTTATCATCCGGCAAATAGTAAAAATTATATTTCCCAAAAATTTTGGCTTTTTCTAATTTCATTTTTATTCCTTATTCTATCAATTTTTCCTTCATCTCCTTCGTGTTAAAATCTAATACACATTATTTTTTAATAAAATTAACATGTCATCAACCAAAATCCATCCAGTCGCCGGCTTTTTATTAGTCGAGCCTCAAAAACAAGAAAGAACTACTACATCGGGAATTGTTTTACCCGAATCTCATCAAGACAAACCTCAACAAGGTAAAGTTTTAGCCGTTGGTGATACCACTTTTATTGATGGTCGTGAAGTCAAATCTCCTTGCCAAGTTGGTGATATTGTCGTCTACCGTGAATGGGGTGGTAAAGAATATAAAGAAAATAATGTCGAATTATTATTATTAAAATTCGACGACATCATGGCAATTATTAAATAGTTAATTATTATTAAGTCTCCCTTTCCTCAAGGGGAGATGTCCCGCAGAGCGGGACAGAGGGGTTTAAACAATTATGACAAAACAACTAAAATTTGGGCAAGATGCCCGTCAATCAATCTTAAATGGAGTTAATATTTTGGCTAATGCAGTTATTACTACTCTTGGTCCAAAAGGTCGTAATGTCGCTATCGACAAAAAATGGGGCGGTCCCACCGTCATCCACGATGGTGTCTCTGTTGCCAAAGAAATAGAACTCCAAGATCCTTATGAAAATATGGGAGCTCAACTAATTAAAGAAGCTGCTAGTAAAACTAATGACATTGCTGGAGATGGCACCACTACTGCTACTGTTTTAGCTCAAGCCATAGTTAACAAAGGTCTTCAAAATGTTGCTGCTGGTGCTAATCCTATGATTATCCGTCGTGGTTTAGAAAAAGGTTTAGAAGTTGTTATTTCTGAACTCGACAAAATGAAAAAAGAAATTAAGTCTGATGATCAGGAATCTATTGAACAAGTGGCTACTATTTCAGCCGGTGATTCAGAAATTGGTAAAAAAATTGCCGAATCTATGGTTAAATTTAAAGATGGTTTAATCACTGCCGAAGAAGGTAAAGGTATGGGTCTTGAATCCAAAGAAACTTCCGGTATGGAATTTGATCAAGGATTTTTATCTGCCTATTTTGCTACCAATACCGAAAGTATGGAAGCTTTAGTTGAAAATCCCTATATCATTATTACCGATAAAAAAATTAGTTCTCTACAAGAATTTTTACCTTTTTTAGAAAAATTAGTTAAATTAACCAAAAACATTGTTATTATTGCTGACGATGTCGACAGTGAAGCTTTAGCTGCTTTGGTGGTTAATAAAATTCGCGGTACTTTTAATATTTTGGCCGTTAAAGCTCCAGGTTTTGGTGATCGACGTAAAGCCATGTTGGAAGACATTGCTGTTCTTACTGGAGGTATGGTTATTTCTGAAGATTTAGGTATAAAATTTGATACTGCTGAACCTAATGATTATTGTGGTCACGCTGATTCTATAACTTCTGACAAAGATAAAACTAGAATTATTGGTGGTGCTGGATCATTAGTAGAAATTAAAGCCAGAGTTTCTCAACTCCGTGCTCAACTTTCAAAAACTGATTCCGATTATGACAAAGAAAAATTTCAAGAAAGAATTGCTAAATTAGTTGGTGGAGCCATTGTTCTTCAAGTTGGCGGTGCCACTGAAGTTGAAATGAAAGAAAGATTAGAAAGAGTTAAAGATGCTATTGAAGCTACTAAAGCCGCAGTTGAAGAAGGAATTCTTCCCGGTGGTGGAGTGGCTTTATTAAAAGCTTCTTTAAAACTTGATTCAATTAAAACTGATTCAGTCGAAGAACAGGTTGGAATTGATATTTTAAAATATGCTCTTGAGCAACCAGTTCGTATGCTTGCCCAAAATTCCGGTGAAGACGGTGGTTATATCTTTAATTTAATTAAAGATAAAGTAACTTCTGATCCAAAATCGGATTATGGCTACAATGCTGCTACTGGAAAAATGTCATCAATGACTAAAGATGGTATTTTAGACCCTGCCAAAGTAACTAAGTCAGCTCTTATTAATGCTGTTTCTGTTGGTCAAATGATTTTAACTACTGATGTTTTAATCACTGATGTTCCAGAAGCTAAATCTAATCCAACTCCAGACATGTCTGGTATGGGTCTCTAACTCCTTAATTGGAGGGTTTTTGATAGAATAGGCTTATTCTATAATTGACGCGGTAGTCAAGCGGTTAGACAACAGTCTGCAAAACTGT
>Ga0172381_10007440_pt1 | contig 10840 bp, 12 predicted proteins | sample Leawel6488metaG_FD_119754 | JGI IMG/M metagenome (GOLD analysis project Ga0172381, IMG submission 119754) | Leachate microbial communities from a municipal landfill in Southern Ontario, Canada - Leachate well 64-88 metaG | ecosystem: Engineered > Solid waste > Landfill > Unclassified | place... | reverse complement strand
TCATACGCCCTAAATATTGACTGATCGATTTTCATTATCATCCTCCGAATTATTTCACTTTCATAATTGCTTCAAAAGAATCTCCGGCGACAACTAAATATTTTATCCACTTATGAGTTTTAAAATAATCATTTTCGTCTTCTTTAGTCTTGTTTGGATCACTATCAAAAGGCGCCCTATAAAGCTTGAATAAAATCCGAATCAAGCTCAACTGAAAAAATAATTTATCTTGCTTGTTTTTGATAGTTTTACTAATCAAATAATTCTGCCAATTCGGATAGCGTGACAGAAATAACCATAAATATGTCGGGTCTATAGTATAATTATCAAAAGAAAATAATTCAAAATCAGAGAATAATAATTGACCATCATCCTTTAGAATTACATTTGCCGGAGTCAAATCGCCAATTGATGCTGTAATGTTTTGTTTTGCAAAATAATCTTTTTTATTTTTTGTGAATAGATCAACTTGGCTACTCAAATTGACACCGGTATCTTTAGAAATAATTTTTAAAGCTTTTTGGTCAATATTTTCCGGATATCTTCTTTTAAGCATTTGCTTTCTGGTTGCCAATTTCCTCAAATCAGTTTCTAAGCTTTGAATCGATCGTAAATTACTAACAATTTTATCTGTCACATATTTTGTTTTGTGGAGATAAATAGGCCTAAGCAAATCGGCTGATCTCAGCGGTCTACCTTCAACATATCTAGCTAATGATCTACCCTTATAGTATCTTCTAATAATCCAGCAAAAAACATTGTTATGGCCATATGTAATTACATTTGTTTTGATAATTAATGGTAGCTCAATATTATCATTATGTTTATTCAAAATCTTATCGATCAGAGATTCTTTAAAAAAATATTCAGCTCTTTTGGTGTCAGTGGCAGGAATGATTTTCAGCAATACATCCCGACGATTCAGCTCACCTTGTACAATAAAATAACCATGTTCAAAATCTTTTTTAATTGATCTCAACTCTTTAAAATTAAGTTCCTTGCAAAACATTTTGTACCGATCAAAATAAGACATTAGAGTTCATTTTTAATTATTTTTTCAAAAGTTTTTTCATACTTATTTATCATATCCTCAATCGAAAAATTTTTTTCAACATGTTCACGACATTTTTTTCGATCTATTTGATCAATTTTGGAAATAGCTTCTACTATACCCTTCTCGTCTCCAGGCTCGATTAAATAGCCAGTAATACCATCAACAATTAATTCTGCCATTGATCCTTTTTCGTAGGCAATTACCGGCGTTCCACAAGCCATTGCCTCAATAACAACTAGACCAAATGGCTCCTCCCAAGAAATTGGCATGAGCAGAGCTCTGGCCTGACGGTAAACGTCTCCAACTTTATTAAAATCACAATGTCCGTGATATTGAACATTTTGATTATCAATTTTCGGCTTAATTTTTTCTAACCAAAAATCATCATTTGAATGGTCGCCCCAAACGTCAATCTTCCGATTCGCCAAAATTGCTGAATTTATTGCAACATCTGTTCCCTTTTTAGGATTAATTCTGCCGAGTGATAGTAAATCATTTTGAGGATTTTCATTGAATATGAAGTTATCTAAATTCAACCCGTGATGAATTACGGCCTTATAATTAAAATAATCTTTGCCCATTCGGCGTTGATTTTCAGAAATTGCAATAAAATTAACTCGATTAAAATACCTTTTTTGTCGCAAACGATCTACATCTAATTGTAAATCACTATTTTTGGCTGGTACACCATGATGGAGACAGACTATCGGGCCATCGACAAAGTTAGAAAAGTATTCGGAAATCGGGAAAGAATCCAAGTACAAGAGATCATATTTGTTTTTTTTATATTCCTCAAATGCTTCACTGATTAAATACAATTGATGCTGAATCCCGCGCTTGGATAAAGCTTCAACTGGATAATTATCTTTTTCAAAATGATTTGAATTTATTCCAAAACCATTAGTTTCAAATTTCTCGGAAAACGAATCTTCCGCGGCATAAACTGTCACTTCATGGCCCCTTTCTTTCATACCGCAAGCAATATTATTAAATACTATACCTGGCGCAAATATCTGATCCTCAGGTGAAGGAATTGGCAAAAAAGTTTGTGCTACCATCAATATTTTCATTTTCTTCTTATTTAATATCAGATTACTTATTATTTAATATTCGGTAACCGTTTTTAATTATTTCAATGTAATCTAATTTTAGGTCTGTGCTTTTAGAAATTCTTCCAGGATGGAGACGATATTTAACCAAACAGTCGTCGATGTAATGAAATTTATAACCAGATTTAGTTATGCGGAGAAATAAATCCCAATCTTGACAGCGTCGGAAAAAAGAATTGTAAGGGAAAAGAAGTGCTAATTTCCTCTTGTATGCAACTGTTGAGTGAGGAATATAATTCATTGTTTGGTATATGCTAGGATCATGTTTTCTAGCATAATCTTTGCCATCTCTGCGTCTGACTTCCCCACTTTCACTGTCCCACAAATCTATCTCACCGTAAACAACATCAGCACCTGATTCCATCGCTTCTAAAGTTTTTTCAGTGCGAAAAGGATAACAAATATCATCGGAGTCAATCACTCCGATAATTTCAGAAGTCGCCATCATATTACCAAAATTTCGCGCCGCCGAGGTATTCATTCCATTTTCGTCCGTCAGTTGATAATATTTTATTCGCCTATCGTTAAAACTTTTTATTACCTCGATAGTTTTGTCTTCCTTATCTGAGTGATCATCAACAATAATAAGCTCCCAATCTTTTTCTGTTTGTTTAAATACTGCATCGATTGACTCACCGATAATATCATCACGATTCCTAGTTGGCATTACATAACTAATTCTAGACATTATTATTCCTCTTGTTTAGTTTAATTGCTTTCTCAAATTGTTGTAGATAATTATCTGCCATTACATCTGAAGAAAAACGACTAATGGCACAATCACGACATTTTTTTCGATCAATAGTCGCAATCTTCTCAATCGCTTCTTCCATCTCTCGTTGATTTTTAGATAAAAACCCAGTGATTTGATCCTCAATAATTTCAGGTAAAGGTCCTTTATCAGTTGTTATCACAGGAGTCCCAGCAACTGCTGATTCAATTGGCACCATAGGACAAGCCTCGACTCCAGAAGACGGAAATATCAATCCTTTTGATTGGCTAATAATTTCTAGAGTTTCTTTGTGGCTCAATTCCCCCAAATATTCTATGTTTGAATTTCGCTTAATTTCATTTTGTACTGTTGTGACATACTGACTTACATTACCAAAATCTGCGAAGCTTTCTTTCATCGGACCAACAATTTTTAGTTTAAAATTTAACTTTTTTGCTAGATCAATGGCAACATGAAGACCCTTGCTTGGAGTCACTCTGCCAACCCAAGAAAAAAAATCTCTCGGGTTATTTTCCGGAATATCGCAAACATTAACACCGTTATAAACCGGCGATAAATTATTCTTATAAGGCATTATTGATTCCATGTGTTTTGATATGGGAATTATAAAAAAATTCTTTGCATTACAGGCTTCAAAAATAATCAAAGATCTCTTAATATTTGTCGAATCATGATGAGTAGCTACAATGGGCTTCACTGTTTGACGCGATAATGGAGCAATAAGAGTTGCATACCAACTATATATGAGATCAAAATCTGATGATTTATCCAGCACTTGAGAAAAATATCCTTGCTCGTATTCGACCAACAACTGAGAGCTAACATAATCCTTGTTAGATATTAACTCCGTGGGAACCACTGATCTTTTGAAATCGAAAAAAGATAAATTCTTTTTTTTGGGGATATCTTTATTGTAGGATCCAAAATAGGTTACAATGTGACCCATGGTAGCTAACTTTTTTGCCAAATTGTATGACAAAGTCAACGGCGCATGTATTGAACCAGGTTTTAGAGGAATTTCTGTAAAAAATGAACCAATTATTGCGATCTTCATAATGTTGTACTTAATAATATAAACTATGTTATTGATACTATATTTATAACACAAAAAAATTGACATTGGAAGCCAAAAACAGGTATAATTACCCCGTATTATTATTGTTTATTGAGGAATATTAAAATGAAAATTGGACTACCATATTTATATCCTGGAAAAATCAGTGGACAAGGTGTTTTTGAGGAAACTTTTGCTCAAGGGCTGAAGGCAAAAGGAGTCGAAATTGACAGGATGTACCCCACAAACAAAGAACTTAGAAAGATTGAGAAAGTTGGAACCGTTTTGACAATGGCTTCTCTCAGAGAACATCTCGACAGGGTAAATAATTGTGATCTCCTTTATAGTACTAATGGCACAGCGATAACCTTTCTTGATGACAAAACAAAAATACCGGTAGTTCCAGCTTATCATTCAACAGGTTTAACTATTTGGCTAAGATTGGTAAAAAATGTTGAAACTATGCCAGAATATGATTTATTCAAAAAATACGAAAAAGAACTTGAAAGTATTGAATTAGTGCCTCTGGATGTCAGTGAAGGCTCATTGGAGTTTTGGGGTAGATGCGGAAGGTATATGGCCAGAGAGGCGAAACATATAGTTGCAGTTTCCGAAAATGTAAAACAGGAATTAATAGATTTCGGCGAGGTGGACCCTAATAAAATAAAGGTAATAGAAAATGGAATTGAAAAAGCTTGGTTTAAAAAAGAGTATGAATGCTCAGAATGCAACAAAATTACCAGCAAATGGCCAGACAAACCAACTGTCATGTGGATTGGGAGAATGGGTAGAGAACGCAATTCTTTTAAAACAAAGGGGATCGATCGGTTGCTTGAAGTCATGGATAAACTTGATGGGAAAAAGATTTATAAGGTAGTTGTTGCAATTGTTCCAGATGAAAAGCCAGGACAATTAGAAAAGTATAAAAGACTTTTTACCAAAAGAGGAATTGATTTTTATCCAAATTGGCCATATGAACATCTACCACATATAATGATACAGGGTGATATATTTTTAATGACCTCAAGATACGAAGGTTTCAGTCTGAGTATCATCGAAGCGATGGCTTGCGGGATGGTGCCAATCACCTATTCGATCGGGGTTGTTCCTCAGGCGATACAGGACAAAAAAAACGGTCTGGTCGTGAAAAATGTTGATGAGATGGTTGAAAAAGTGATCTGGCTAACCAATAACGAAGAAAAACAAATAGAAATGGCTGAGGCAGCAAAGAATACATCTAAGAAAAGATACCAGCTGGACACAATGTTAGATAGATATATTGGCTACTATCAAAATATTATTTCCAAAAAATAGTCGCGATTAGGAATTTTTCAAATATTCTGCGGCTTTTTCCGGTGGAATAACATTTATTATTACTCCAGATCCAAGCTCGAAACCGCCAAACAAAGTTAAACGGGGCGTGATCTCGAGATACCAGTGATAAAATTCGCTATTATCTAAAGTCGTCGGCAAAGTACAAATATGCATGTTTAGCGGTAAACCCGGAATAATTTTCTCGAGACTGTATAAAACCTCCATCGCAGCATCAGCAAACTCATCTATCTGATTTTTGCTTGAATTTTCAAACTGGCTTTCGTGTTTTTTCGGAATTATCCAAACATTAAAGGGAAATTTTGAAGCGTAAGGGCAAAAGGCGAGAAAATAATCGTTTTCATAAACTACTCGCTTTTTTTCTTTCTTCTCGTGTTTGATAATGTCGCAAAATACACAAGCCCCATTAACTCCGAAATATCTCTCGGCCCCGTCCATCTCTCTATTGACGGTATTGGCAATTATTCCCGATGCAAATATCTGTGCGTGGGGATGCTCAATAGAAGCCCCAGCTTCCGGCCCGTGATTGTAGATCGGCGTAATCGAGAAAACCTGCTCGTCTTTCTTAATATCTTTGTACCGCTCCAGAATAGCCAAAAACATCTCTGAAGCCAAGGCCTTAGGAAACATAGTAAGAGCAGAATCGTGCTCTTTTATCACTACTACTTCATGTTTACCGACTGATGGTCTTTCACGATAAAAATCCTCAGGATAGTAACTTCTAGTAGAGGACTCAGTATCATAAAATGCCGGGAATTTATTTTCAATGACATAAATATTTTCACAATCAACGCGAATTTTTGCATTGTTTTTATAACCATCACTTCCAACACAAAAAGGACATTCCTTTTTCTTCCCGGTTGTTTCCGGTTTTGGGTGAACAAATTCATCCGGTCTTTTAGCTCTGCCGGGAGCAATCACGACCCAATCACCAGTAATAATATTTTGTCGCAAAACTGGCGGAACAAAACCGCCATCATTAATTTGTTTATTAATACCAACTAAACTCAAAACCCCTCCTAACAAGTAAATTAAATTTTCAATTTAAAATTTAAAACCAAGATGTAATTTAAAATGTTTAAACATTGAATAATTCTAGTATTTTAAATTGATTTTACCTGCCTGCCGGCAGGCAGGAATTGGATTTTTTAACTTTTAAATTTCTGGGTCTGTGCGCAACACAGCGCGATCGCCAAAGCATCAGCCGCATCATCAGGCTTGGGAATGCTTTTCAAGTGCAAAATCGCTTTTACCATCTCCTGCACCTGATTTTTGTCCGCTCGCCCATAACCGACAACTGCTTGTTTGACCTCTAGTGGAGTAAACTCAGCGCAGGGCGTTTTTGACTTTTTAATTGCCAGGAGAACAGCACCGCGTGTCTGGCTAACAGACATCACCGTTTTGACATTTTTAAAGAAAAACAGCTCTTCGACTGCCACAATATCCGGCTTTTGCTTACCAATTATATCACAGATTAAATCATAAATAATCTCCAGACGATCAGAATCGGGGGTTTTCGCTTTTGTTGTAATAACTCCACATCCGACTACCTTTGGTATTTTTTTTCTACCGACAATTCGGCCAACAGTATCAATTACCGCCCAACCGGTTATCGCTGTTCCCGGATCAATGCCAAGAATTTTCATTTGCTTCTATTAGATGATGATTATTCCAATAACTTTTTACTTTAAGACTTTCGACTTTCAACTTAAATTCGTATATACCTCAACAATATCATCATTGTCATCTAGCGCATTGAGCAAATTGTCTAATGATGATTGTTTTGAATCGTCAATTCCAATTGTGGTCTTTGGCAGATATACAATCTCTGATGAGCAAATATTGACCCCGGCATCTTGAAAAGATTTTGTCACTGATTGTAGTTGATTCAATTGCGTATATACTATTATATTTTCATCCTCCTCTTCAAAATTATCTGCTCCAGAATTGATAATTATTTCTTCTAAATTATTTTCCTTTTTTGTTTCGTCATTTGGATTTTGCTCGCCTGCCTGCGAAACAGGGATTTCGGGTTTTCTTTCAATAACTATTTGACCCATTTTTTCAAAAAGATAAGCAACACTTCCGGTTTCTGCCAAAGAGCCGCCAAATTTATTAAAGAATGATCTGATATTTGACACTGTCCGTTGACGATTGTCGGTTAGACATTTGATCAAAATTGCCACACCACCGGGACCGTAGCCCTCGTATGCAATCTCCTCGATCGTCGCTCCACCAATCTCTCCAGTACCACGCTTAATAGCACGATCAATATTATCCTTTGGCATTGAGGATGCCTTTGCTCGATCAATCGCCAATCGTAACTGAAAATTCATAGAAGGATCACCACCATTTTTAGCAGCAATAGTAACTGCATTTGCCAATTTGGTAAAAGAGGCCGAACGCTTAGTGTCAACTGCCCATTTTTTTCTCTTAGTTGTTGCCCATTTAGAATGTCCAGACATAATTTTTAGTTAAAAGTTTGTAAAGTCTATCAGCTTTGTAAAGTATAAAGAATATTTGTTTAATAGATATTAATTTAATGTATTCTAAAGACTTTATTGACTTTTTACTTGATAAACTAATTATTAACTTAACTTAAATAGTTATTTTTTTCAATGAAAAAGGGACGACAAAACATCGTCCCAGTTGTTACTGGATGACCAGCTTGCAGCCGATCGGAGTGTGCTCGAAAAGCCACTTCGCATCGTCGAGGCGCAATCGAACACAACCGTGAGATGCCGGCGAGCCTAGTTTGTCGTAAAACTTCGGCTCCGTCGCGTGTATCCAATGCCCTTCGAAGAAATGGAGGGCATATGGCATTGGACAACCGTACTCACCGCTGATATGATCGACATCTCTCCAGTCAATCGTAAACTCCCCGAGATGATTGTGCGGTAATTCACTTTTGACATTCTGAGACAGGACCATGCCTCCGACTGCCGTTGAACAGAGAAACGTTTCAAGTGGATCCTGTCGATTGGATCCATAGGCCATCAATCGTTGTCTGTTGACCGATACAACGATCAACTTGACTATTGGCTTGACTTCAACCGCCAATGTCGCCACCGGCATAGCATAAGTGATCGTTGGTCGCTTCTGTTCAGGTGGCAAGACTTCATCACTCTGGACAACCGCAACCTTTGAACGCTTCGGTGGTGGTTGCCAACCAGCGAAGATTGATTCTTTCTCCGAACAACCAAGGAAAACAACCAACCCAAGGCTGATCCCGCTAAAAACCATAAACGCTACGAATCGTGGCCAAGCGGGATATGTTCCCGTTAGACATCTGGTGGAAGGCATCGCAATCACCTCTTTTCAGTGCGTCCATCGCTTGTAGTCCATACTGAATGCAATCAATTGCTTCCTGATGTGAGGAAACATACTGCACTGGAGGATCAATCGCCTGCATCCGAGAAAGGATGGACTGCCGAGCGGCGATTGCCCGATCAAACTCGACAGTGTACGCGGAACCTTCAAGACTCTGCCCCGTACGCTTGACGAAATCAATGTAGCGATCAAGGCCACCTCGCAAGGCCTTGTACTCTCGAAGCAGAGACCGCATTTGCGAAACATAAGCGGAAAGATAGGGATCTACCGGCATAACGAAGGATGCGGGAATCATTGCATTGCTATTCACAACAGTAACGACTTCACTAGCCACCCTTGATGCTTTCTTCCGCGCTTGTCGCATCTTGTTGAAAGTGCTAGCGGTTGAAACAAATACGGCAGACCCTGATGTCGGGGCACCTAGAATAGTTGAACAAGCCGTTTGCGCATCTCGCATTGACTTACCGGCTTGTTCAAGGCGGGAAATCTCCGACGCCGACCATGTCGAACAGTTAACAGAGATCGCCGCCAAAGTCTCCGATGTTTTGTTCAGAAAGTCGACGAAATAGAAACACTGTCGCCTCGCGAAAGGTGGTGTCAAGCCGCCAGAGATCTGAACCTTCAGGGTGTCAACATCACCTTTCAGGTTCTTGACACTTGTATCGATGTCGGCGAAATCACAGTTAGTGGTGGATACATAAGCATCCAGTTCAGTTAGCGCCTGTTGCAACCCGTTCCACTCCGACACCAACATCGCGTTATAGTTATTATGCCAGAAAGCTAAGGCGACAACGACGGCCAAGGCAACGACAACGACGGCCAACACGACTACGCGACCTTGAATCTTCATCTCGGCCCTCCCCTATATTGTGTAAGTGCAAACCAATTTTTTTATACCATTTTAAATTATCTTTGTCTATACTAAATTTTTACTCACATAAAAAAAGGACTTTTGCATCATAAAAATATTGATCTATTCAGAGCGATAACAAAACAACAAACTGCTAAATACAGTAATTTAAAATAGCTAAAAATCAGGTAACAAAAATATCCTGATTTAATCCATAAAATGTATTAATTCGCCAATTTCAATTTAGCGAGTTTTTGTTCAAGTTTGAGAACTTTAGTTTTTAGCTCGATAACATCACCCGACAAAATCAAAATTTCTTCAGTATTGTTTTTTTCGATTTTATCCAAACGGTGTTTAATTTGGTCAACTTCAAACCATAGTTTGGAGAACTCGGATCGAACCTCTTTGCGAAAAGAACGAAGTTCTGATCTCACTGAACCAATCTCTTTGGTCAAGTCCGATCTCACTGAACCAATCTCTTTGGTCAAGTCCGATCTCACTGAACCAATCTCTTTGGTAAGACGGTCAAAGCCAGCGGCAGTAGAACCGGCTAAATCATGAACAGCTTCTAAAATTTCTTTAAGTGTTGGATTTTTTTCTGTCATGTTTTTAGTATATCACCATCGCTCAAAACTCTGTCAAATGGATATTTGTGTAATTTTCTAGTAGATAAAACAGCTACAAAATCATATGAAATCTGAACGATCGTTTAAATTTCATATGAAAAATCTCATCAATATTGATTGTAAAAAAATATTAAGATTCTTAAAAAATGTACAGTACTGAAGTGAAAAATTTACCAGTTGACAGATAAAGAATTTTTTAATAAATTTACCAAACCATTAAAAACAAAATGAGTACTACTAATTTGTTACTAAAAAACAAAAAACAGCCAACAAATAATCTGACTAGTTTAGTTGAGTCTATTAATTCGCCAGTTTCAATTTGACGATTTTTTGTTCCAATTTAGTAATTTTTAATTTAAGATTATCAACTTCTTCAACAACAACCCTCAAATCTTCATTAGTCATTTTTAATAATTTGTCGATTCTCTGATCTAAACGCTGGATTTCTTCTTTAAGCTCCCTAATACCAAGAGAGATTTCAGCCTTAACAGATCTGATTTCATCTTCAATCTTTTTATTCATCTGGTCAAAGCGTTTGTCAACTGCATCAAAGCGCTGGTCGTGGTTGTTCAATTTCTTTTGAACTTCCGCAAAACCTGTCGCTGTGGCAGATGCCAAATCATTGATTGTATCAGTCAATTCAGCAAATTTAGAATCACTGGCTTTAAAACCATCCTCCATTTTCTTGGCAAGATCAGTAATTGTCAGCTCTTTTTCTTTCATGACTTAAGTATACCATCATCGTTCAAATT
>Ga0172381_10007438_pt1 | contig 10840 bp, 8 predicted proteins | sample Leawel6488metaG_FD_119754 | JGI IMG/M metagenome (GOLD analysis project Ga0172381, IMG submission 119754) | Leachate microbial communities from a municipal landfill in Southern Ontario, Canada - Leachate well 64-88 metaG | ecosystem: Engineered > Solid waste > Landfill > Unclassified | place... | reverse complement strand
TTTGGCGCCCACATCCAATTAGCGCGGAGACCGATGTTTTTAAAATCATCGATTTTAGCTCCAGCTAAATTGAGAATTGCCTCAGCTATCGCCATCTCAGCGCCAGCGACCGGGTCCCCAATCATCAAAAAAGCTTTTTCTCCAATAGAAGAAGCGGTTCCTTTAACATCATGGTGACTCCAGATTGCGGCGGCAAAATCGGCAACCGTTAATTGTAACGGCCCGCAACATGGTTGTTGAGCCATTGTTCCTTTGACGCTTCGATCAATCTTAATGGTCAGATAATCTTTAGCGGCCACGGAAGGCAAATGTAACACACGCCAAAACATGTCCTCTAATTCATAATCCGAATGATTAGGGAGACTTAAGTTCGGAAAAGCAATTAACGATTTTGTGTCATGATAAATCTTCTGAGGAAGTTCTCCGAGAACGGCTTTAAGATTAAGATCGACTGGCACTGAATTATCAGCACTATCGATGACCACAAATCTTCCGTTCCCAGTTATCTCTCCCAACACTTCACAGTTAGCATTTTCCCGTCGACAGATTTTTTGCAATACTTCCAGTTTTTCAGGTTTTACCAAAAAACATTCTCTTTCCTGAAATTCAGCTACATAAATCTCATGAACGGACATAGTCGCATCGCCAACTTTTATTTTCCTGATGTCGATCTTTCCTCCGGCTTTACCTACTGCTTCCTTAACGGCATTAGCGACTCCACCGGCACCTTGATCGTGGGCAATAAAGATTGGGTTTTCTTCCCCTAAACACACGCAAGCATAAACAACTCGATCATTCTTTCTGGCCATCTCCGCGTTGCCGCGTTGAACGGCATGAAAATCTAATTCTTTTACTTGGTCACCTTGCATTTTGCTGGAAGCCGCCCCTCCACCTAAACCGATGCGATAAGCTGGTCCGCCGATCTGAACAATAATCATCCCCAGTTGTGGTTCGTTTTTCTCCAACTGAGAACTATCAATCAGACCAGTCCCGGCAGAATAGAGAACGGGCTTTTGATAGGCCCATCTTACTCCGCCCAGAGTGATATCGATTGATTGCACAAAGCCACCGCCTAATGGTTCGCCTGATTTATTGGAATAATCCGATACCCCATCCGATCCTCTAAGAAGAATTTTTCGGCTGGAAGCTAAATTTTCTGGATATTCCAGTTTGTCTTCCCAGGGAAGAGGAAAACTTGGTAGATACAAATTTCCTACACCATAACCAACAAAACTCATTAGCAAACGAGCGCCGCGACGAACATCATGACCATCACGCTGTCGTCCTCCCGCTCCGGTCTCGGCACCGCCAAATGGACTAACACCAGTCGGGAAATTATGAGTTTCAGCTGTTTCTGTGATACCAACTCTAACAAAAGTTCGCGAACAAAGTGAAGGTCCGGTTGGATCAGAAGGGATAAGCATTTCCACGACATCGCCGGTGATTACTCCGGAGTTATCGTCGAAGGCGCATAGATTTTGCCCCGGATTTTTTAAGTAGGGCTCTTTCACTAATTGAAAAAGAGTTCTTTCTTGTTTAATCCCGTTCAAAACGAAAATCGCATTGAATATCCAATGGCGACAGTGGTCGCTATTGGCGTTTGCCCAATCAAGCACCTCGGCAATTGTGGGATTTCTTTTTTCGGTGTTAACGAAATAATCCCAAATTAAATGCCGTTCGAATTCATCAAAACTGGCAATGGCGATTTTTTTCAAAGCATCCGCCCCTTCTTGAATTAGGGGAACAGTCCAGATTTTTGTCGGTTCTAGACCAGTGGCAAATGTCCGGATAGATTTCTCATAGATCATTTGCGTCATGGGATCAAGATGTTCCGCCAGAAATTTTTCGCAAGATTCATCCACTGATAGCTTAAATCTAACAGAGGGTTCGACTCTAACTATTTTGGTTAGTCCCACAATATGACAAATTGTCACTAAGTTGGATGACCAAGCAGTTTCGAAATTCAGCTGTGGGCCGATTTCTATCACATTTTTCCCAGTGATGCGATGTCTCCGGTAAATAGATTTTTCTACAAAACCATCCGCCAGAATTAGTCGTAGTGTTTTCAGTTCATCCTCAGTCAACGGGGCTGATTCTTGGATGTTGAAACATGTTTCGGTCGAACTATCAGTTCGACGGTACAAATGCATTAATCTTTCCATTTTTCAGTTGTTTTTAAATTATTACTTCAATTTTAATTTATTAACTTGTTAAAGGACAGCCTTATATTTAACTATATTATCATTCAAAAGTCAATTTTTAGCGATTGACTAATTTATATTTTATTGTTAATATATCTTGATTATTAATATCAAATTACAGCGTTCATTAAAATATTAACATTCACCAAAAAAAACAGAAAAAATGAAAAAAGTAAAAACTGCTTTAATCGCTTCAGGCAGCGGCACAGATGCTTATGCTATCATGGCTGCATATAATAATGGGGAAATACCTAATATTGATTTATGTTTATTAATCAGCACTAAAACAGGGGCCAGGTGCTTAGAGAAAGCCAAAGAATGCGGAATCCGGGCCATAACTATCAGTCGCAAAGAACTTGATGCATACGGATTCAATCATGAAATCACCCACTCCTTAGTTAATGAGGGTATCCAAATGGTATTTTTAGTTGGTTGCATTGTAAAAATACAGGCTTTGCCAAACATTTATTTTTACAATATTCACCCTGCCGATATTGTAAATTACGGCGGAATCGGAATGTACGGGTTAGAGCCGCACAAAAAAGTATTATTAGACATTGCCAACCTTATTTGTCGCGGAAGGAAAACAATCGCTGATAAATTCTATACTCAGCCAACCATCCACGAAGTAACAAATGAATATGATTCCGGCGACTATTTTTTAAAACTCAATGTTGAGATACCGAGTAAAATTATTGTTGAGTTTATGAAAAATGGGAAACTAGAAGAGTCGGCCAGCGAATTGCAAAAACATGTTTTGCAATACGAATGGTTGATGTTACCTCAAGCCGTTAAAATGGCGGCAACGAAGATTATAAATATTTAATTTTTTTGGTTAATAAAAAGTTCACAAAAGCGAAGTAGCCGACACTTCGCTTTTTCTATGTTGTAGTCCCTAGGGGAATCGAACCCCTGTTACCAGGATGAGAACCTGGTGTCCTAACCGTTAGACGAAGGGACCATAATAGGAATAAAAAATTATTCCAGAATCTGACCGATTAATTTCGAATTTCCCGCCAAAAATTCTTTGGCTGTCAGAATTTTCTTTCCTTCCAGTTGTAATTTTAATATAAGCAAAGCATTTTGTCCGCATTGTATTGCCAAATTTTGTTCGAACCGGAATAATTCGCCCGGCCGGTACCGGTTGATCGTTAAAATTTCCGTCGCCGCGGCAATTATTTTAAGGGTTTTCTCTTGCCACCGAGAATAAGTTCCCGGCCAGGGATTGTAAGCGCGAATCATTCTCTCTATTTCCGCGGCCGGTTTTTGCCAGTCGATTCGTCCGTCTTCTTTCTTTAATGTTTTAACGTAAGTGGCTTGCGAATCATCCTGCGCCCGCGGTTTTATTTTCCCGGCGATAAAATCAAGAATAGTCGGAACCAATATTTCCGCCCCTAATTTTGCCAGCCGGTCATGGACATCTTCCAATATTTCTTGACCGTTCAATTGTATTTTAGCTTGCCGTAAAATGGGGCCGGTGTCAAGGCCAGCGTCGATTTTCATGATCGTTACTCCGGTTTCTTTATCGCCGTTGAGAATCGGCGCGTTTAAGACAGCCGCGCCGCGATATCGGGGAAGCAGGGAGGCATGGACATTCAGACAGCCGTAGCGCGGAATATTCAGTATTTCTTGGGGGATGATTTGGCCGTAGGCGATAATTATGATTAAATCCGGTTTCAAATTTTTTATCGTTTCCGTTTCGGTTTTTATTTTAAGCGGCTGGAAAACCCTTAGGTTATTTTTCGAAGCCAGTTCTTTTATCGGCGTCGGAGTTAAAATTTGGTTCCGGCCGATCGGTTTATCCGGCGGCGTAAAAACGCCGCTGATTTCCAAATCGGCCGCGGCGATAAGAGCCTGCAATCCGGCGACGGCGAATTCCGGCGTTCCCATAAAAATAACGCGGATTCTTTTGTTTTTATTTCTTGTGGACATATTGGCGGCGCGGATGATATTATGGATTATGTAATCAGCATTATTATGTTTGAGTCTTAAACTATATGGGAACGGCTATAATCAATTGGGTCTTGATGGTGACGCAGGGGCTCGGCTATACCGGTGTGGCCGTTTTAATGGCGATTGAAAGTTCTTTCCTGCCTCTGCCTTCCGAGATAGTCATTCCGCCGGCCGCGTATCTGGCTAGCCAGGGAAAGATGAGTTTGACGCTTATCATATTAGCGGGAACTTTGGGGAGCGTTATTGGCGCGACCATCAATTATGTTTTGTCCCGTTCTTTGGGTCGGCTGGTTATTTATAAATTGGCCGCGGCGCGCTGGGCAAAATTGTTTCTTATCACGCCGGAAAAAATCGCCGCCGCGGAAAAATATTTTTTAAGCAATTCCCGTTCCGCTACTTTTTTCGGCCGTTTAATTCCGGTCGTCCGCCATCTGATTTCCATCCCGGCTGGTTTTTGCCGGATGCCTTACGGCCAGTTTGTATTTTATACCGCGTTGGGTGCCGCTCTCTGGGTCAGTGTTTTGGCCGCTCTCGGTTATTTTCTTGGCGCCAATCAAGCCTTGATTGAAAGATATTATCGGGAAATTTATTGGGGGCTGATAATTTTAGTTATTTTGTGGATCGGCTGGAAGATTGTCAAATGGATCAAAGGTAAGAAACAGCGTCAAAATTTTTAATTTTTTGTTTTGACGATTTTATCAATAAACAAAATTCCGTCCAGATGATCGATTTCGTGCTGGATAACGCGCGCCAGAATTTTTTCGGCGCTTATTTTTTTGTTCCGTCCTTTTTCGTCTAGGTAAACGCAATTTATTTTTTTGAATCTTTCCACCGGCGCGTAGATGATTTCACCTTGGTCATTTAAGACCGAGAGGCAACCTTCCTCCTCGATTTCCCGCGCCCAGGATCTTTTGGTTATCTGAGGATTGATTAAGAATAAGGTTTTGTTGTTGTGATGGATAACGATGGCGCGGATGTTCCGGCCGATTTGCGGCGCGGCCAAACCGGCGCCGTCTTTTTTTAGCATCGTTTCCGCCATATCAAAAAGCATCTCCTTTAGTTCGGGGACATTTATCTTTTCCGGATCAATCGCCACGGATTTTTTTCGTAGGATCGGATTAGGATTAGTGATTATTTTTAGTTCCTGAGGCATATTCTTTTAGTTGTCCGCGGTCGCGGATTTGGCCGTTTCCGGCTGGTTTTGGTCTATTATTTTGAAAAAATATTTCCATTTGGCGCCGCTTTTGCATAATTCCTTAGTATCGTTTAAAGCCGCCTCAATCTGGTAGCCCGGTTTTTCTTTACAGGCTTTGAAGACGGAGTTGCGCTTAAAACCGGGGACGCCTAATTCTGCGATGACGCGCAAAGCTAAATCTTGCCAGGGATAAGCAGGCGGCTTGATAGTTTTTTTATTTTTTATGATATCGGAGAATGAGGTGAAACTGTCAGCGGTCATAATCTGTGGTTATTTACTCAATTTTTAATTTTGAACTCCAGGCTTAGATAACCGACGCCGAAATCGGTTTGGTAGGCGAGAACCTGCGATTGCCAGGGTTGGTCGGATAGGACGCCTAAGAGAATTAAGATCGGTTTTAAACCGCATTCGCCCGCATCCTTGATCATCTTTTCTTCTATTTTTAAAATAGCGGTTGTCGCAATCGACGGTTCATTTAGATATTCAATCAGTTTATTGTCGAATTTGGCGCCCTTGGGGGAATAGCCGCCCGGCGATTTTTTTTTAAGCCGGTGCGACAGATCGCCGGAAGCGATAACTGCGATGTTTTTATCGCTGGCGGCAATCACCGTTTGTAATTTTTGGCCGAAGCGCAGTTGTTCTTCCAGATTTAAATTTTCGGCCGGTGAAATGATTACTATTTTGAAATCCGCCGCCAAAGTTTTTAAAAGATATAAAGGAACGGAACTGCCATGGTCGAGAAACGGTTCGGAAATCAAGCGGAGAGGGAAGTCGGGACGTAAAGCGGTTTTTATCTGATCGGCCAGAAGCGCGTCGCCATTGAAGACGGTTCTCGGCGGGATAAAGCCGAATTCTTTAAGATTTACTTCCATTTCCGGCGCGACATTCAGCGTAAAAGAATCGGCTTGGGAAGAGCCGTGAGGGCTTATCAGAATGACGGTATTGACGGCGGCGGCTTTTAAACTGTCCCTAATCTGTTCATAGGCGGCCGCGGTTTTTTCTAAGAATTTATAGTTAGCCCGGCCGATTTCCGGTATTAGTAGCGGCGAATGAGGAAGCAAAGCGATATTAGTTAAAGCCATAATTTTTGGGGTATATAGATAATCTATCGCTTACTTGACCGCTTCGCCGGCATCGTAGTTATATAAGAATTGCGAAGAAACTGTAATGACATTTTTAGGATTATAACCAAGCTTAAGGAACGTAGCGTCGTCTAGGGGTCGTTTCTTGCCGCCGGAAATTAAATAAACCAGCGGGAAATTTTCCGTTTTAACTAATGTGCCTTCGTTCAGCAAAATCGGGGTGCTGGTGGCGTAAACTTTTAATTCTTTAGTGGTTTTCTTAATTATTTTTTGCCCGGCGAATTTTGTTTTCAGTAGGATTTTATCAACCGGCGCCTTGGTACCGTTTTCAACATAGAAGACATCGCTGGTTTTGCTATCCTGCAATAAAGCTCCGGTAACATAAGTCGAGGTGGCGGTGATGGTTTTCCCTAGAGAATAGCCGGCCAAATCTTCCGGTGTCGCTTTTTCCACTTCTTCGGGGTTGAAGCCGATCTTTTTGAATACCGCGTCGCTGGCAAAGGGTCGTTTTTCTTTATCGACCAGCAGATAAGTTTTTTTATCTGGTGTTTGGACTAAGGAATAATTGGCGAATTTGATTTCTTCGCCGTTAGGATAATTATCCAAATCGGCGCTGTTGACTTCGACGATTTGTTCCGGATGGAAACGGGAAATGAACGCCGACCAATTGGCGAAATGTCTTTTTTTGCCGTTCTCTATCAGCCAGATTTGCGGGTCGCCCGTGGCTTTAATAATTGAACTATCGGGATAGAGCCGAGAAACTTTAGGGAAATATCTATTCCAGAGCTTATAAACATTGTAATTTCCGTTAAAAACATGGGGAGTATAATTGTATAGACCGGCGGTGGCCAAATTTTGCGGAGTGACCGACATTGTCTGGTTGGAATCGATGCAGTAGGGCTGAATGGTATTACTGATTGTATAAGTCTGGCCGACTTTATAATTATAACGATTCGGTTCGGTCATATAAGCGTAAAATTGGAGAGCGGCGCTATTAACCTGTTTGCCAAAACCTTTGTAGTAAGGATTACAGACCCAGTTGTCCGGGCAACCGTAGCCAGTCGCCCAATCCAAATTACTTTGGCTCGGACTGCCGTCTTCAATCAGGCTCGATTCCTTTTGCAGGAGAACCAGAATAAATTTCGGGTTGACTGTCGTGATGTGCCGGCATTTTAAGGATTTTTCCGTTTCCGTCGGTTCATCGCTTAAATCCGCGTTATCGCAGTCGTAATTATTGTGGGTCGCGTTGTAAATTATTTCCGCCGCCGTTTTTTGGTTGCCGTAAGTGTCTAGAGTCGTGTAGCTGGCTAAAAAACTGCCTTTAGCCTGCAAAAAATTTTGAATGTCCGCCAGGCTCATGGTGTTATAATTTAGTAATTCGCTGTCCTCCAGGATTCGGTGCGGATTAAAATCAAGATCGATTTCAACTTGCGCCCGGGAAATAGCCGGTAGCGCCAGAGCCGTCAGAGCCAGGCAAACCGCCCAGAGAGAAATTGTAATTTTGTGATTTTTCATATGCCAACATTATAATATAATTTTCAATTTGTGACAAAGGAAAATTAAAAAAGCCCGTTTTTAGGGTTTTTTTAATTTTATCGTTATTTTTAGCCGTTTATTTTCAGTACAACCGCTTCTTTATCGTTCAAATCGATGCGGATTTTATCTCCGTCATTGATTTTTCCCGCGATAATTTCCGAAGCCAGTTCGTCCAGAATCATGGTTTGAATGATGCGCTTTAAAGGACGAGCGCCGTAAGCGACATCATAGCCTTTTTCCGCCAGAAGTTTCTTGACTTTCGGACTGACTTTGACGGCAATATTTTTATTACCTAATCTTTTTTCCACTTTTTTAAGTTCCAGATCGACGATTTTTTCCAGCGCTTCCGGTGTCAGACTCTGGAACAGGACTATTTCGTCGATGCGGTTTAAAAATTCCAGCTTGAAATGATTTTTTAAAATCTTATCGATTTTTTCTTTCATTTCGGCGGTGCGCATTTTAGTCGCCTGCGCTTTATCGCCCGCGTCGGCGAAGCCGATAGAATATTGTTTGATGATTTCGTTGCCCAGATTGGAGGTCATAATGACGATGGTGTTTTTGAAGTTAACGACGCGTCCTTTGGAATCGGTCAAACGGCCGTCGTCCAGAATCTGCAGTAGCATATTAAACATATCGGGATGAGCTTTCTCGATTTCATCGAAAAGAACGACGGAATAAGGATGGCGGCGGATTTTATCGGTCAGTTGCCCGCCTTCGTCGTAGCCGATATAGCCGGGAGGCGAGCCGATTAATTTAGCGACACTGTGTTTTTCCATGAATTCACTCATATCCAGTCGAATAAGTGCTTTTTCGTCATCGAACATAAAGCGCGCCAAGGTTTTCGCCAGTTCGGTTTTTCCCACCCCGGTCGGGCCGACGAACAGAAATGATCCGATGGGTTTTTTCTCTTCATTGATGCCGGCGCGACTGCGGCGCAAAGCGCTGGCGACCGCTTTGATCGCTTCTTCTTGACCGATGACTTCTTCGGCTAGTTCGGCTTCGGCTTCGCTCAGTCTTTTGATTTCATCCTGAAGCATTTTATTAACTGGGATACCGGTCCAGCGCGCCACGACTTTGGCAATATCTTCTTCATCCACTTCTTCTTTGAGAATCCGCTGGCCTTTTTTTTGTATTTTCAAGAGTTCCGTTTGCAGGTTTTGGATTTTTTTCTCCAAATCGGGAAGCAAACTGTATCTGATTTTAGCTACCTCGGTCAGATCGGCGCCTTGACGCTGGGAAATTTCCGCTTTTATTTTTAAATCCTCCATTTCTTTCTTGGACGCGCGGATTTGTGAAATGATATTTTTTTCATTATTCCAATGTAGCTCTAACTGGTCGGCTTTTTCTCTTAATTTAGCCAGTTCGGCGTTCAGGGTTCGCAGTTTCGGCGATTTTTTATCGGTGGTCATCAGTCCGGCTTTGTTCAACTCTAATTGGTTTATTCGTCGTTTTAATTGATCTAACTCATCCGGCATGGAATCGATTTCCATGCGCAGGGAAGAAGTCGCTTCGTCAATCAGATCCACGGCCTTGTCCGGCAGAAAACGGTCGCTGATATAGCGGTGGGATAGTTTCGCGGCGGCGATAAGAGCGTTATCGGTTATACGGACGCCATGATGGACTTCATATTTTTCTTTCAGACCGCGCAACATACTGACCGTATCGTCGACGCTCGGTTCATTAACTATTATCGGCTGGAAACGGCGTTCCAGAGCCGAATCCTTTTCAATATATTTTTGATATTCTTTGGTCGTGGTGGCGCCGATAGTGCGCAATTCGCCGCGCGCTAAGGCGGGTTTTAACATGTTGGAAGCGTCCATGGAGCCTTCGGAAGCGCCAGCGCCGATGAGAGTATGGAGTTCGTCAATGAATAAGATTAAGCGACCGTTTTGCGATTTGACTTCTTTTAAAACCGCTTTCAGGCGATCTTCAAATTCGCCGCGGAATTTCGCGCCGGCGACCAGCGCGCCGAGATCCAGCGTGACGATTTCTTTATTTTTTAAATTTTCCGGCACATCGCCACTGATAATCCGCTGAGCCAGTCCTTCGACAATCGCTGTCTTGCCGGTACCAGCTTCGCCGATTAAAACCGGATTGTTTTTCGTACGGCGCAACAAAACCTGCATGATGCGGCGTATTTCCTGGTCGCGCCCTACGACCGGATCGAGTTTTTCCTGCCGGGCGAGTTCAGTCAGATTCGTTGTGTATTTTTCCAGTACTTTATATTTATTTTCCGGAAAGGGATCGTTGACTGTCTGGTTGCCGCGCAATTCTTTGAGAATATTTCTGACGTTTTGGTATTCCACCTTGAAAGACAAAAGCACACTTTGCGCGGGCGAAGGCACACCGATGAGCGCCAGAAGGATATGTTCGGTGGAAATAAATTCATCGTTCATGCCGTCCGCTTCCTTTTGCGCCCGCTCTAAAACCAGCGCGGTTTCCGCCGTGCCGGAAACGGCCTGAACCGGACCGCTATTCGGATTGGTCTTGACGCGCGGCAGTTTCTGAATCGCCTTGATCGTATAATCCTCAATCCGATCCGGGTCGATTTTCATTTTTTCCAAAACCGGCTTAATTAAGCTTTCGTTCTGTTGCAGGAGCGCGAGCAGAATATGCAAAGCTTCGATATTGGCCTGACCGTAAGCGGAGGCGATTATTTGAGCGTTGATTATGACTTCTTGCGATTTATCCGTAAATTTATTGAACATAGGAGTATTTTAATTTTAAGAAATGTTTATAAATATTTAACTTTTAGCACTCTTATTAAGAGAGTGCTAATTAAATGATAATATAAGAATCAATGGCTGTCAATAAACGGAATAATGGGTAATGCCGATTTTTTTATTTTATGTTATAATAACTTTAATGCTTAA
>Ga0172381_10007436_pt1 | contig 10843 bp, 10 predicted proteins | sample Leawel6488metaG_FD_119754 | JGI IMG/M metagenome (GOLD analysis project Ga0172381, IMG submission 119754) | Leachate microbial communities from a municipal landfill in Southern Ontario, Canada - Leachate well 64-88 metaG | ecosystem: Engineered > Solid waste > Landfill > Unclassified | place... | reverse complement strand
GGTTCCACCCTGCCTCTATTTGTACCAGCTATTCCAAGATTGAAAAGTGACTTTTCCATCTTTCATCCTTACGCGACAGGCGGCATCTGACGTATGACCTGTATGTGATCGAAATAGCAACGCCTCGCGGTATCCGCCATCTGTACACCGAAGCCCAGATAACCCGACAACAGCGGAGCGGATTCTGAGTTGACGGCAAGAACATCGTCCACAAACAGACCGTCAGCGAATTCCAGCCCGTCATTGAATACTACAGGCTCCCATTGCGGGTCTGTGACATCGCCCACGCCTTCGGTTTCCGCTATCGGGTTACGGTACGCCCACAGAAGCACATCGCCGTTGTCGTTCACTACCATGTCGAGTCTCAATTGATGCCACACGTTGTCATCATAGGTGTCCTGTGAATAGCGAAGTATTTTCGTCAGGCCCGGATTCGACACGGACGGAATGCCGTTCTGTATCTGTCCTTTTGCCAGCACTATTCTATGGGGGCTGGCGTTTTCAAGCCCGAGCAGATAGGCTTCGCCGGTCACTGCATTGGTCTGCGCTCCGACAAAGATGAAAGACGAATAATTTGTCTTTCCGGCAGACGGCCCTTTTTTCATTGCTGCGGATATCGCACCGCCACCGCCACCGGACGAACCAGGTTCGTGTACGGGTCTCGGTTCAATCGGGCAGTACCCTTCAATGGCACAGTACGCGCCCACTGCACCGCTCACAGCCTGCACGGAGTTGAAGCCGAAAACAAAATCGCCACCTCCCACCGGGCCGCTGATACCATGTGTCGGGCCGCGTCTTACAGTTATCCCCTGCCATCCAGTGCCGTCAAGCGAATCTTCGAGCAATGCCCAGTCTGTCTGTGCCATTTCAATTTCTCCTATACCGTAGTTATCGGATCGGGTGCGTCGGGCCAGCAATCCTCATTGAATGTTTCCGCAAAACCACTTTCACCGCATATGTGACCTACGCCGAATACGGCCTGATATTCGTCGTCGCCCCACTGCCATAAGTAACCGTCTGGAAGATCAAACCATAGTTCGGCAGATGCTCCCCACGCTTCGTCAAAGGTCTCATAATCGCCAGTCCAGCCCACGGGATCTTCCCAGTTTCCAAAGGTTCCAACTTCGCTGTTTACCCACCCGTTGATGCGGGAATAAGCGCCTGTCGGGAAACCGAATACCTGCCAGCCGTCGAATCTGTCTATGTCACTTGATTTGGAAAACTGAAAAACCGTATCCGCCGTAAGCGGGAAGGTCATTACTATTCTATCGTTAATCACAACGGCTGTCATGCCGGTAAAAAACGAGAGAGTCAGAAACCAGTCGGTCAGCACGGTTGCAAATTCAGCGGCGGTATATTCGCCCGCTTCAAGAGAAAGCGCCTGACTCTCCCATTCGGCGCGCTCGGTATCGACCGTCGCCTTGACAATGACAAGATCAACTCTATCACCCACAAGTACGGTATCATCAATCTTTGCAGACTGTACCGACAGGCCCAGATTCATGCGGAAGGCTTTCCATATCATCAAGTCACCAGCAAGCCAGCCTTCAAAGTCCTCGCTCGACAGACTTCCAAACAACAGTACCGGCGAATCTTCGGGAGTGGTAAAATTATATCCGCTATTGCCGAGCCAACGGCTCTCAAATGACTCCGCCCAAGTGACTGCGCCATCTTCTGTTGTGAAATCTGCCACTCTTGCCAGCGAACCGATTGTGAATTTATACCCGGCAACCGTCCACGATTCATACTCATCGCCAGTGCCGAATAACGCCGTCCAGAAACCGGCGTCAAGAGCCGTCCACGTCCAGCTTTCCGCACCTGGCGGGTCTTCCGTGTCGGGATCTTCAAACGACCAGTTTATATCAACTGAAAATATGGGATCAACGCTTCCCCACGGCCCGGTTCCCCATGCTATTGTTCCCCATCCGCTCATGTTATACGCTCACTTTCGGTGGTGGATACATGCAGACCGGGCATTCGTTCACCGCCGGGGCGGGAGACACATCGTCAGCGGCGACCTGGCTGTACTTGGACATCACCAGTGTATCCGTCGCGGCCTCGTCAAAGGGATGCGTGAGTGTGCCGATAACGGCCACCTCTTCGCAGCCTTCCGGCGTCGCCGGATATTCAAGCTCCGCGCCCGCCGACACGTACTTCAGCCGGCAGGAAATGCAGCGGTCGCCCACCGCTGTAACACGGAGCCAGTTTAACCCATCAGCCGATCGGAGGAGACGTTTATCAGCCGCCGACGGGAAGTTTGGCGAGTCGAAAACCAGTGTAGAATAGATGTGGTCGAAGCCCACGTCGCTCTCGAACAATATCCAGAAATACTCACCGTTGGCGAGCGTTTCAACGTCAACGGCAAAATCGCCGCCAGGCACAGCGGTAGCCCCGCCGCCGTTGACGATGCTGATGTACCCGCTCTGCGGGTACCGCCCTAAGCTGTGCGCCATATCCGGCAGCCCGGCGTTGTCTTTGACGACGTGCACAGCGAAGTCCTGTGGCGACACCGCATCGAGCAGACCGCCCATATCGTAGATCCCGGCGAAACGGATTGTCCCGCCGGAGTTTTGCTGGCGTTTTACATCGGCCAGCCATTTCATGGTCCAACTTGTATAATCGGTCGTGCCCGCATGGTTGCAGGCGTCGCCGATAATAATTTCGATGCCTTTTAAGAGTTTATATACTCCGGTAGCAACTACCCGAAATAATTTCGCCAGCACGCGCGCCCCGGCAGTGGCAGGAAACTCATTTGCCCAGTCTCCGCTCGGCGCGTAGCCGCCGATATTTCCATCTTCCAGGTCGAAACCTATCGGCGTATCATACGCCGAGCTTCCGTCCGGAAGCGGCGGCGGCAGCGTGTCGCCGGTTTCTGCGTCGAAAATGTCAGGCGGCAGAACTTTAAGCAGCAGACTGGAAACATCAATTTTAGTCTGCCTGTCTCTATCCCATTGACTCTCAACTCCGGCTACGACTTGACTGGCTACAAATCCCTCAACCGCTGCCTGCGTTGGCAGCAGCAAATTACTCGGCGTTGCGCCGCCCATAGTGTTATCACGGCTGATGTTCTGTGCGCTCATCAATCGCACTGTTCCAACTTCTGTTATAGTGCCAGAATATATGGCGTTCAGCAGATATATTGAACACCCGCTTCCGGCGTTAATCGCAGTGCCGCCAGATGCAACGATATCACCCACCATTCCGTTGATAGCGGCTGCACCAGTGGAGGCCATGATTGCAGTTGTTACGCCGACAATTTCAATTCTGCTGACATTGAGTTCGATCACACCGGAATTGAATGCCAGCACAGCAGCGTAAGGCGTTCCTGATTTCAGAACATATTTTCCCGTCGCTCGCATATAAGCAGCACCGCCCACAGTTTCACCAAGCGCAACTCCATCGGCCACTTCTATTCTGTCGAAGGTTGCTTCGAGTTCACCGGTCAGACAGGCTATTCCGTGCGCTCCGCCAGTGCAGATAAGACGCTTGACTTCGATATGTGCAGCACCAGTGCCAGTTGTTTTTGAACACCAGACGCCTGTTGACGCCGCGCCCCGCTCAAATACAACATGCGTATCGTCAGACAAAACAATACTGCCGCTCAGTCTGGCGAACGGAGCAATGATGAAAATGAACGGAGTGACGATAATGCTTTCGGCATAATCGCCGCCGTCTATTCCGAATATTCCAATCTGATTCGAGACAATGGGAGCCAGCAGTTCCGCCGCAACAATAGCAGCAGCAAACGTCAGGAAAGCCTTGTCGGGAGTTCTGCCGTCGTTATCATCGCTGCCATGCTTGCCGACGTAAAGCACGTTCTGATAGCTTATCGGCAATCCGGCTTTGCTTTTCAACGCGACTGTAGTTGCATCCAGCGCATATCCCATGTGAGAATCCGACAGTTCGGTATCATAAGCCAGACCACCCGGAACAGCCGGGTCAAGGCACACCTTCCACGGGTATGAAAGCGGAGCCTCACCTGATATCGTCAAGCCGTTTACCGTACCACCGTAGAAAGCAGCATTCAGCGAACTGAGAGGCTCGCAAGCTCCGCGAGTCAAAGCGTCGCCTGTGGATATGCCTATCATTGCGATATCCGGGTTTATTGAGGCAATCAACGCAGGGGTGGCAAGATATACCCCAAGCCTGCCAAGTGCCGTTAAAGTGCCATCGGATATCACAACGTCGCCGTATTCAATATCCACGGCATCAATGTTTTCACAGACGATTGTAGTTCGTCCGGCGACGGATGAAAGTTTTCTCAGGCAGGTATTTACTTCTTCACTCCACCCGGTCGCCCCATCGTCCACGGTCTCACCCGGATAGGGAATTCGAGTGTCGAATACCTGTGTCTTGACTCCGAAGTATTTAGCATCGGTGTAGAGTTCATCAGCGACAACCTGCACCATGTAAGTGCCTTCAACGTCGGGCGTGAAAGCTGCCGTTGCGGTTCCACCGTCAATTATTTCAGCCTCGCTGCCTTCCGGCTTGTAAATGAGACTCCACAGATACGATGTTACTCCCGTGCCATCTTCCAATGAGCAAGACACTGGCAGCCCCATCTTGTCAAATGACACTTCCGCATTGCCGACTGGAAATTCAACTCCGTCTTGTGTAAACTGTATAAAGACAACGGGCATCTTAGCTCTCCTTACAATACGGTGTTCGTGTCGCCGTCAACGATAGTGACAGTGCCAAGTACCGGAAACTCGTTAAGCAGAATGACTTGATCCTTCTGCGCTCCATTGATCGTGATATCACCGACATTCGGGGACATTTTCCGCACACCTGTTATATCTCTCATGACGTTGTAGATATCCGAGAAGGCTATTTCAGGTGCAGGATTGCCGTCTGCGTCTTTCATGTTATAGCCGAAATCGACTTTCGTGTTGAAGGTACCATCAGCAAGAGTAGGCACGAAAAACGCGGCAAGTGCAGTGTCTATCAATCCTTTAACGACGGACTTGCTGTAGCCGGATGAAAAATAAATGACGGCGTAGATATTGATTGTTCTGAGCAGCGCGTCTACTACTTCCAGCACAAAGGTGGGCGGCCCAGGATAGGTCACGCGACAGTCGGTATATATCAGGTCTTTCGTTTCCTGCGTCAGCATCGCACCGTCGCCACCAATGACATAGAGCTTTCCGCTATTCTCGGCAATCGACGAATCTCTGTCGGAAGTAAGCATGAGCGAACGGCCTGCGCCTCTTGCAATAGCGCGGTATTCGTAATCTTCATTACAGACGGTACGGCTCAGGCTTCTCAACGATGCAGGGCCGAGGATCTTTGCTCTGTTGATAGTCTCACGATCATCGCCACCGGACGATCTTACCGGATTTGTGACCGATAGTGTGACCTGTTGACGCGACGGGTAGGTATAGAAAGAGCCTTCAATAACGATCAGCGATCCTTGTGCAACGCGCCCAGTGCTTCCGCCACCGTACTCATAGGTGAACTCAATCGGGCTTCGCGGAATGGCCCCGTTGACACCGTTGCCAAAGTAAATCGTGGCTTGGTCGAACTGATCTACCAATACCATCACATGCCGATCATTCGGCCCGGATTCCAGCAATGTCTCCTGTACAACCCAGTCGCCTTCCAGATTGCTGCCGATTGTCCATTCGGTATCTGTGGATTCCAAAAACGGGGTTTTTGAGAGCATGTACTCTTGGTAAGGTGTAGCAAGCGGAGTATAGGTTTCTCTCGCGGTCTGTGAGTTTTTTACGGTAACGGTTTTCTGGGTTTCACCAGCTTCAAAAAGCAGTGCTTCCGTAGTCTGATAAACAATGGCGTTTCGCGCATCTTTAGTTTTAACCAAAGTCTCTGCCGGTATCGACACGGCTTCGCTAAACGGCCCGTTGACTATGGATATCGTTTCACTCGTTGTCGCAGCCGTCTGTCCTGCCATTGTGTAACCGATAAGCCGCAATAAGGCAATGGCCTCTTTGCGCTGTGTTACTGTGGCAATCTTTCCTTCCATTGCCTGTGAGTCCTGATATCCCGTGACGATATCAAGTACAAAGGCGAACATTTCAATAACGATTGTGCCGAACGCACCCGGCGAATCGTCTGCCCACTCAGGAAAGACGGAACCAAGAACATCAAACATGCGGCGACGCACGGAGTCGAAGTCCTTGTCGGTGTAATCTAAATTCTGCGGTATGACTGCTAAATCTATCGCCATGATATGACCTTTCAGAAGCCAAACGAAACTTTTGATTCAGTGCGGCTGTTGGCCTGCGACACGATCATATAGCCAATGGACGGCTTTATCGTTCTGCCCAGACCGGACCCGCTCTTTTCAAAGCTTACTGTTGCACTGGTTATTCTTGCTCTCGGTTCATACCTGTCGATAACGTCTATAATCTCATGTCTTGCGAGGTCTGTCATTATAGAATCGTGATAATTTTTATGACGCAGGTCATCGAGCAGCGTCCCCACCTTCTGATTCCATCGCAACTCACCGGGCCTCGTAGCGGATTTCTTTCGTATTGCCACAAGCTCGACAATGGCATTTTCAACAGACTCTTCACCAACGGAGGTTCTGAAATCATTCGCTCCGTCCCTTGCCAGCGGTACGTCCAGCGATTTCCATAAGTCATCAAAATAGGACATTCCATCCTCCAATCAAGCTACGATCATGGACGCGCCACCCGGCATAATGGTAAGAGCGATATGCAGACCGTTCGCCGTGGTTTCCAATATTGAAATAACAGGGTCAAGGAATGAGCCGTCGGGCGATACAGACCCGCTCGGACCTTCCATGTTACCAAAAGACGGCACTGGTATTGTCGGCATTCCGGCAAGATCCAGTAGGACGTTGATAACCTCAACGGGCAATAAAATCTTTTCGAGTATCTGTCTTATCAATCCAAACGACTCAATGATGTTCGCCTCTTCGCAGGATATTATCGTTGAGAATTCAGCATCGAACAGGTCAAGATTCAACTCGAATGCAAGGCGCAGGTCATCAATCTTGCACTTCAAGAACTTTAAAAATTGCAGTATGGTGGTAAGCGATGAAACCGTTATGCAGAGTATTCCCGCAATGGTTTTAGGCAGCGACAATTGAGGTATATGGCCGAGAACTTTGCCGCCGATCTTGACAAGATCAACGATGCAGTTGATTAGCTTCGTCGGGTTCAGCGATAGTATAGACACGGGTATGGCCTGCACGCATTTCATTATTTGCAGCGCAAGGCTCAGGACATCAAACAGCGGCATGAGCGGAGCTATTAGCACCATGAGCATTTTAAGCAGATCTGTGAGTGCTGCCATGGGATCAAACGAAGGGAAGTTCGGAAGGGTTATTCCCGCAAAAGACAGTTCGCAGTTATATCGTCCGGGTGCGGGAGTATAGTTAGGACACTCGCCCACGGCGTCGCCCAGTGTTATGCAGTTTGAGAGGTCGTATTCTATCGCCATTGCTCACCTGTCCTTATATCGGCTTATTTATAGGCTGTACGGGTCTATCTTGAATAACAGAGCCACACTTGCCCTTTACCACTACTCGACCTATAGCGAGTATTTTAGCCGCCTTTGTAGCTGCCACGGTCACGGTATTATCCGCACCATCAATTTCCACATAGCAGTTTTCGTCGCCTGGTACTGTCCATATTTTCGCGTACCCCTTGCCGTCCGGGTATTGCTCACTTGTCTCGCCTTTTGAAAACTGCATTCTGAAACCGCCCACGGCTAGCGAGAAAGTGTCCGGGTCTCCATCATTGGAGCAGACCGGCAATCCCTTATCAGGATTAGGGCCGCACAGGTATCGTGGATTGTCCGGGTCCCCATTCACGAATAGCACACCCACTGTTGCCCCTTCTGCGGGAACAAGAAAACCGCCACGTCCAGCAGACCCACCGCCAATCGTACCCCAGGGTTTCACCCATCCCGATTCCTCGTCAAAGACACCGGGAACTCTTATCGTGACTCGCCATCTTTTCTCAGGGTCGATATTGTGGACAACCGTACCTTCCACCGCCACCCTGATTTTACCATCCGCATCAATCACACCCATCGTATCGCTCCTGTCCTAAAAATTTATCGAAGTACCCGACAGCGGGTTCTTATGTATCGTGACTTTTACCTTTTGATCGAATTTCACGCTGCCTGAACCGAATGTCGGTTGATCGTGGTGATATTCATACGCCTCGCTCCAACTGCCGTCTGCCTGTTCTTCCGCTGTGGTTTGTATGGTAGGTTGATCGGATATCGACATATCAGTCATTTCGGAATTATTGACATTGGCAAGAGTAGCGATTCTTTCCGTCTTGCCCTGCTCGGTAAGCGTTGAATGCGAAGCCTCTTGACCCTCTTCAATTTGCGGCAAGGACAGGGCTATATTCGGCAGAGGTATTTCCAGCGGTACGGTTCTGGCCGCGTCGCGTATCAATTCAAGCTCCTGAATGAAGTCGCCACTTATCGTTGTCTTGACTTTCTTGACATAATACGGCCCGGACATATACAGCGAACGACACCAAAAGGCCACAACCTCTTTAGCCCTTACGCGTGGGTCTCCGACTGCTGCAAAGCTCAGTTTGGAGCGGTCTGTTGATCGAATGAAGTAGTAAGAATCAGCCTGCTCTTTTGCCTCTTCTTTTGTCTTTGCAGCCGTGTAAAGCACTGCCATGCTTGCGAGGTTTTCCTGTACCGAACCCGACTCGACGGTTTCAGGATTTGCCACCTCCTGCGAACCGCCCAAACTGTCGCGGTCTGTATCATCATTGGATGCGGCAACCTCAAACTGCTCGCCCGTCTTATCATCGTGACCGACCATCTTGACGAGGCCGGGTTTGCGACGGGTGTGTTCCGACTCGAATGCCGGTTCACCGATAATCTCACCACCCGGCATACTCTCGGTTGTCTCGAATCCCCATGTATAAGAACGCACGGGCGGGTTGCCCAGCTTGCGGCGGTGGAAGTGAAATCCGGTATGGTCAACGAAAAAGACGAAGCCGTTTGCGGCGGCACGACGGGCTAGGAACTGGGCGTCTGATTCCAATTGGTGAACGTGAGGATGAACTGTTTTGGTTTCGTCGATGTGAGTCATTTCAGCATCAAAGCCATTGGCGGTGGCAATCTCAAGAGCGATATCGGCATCCGACTTATCGGCCCAGGTTTTCGTCTTGGTTTCCGCATCCATTTTAACGGACTTGGCGAGGCCGGTTATGGTGAGAATCGACCAGCCCTTGACGCTCCTGATAATGCATTCAACCGGCGGTGTCATCAATCCTCTGTACCCCCACGATACTTCCCATTTCTGGCCCTTCGCCACTCTTGCGTCGTCGGATAATTGTAAATCGTTGTTGTCAACTACTATGGTCATTTCATCGGCTTTGCTGTCATCATCATCAAACGTCAGGGAAATAAATCTGTCGGACAGGTCAAGGAAGCTGCTATTTCCGCTCGGATCGACTACTTTTAGAGACACGAAAATTCCGTTGCCTGCGGAAGTCTCGAATGCCTCATAACTTGTCGAGCCGGAATATGCCACTATCAGAACTCCTTACGCCGTGAAGGATTCATAATGATCTGACTGATAACCTTCATTGAAGGCACATATATCGTCACTCCCGCATTGAAGGCCACTGTCGGATCTACTATCGGATTCGGTTGGAATTGAGCGATAACCCACCACCATTTCCAACCGTCATCGCCATAGTACCGTTCCGCTATCTGGTCAAGCGTTTCATTCTCAACTGTTTGATGAATGCGGGTATCAGAATACTCACGATAGCGGAAAGGGGTCATCGAGGACAGCCATAGCTTGCCGCTCCGCTTTATTCCGAGGCAGTATGAATATCGACTATTTTTTTGTGGAGGCATATCAAGTCTCCCTTACCAGTGAATTCCATGATTGCGAACATCGGCAGACCATTTGCGCCGCAACCGGAATTCCTTGAAAACCACGTCGGCTACATATCGCATGGGCGAGCCATCGGCAGACCTTTGACCGTAAGATATATCGACACTTTCTATACGGCAGACGCCTGTATAAATTCCAGGGCATGACAGCAGCACGTCGGGAGGTGTCGCGCCCACAAGTCCTTCCTGAACGAATCTGTCATCGGCAACGGTCAGCGATTGCAGGAAATTTCTGAAATCAACAATTTGATCCGTTGCATCCGCCTGCCCTTTGCCGCGCTGCTTCATAACCGCAAGCCTTGACACCCACAAGCTCACAGGACGCAAAACACCCCGCGTCCCCTTATAGACAGGAAAATCTTGTGACATGGCATGGTTTAAACGCCATTCGTTCTCGACACTGATAGTTTCCTTGAGGCTTTCCGGGTTGAGGAACATTTCTTTTTCCTCATCGGTACTCAAGTTCTTTATCAGTCCCCTTACGGGTGTTTCAGGAAAGAAACTCATGGTCAAGCTCCAGCAGGGCTGAATGCCCTCTCGTTGTTAAGGTTGCGTCTGTTATCCAGAAGGCTGTTGACCTTTTCACCGTCAAGGACAACTGTCGTCTGTACCGGGCGTTCGCTTACCTTCCGCATGGCGTCTGCGGCCTCTCTTATGGCCTGTGTGTCGCCGCCTGACTTCTCGACGATACTTGTCATCATATACTTCTGGCCTTCGCTGGCGGCGACGGCAGACGGGGCAAGTAACGGGCTTTGCTTAGGCGTTGTAGACGGGGATTCATCACCCTTGACATATTGGATGGCTGCATCCATACCGAGTCTTATTTCTTTCGCATATCCGCCGAGTCCGGGTATCTTTTCCGCAAGTTTCAATATGGCTTGCCAAGGGGTGAATATCAGGCTGAGGATAAATGCCACACCGTTCTGGAATACGCCCTTGATGAATGTCCACGCCTGAACGAATGCAGTACCGATAG
>Ga0172381_10007435_pt1 | contig 10844 bp, 15 predicted proteins | sample Leawel6488metaG_FD_119754 | JGI IMG/M metagenome (GOLD analysis project Ga0172381, IMG submission 119754) | Leachate microbial communities from a municipal landfill in Southern Ontario, Canada - Leachate well 64-88 metaG | ecosystem: Engineered > Solid waste > Landfill > Unclassified | place... | reverse complement strand
TTCTTTTCTGGATTTTGAATTAAAATTGACATTAAAATCATTGTAAGAACTGCGATTGCACAAGGGTTTACAGAATCAGCAAGTGCGAGCATTGTAATTCTCCCTAGATTTAATACCTCTTCCATTAGTAGATAATATTTTAAATGGTTTTAAATTTTTTGTTTGATGGAAATTTCATTTAAAGAATCAGCAAGAAAGATAGTTTTAATCTTATTAACAATTTCTATTCCTGTTTACTTAATTTGGAGAATCTTTTTTACATTTAATGTTGAATTCCCTTTTTTCTCTTCATTATTTTTATTAGCAGATTTAATTACTTGTTTTGCAACTTTTGGATTTGCTATTTCTTTATGGAATTTAAAAAAACATCATGAAGCTTTTGAATTAAAAGAAGGTTTGAAAGTTGATGTTTGGATACCAACTTATAATGAGTCAGTGGATTTGTTGAGACGAACAATTTATCATGCTGTTAAAATGGATTATCCTCATAAAACTTATGTTCTTGATGATGGTAAAAGAGAAGAAGTTAGAAAATTGGCTGAAAGTTTGGGAGCTATTTATTTGAGTAGAGAAAAGAATTTGCATGCAAAAGCAGGAAATTTAAATTATGCTTTTAAGATGACTAAAGGAGATTTTATTGCATCTTTTGATGCAGATTTTATTCCACAAAAAGATTTCTTGACAAAGCTTTTAGGATATTTTAAGAATGAAAATGTAGCATTGGTTCAGACGCCTCAAGAGTATTATAATTCAAATAGTTTTCAACATAAGAAAAATAAATTTTTTAAAAAAATTTGGAGTGAACAAGATTCTTTTTTTAATTTAATTATGAATGGAAGAAATAACTTGAATTCTGCATTTTGGGTAGGAAGTAATGCAATTATGAGAAGAACTGCAATAGAATCAATTGGAGGTTTTCCCACAGATTCAGTTGTTGAAGATATGCTTACAAGTATTTTAATTCATGATAAAAAATGGAAAACAATTTATGTAGATAAACCTCTTGCATATGGTTTAGCACCTTCTAGTTTAGGTTATTTCTTAACTCAAAGATTAAGATGGGCTCGGGGCGTTTCCCAGATATTAAAAAAACAAAATCCCATTTTTAAAAAAGGTTTGACTTTTATTCAAAAATTCTTTTATTTATCTTCGATTGCTCATTTTTTCGAAGGAACTTCAAGATTAATTTATTATTTTATTCCAGCATTATATCTTCTTTTTGGAATTGTTCCAATAAAACCTAGTTTTTCAATAATTTTTATTATTTTTAGTTATCTCTTTTTTGTATTAATTTCTTTATTTATTATTACAAAAGGGAAATCATTTTTCTACAATAATGAACTTTATGGGATGATTAGGTATTGGGTTTATTTTATTGGAAATTTGGAGATTTTTTTCAAACGAAAATTAAAATTTGCAGTTACTCCTAAAGGAGATTCTAAGAAAGTTCAGTTAAAATCTATTTTTGGTCCAGCATTAGTTTTCTTAATTAATTTTTCTGCTACATTATATTCTATTTTATTATTTTATAGAATTAAATCATTCTCTTTAAATTTCATAAGTTTTTGTATTTTCTTTTCTATTTATTTTACTTTTATTTCATTTCAAGCTTTAAGATTATGTTTTTCTTATCCTTTTACAGATAGTTCTGAAATTAAAAGTTCTCTTCATATAAGTATTGTAGGATTTAAAGAAAAAGGAATTATTAAAAGGTGGAATGAAAAATTTGTGAGGTTTTTTTATAATGAAAATTTAAATGGAAATTATTCTTTGAAAGTTATTTTAGATAAACAAGAATATGTTTTTCCAATAAAAATTATTAATAAGAAGATTTCTAATTCAAGAAATTTTTTATATGAATATTATGCAAAATTTGAAGGATTAAGTAAAGAGGAAAAGTATATTTTAATTGATTATATTTTTCAAAAGGAGTTAAAAAGAGAAAATGAATAAATTAAATATGGAGAAGAACAGGAAACTGAAATTATTAGAGTTTATTTTTGTAATTCTAATTTTTATTGTTGTTGCATTTTTAATTAATCAAGCAATTTCAAATAGAGTTGGTATATCTAATTATTTTTCATCAAAGTTTTCTTTTTCTGGATCTAATTCTTCTAGTCAAATTGTAGAAAATTATGGTAACTTGCAAATTATTGACGGGAAACTTTGTTCAGAAGATGGGCTTCCTATTCAATTAAAAGGATTGAGTTCTCATGGGTTGCAGTGGTTTCCTTTTGTGAGAGGAAATACTTTGAAGAATAGTATAAATTATTTTGGGATAGAAGTTATAAGAACTGCGATGTATGTTGAGGTTTTTAAAAACGGAGATTTTTGGAATGGATATCTTGCACAACCAAAATATATGGAAGCAAAAGCAGATATGATGATTCAAGAGGCAATTGATGAAGGAATCTATGTAGTTTTATCTTGGCATATTCATAATGATCCAATGAATTTTAAAGAAGATGCAATGAAATTTTTTGAAAGAATGTCTAAGAAATGGGGAAAATATCCAAATGTTATTTTTGAAATTTGTAATGAACCTGAAGGAGATATTGAGTGGTCTAAAATAAAAGATTATGCAATTGGAGAACCAGATAATTTAGAGGATGGAGTAATTGATTTAATAAGAAAAGCTGATTCAGATGATAATCCTAATATTATTCTTGTTGGAACTCCTTTTTGGAGCCAGAGAGTAGATGCGGCTTTAGAAGACCCAATTATAGAATATGATAATATTATGTATACTTTACATTTTTATGCTTCAGATCATAAAGAAGACGTGCGAGAACAAGCACAAAGAGCTCTTGATGGAGGATTGGCTATTTTTGTAAGTGAATGGGGAACTTGTAATTATATGGTAAATGGTCCAATTGATTTTGATTCGTCTAATGAATGGATTGAATGGATGAATAAAAATAATATTAGTTGGATAAATTGGGCATTAGCAAATAAAGATGAAAAAGCTTCTTTATTAAAACCATCTGTTTCAATGAAAGGTCCTTGGGGAGAAGAGGATTTGACAGAATCAGGGAAATTTATTAAGGGATTATTTGAAAGATATTAAATTAACATCCTGTAAGTTCTTTTAATTTTTCAACTGATTGAACTCCAGTATATTTTTCTCCGTTAATAATCCATGTTGGAGTATATTGAATTTCTGCACATTTTTCTCTTTCATAAAAACAATCTACAATATTAAGATTTTGAGAATTTTCTCCAAATAATTTTTCTTGGTTTTTACAAGCATGACATCCTAATTGTGTATAAAGTATTGAATTTTCTCCGATGCATTTTGTAACTTCGGATGAAACTCCATTATGAATAGAACTTCTCATTATAACTGCAAAAAGTATTACTATAATAATTATTCCTATTGTTATCCATAAACTTTTTTTCATAATTAATAATAGATTATTTTAGTTTTAAATTTTTTGCATTTTATTTAATTGTATATTCAAAATATTTATCATAAGGGATATTCCACGAACAAGTTTTTTTAATCGTTGCTTTTTCCATTATTTTTCTAAATAACCTTATAGAATTTCCATGAGCAGATATTGCTACATTTACTTTATTTTTTTTCATAAATTTTATTAAATTATTAATAAAAATTTTAATTCTTTTTTCAACCATACTAAATGATTCTCCATTTTTTGGAGGATTGTTCCATCCCCTATGCCATTTTTCATATTGTTCTTTTCCATATTTTTTAAGAATTTTTTTGTGGCTTTTTCCTTCTAAAAATCCATAATTTCTTTCAATAATTCTATTAGCAGTAATAATCTCTTTACATTCTGGGTGAAATTTAAGAATTTCCTTTAAAGTATCTTTAGAACGAGATAAAGAAGTTTGAAAAGCAATATCAATTTTCTTATCTTTTAATTTTCTTGCAATTATTTTTGCTTGTTTTATTCCTAAAGGAGTTAGTTGAGAATCTTTCCAACCAGTAAAAAATTTATTTTTATTATAATAAGTTTGTCCATGCCTGAATAAATAAATTTTAAAATTTTTCATTGTTAATTCTTATGGCTTTCCCATTTATAATTGAATCTGAAATTTTCTTTCTCGCTGATTTTAAAATTCTTGATAATGTTGGTTGGGACACTTGCATATTTTTTGAAGCTTCTTCTTGAGAAATTTCTTTAAAATCAATTAATCTTATTGCTTCAAATTCTGGCATAGTTAATATGATTTCTTCTAGTTCTGTTATTCTTTTCCCTGCTGGTTTAAAATAAGAAGAGCTTGGCCGGCCCATAACTCTCCTCCTTCTACATGGTCTTGGCATTTTATTCTTGTATTTGTCTTCGAAATCCTCTTCCTCTACCAAGGCCTCTTCCAAAATTTGGTTGAGGTTCTGTTTCTTCGCAGTTTCCTAATTGTCTTCCTGTTTTTGGTCCTTTTCCTTCTGGACCTGTTTTATCTCTATTTGGCATTTTGTTTTCTCCTAATTTAGTTATGAATATCAATTCATAATAGTTTATAAATGTTTTGAATGAGCATTCATAATAGAAATATTTTTATTTTGGAAGAGAATATAAATTTTTTTATAATTTTTAATAAATGCTATTTTAAAAGGTGTTTTTTATTTTAGCGAAATTGTTCAGTCCATCCCAGTGTATTTGGGAACCTTTCAAACTTTACATAAGTTTGATTTAAACTTACAAGATCATCACAACTTTTACATTTTAAAACCACTTCTTTCTTTTCAATAAAATATCTTTCTCTTAAAGTTTTATCATCTAATATAATATAATCCTGTGAAGGTTTATCTGTTTTTGTATAATGTTCTTTTCCTTCGCAAGGAATCATATCTATTATTCCTTCTACTGTTCCTTTATGTGTTTTATAAAATTCTATAAATTCCTCTGAAGAATTAAATATTCTCTTTGTTGGTCTTTTAAGTTTTGATTCTATCATTTTTAATAATCTGGTAACCCTTCTTGTCCAGCTTCAGAATTTTTTTCTTTTGGAGTCTCTGATTGCAAATCTTTTTCAGAAATTGAGTTAATCATTTCCTTGAATTTTGTAAAATGTTCTGCAGGAATTCTTAATCCTTTTTTTGTAGGTCCAGTGTATTTATCACTTGTTACACATTCTCTTATATCTATTCCTACTTTGCCATTATATTCTCTAATACCAATAACAATATCTGTAACTGCTCCTTGATATTCTCCTTTTTTTATTTTCCCAATATCTTTTTCCATGTTAATTTTTAAGAAAAGAGTTATTTAAATGTTTTTGTGTGTTGGAAATTTATTTAAAGTGAGGGCATATCTAAAAAATTATGATAATTGAAGTTGAAAAGATTTTAAGGGAAAAATCTATAGATTATAAACTAATGAAGTTATCTAGGAGAGTTGTGAGTCATGAAGATGTTAAAAAATATATAAAGGATATTAATCCAGAAAATGATTGCAAAACAATTTTAACAAAAGATAAAGAAGGAAACCAGTTTGCTTTTTTCTTAAGAGAGATGATGAAAATAGATTTTTCAAAAGTAAAAAAAGTTATAGGGAAAAAGATTAGAATTCTTAGTTATGAAGAATTGAAAAAGTCTACAGGTAAAAAACCAGGAGAAGTATGCCCATTTCTTTTAAAAAATACAAAAATTTATGCCGATAAAAGAGTTCTTAAGCGAGATATAATTGATTTTGGTTCTGGAAAGAGTAATTTTGGTCTTCAGATGTTTACAAAAGATTTACATAAAGTAATTGATTTTGAAATAGTTGATATTGCTAATGAATAAATTTAATTTTTCCTTAAGAATTAATTAAGCTGATTCTGAAAATTTTATATTTTTCAAATTCAATTCTTCTGTTTGGCTTGATTCTACTTTTTTGAATTCTTCTTCATCAAATTTCCCATTCTTATTTTCATCTCTTGCAGTTGCAATAAGGATAGCATGAATGCTCTCTTCTTCTGCATCAACTCCAATTATTTGATAAATTCTTCTATAATCTTCTCGACCATCTTTATCTGTGTCATATCCTAGCATAAATTGATTATTTCCTGGATAAAGAAATAAATAATCTCCAAGAGGGTCTTGAGGTTTTGGGGAAGTTGCACAACTAAAAGTTATAATGCTTGCTAAAATTGGAACCCCTAATTTTCTTAAGAGATTTTTCATCAATTTAATAATAAATTATCTTTTTTAAGAAAATGTGTATTGAAAAATATATTTTAGAAATATTTAATCCTTCATTTCTATTTTAATATTAACATTCTTTGGAATTTGCATTCTCATTATGTGATGAAGAACTTTTTCATTTGCAGGTAAATCTATGAGTCTTTTGTGAATTCTCATTTCAAATCTATCAAAAGTCGCTGTCCCTTTTCCACAAGGAGATTTTCTTGTTGTTATCTTAAGCTTTTTTGTAGGTAATGGAACTGGTCCACTAATTGTGATTCCAGATTTTTTTGCAATATCTTTAATAGAGTCACAAATATTATTAAGCATGTTGATATCTGTGCTGTTAAGTTTAATTCTTACGTTTGGCATGTTATTCTTACTAAAAATTGATTTAAAAAGTTTTCCAGAAGCCCATTTATTCAAAAACCTTTTATAGTATAATTTTTTAATTAACTCAGAGGTGAATTATGGAAATATTTATTCAATTAGCAATCATTCTTTTTACAGCATTTATTATTTCATATATCATGCAGGCATTTAAACAGCCAATTATTATTGGATATATTATTGCAGGAATTATCATTAGCCCATTTATTATTAGTTTTGGAGCTACAAAAGAGATTATTGAAATCTTTTCTAAGTTTGGAGTTGCCTTTTTATTGTTTGTTGTAGGGTTACATTTAAATCCTAAAATAATAAAAGAGGTTGGGATTTCTTCTTTGATTATTGGTCTAATACAAATTATCTTAACATTTAGTTTAGGATTTCTTATTTCTCTCGGAATTTTTGGATTTGATATTATTACTTCTTTATATGTAGGAATTGCTATTGCATTTAGTAGTACAATAATTATTATGAAATTGCTTTCAGATAAAAAGCATTTAGATTCGCTTTATGGGAAGATTTCAATTGGAATTTTAATTATTCAAGACTTAGTTGCTATTGTAGTTTTAATGTTTATTTCTTCAGTAGCCAATGGAACTAATTTTAGTTCTTTTGCACTCAAGGGGTTATTAGGAGGAGCAGGGTTAATTGTAGGATTATTTTTAGTTGGATTTTTTATTCTACCAAGAATAACTAAAAATATTGCTAAATCTCAGGAGCTATTATTTTTGTTTTCTATATGTTGGTGTTTTGTTGTTGCTGCTTTGTTTAGTTATTTTGGATTTTCAATTGAGATTGGTGCTTTAGTTGCAGGAATTGTTTTATCTATCTCTCCTTATAGCGTAGAAATAACTTCTAAAATAAGACCTTTGAGAGATTTTTTCTTGATAATATTTTTTATAATTTTAGGACTAAATATTCAAGTCTTAAACATAGGTTCAATAATTATTAATGCACTTATTCTTTCTTTTGTTGTCTTACTTTTCAAACCATTAATCTTGATGATTTTTATGGCAATTTTTAGATATTCAAAGAGAACAAATTTTTTAGTTGGAACGACCTTGGCTCAAATTTCAGAATTCTCTTTAATTATTCTTGCTTTAGGAGTTGCAATGGGTCATATTTCTGGAGAAGTGTTATCCACTTTAACTTTAACAGGAATAATTACTATCACTCTATCAACTTATATGATTATTTATTCAAAGAATTTCTATGAAAAAATGTCTAATTTTGTTTCTATTTTTGAGAGAAAAAAATTAAAGAAAGAAAAAGAAATGAAGAAAGAATATGATGCAATTTTATTTGGGTATAATCGTATTGGATTTAGTATTTTAAAATCATTTAAAAAAATTAGACAAAAATATCTTGTAGTGGATTTTGATCCAGATATAGTTGCAGATTTATCAAAATTAAGAATACCTTGTTTATATGGAGATGCTTTTGATTCAGAACTATTAACTGAATTGCCTTTGGATAAAATAAAATTAGCAGTTTCTACAATTCCTGATTTTGAAACAAATGTTCTTTTAATAGAATCAATAAGAATGGTTAACCCTAAAGCAGTAATTATTGTTAGAGCACATCAAATTAAAGAAGCTTTGGATCTTTACAAAGAAGGAGCCACATATGTTCTTACTCCTCATTTTTTGGGAGGAGAATATATTGCAAAAATGATTCGGACTTTAAAGACCAGAAGAGAGTATAGTGATGAAAAAGAAAGACATGTAAAAATGTTAATTGAAAGAATAAAGAAAGGTCATGATCATCCTGATGTTGAAAGAAATTAAGTTGTTAAAAATTAATAAAATTTTTAGATAATTTTAATGTAATTATTATATTTATTATTCTTCATTTTCATTGGGTTCTTCTATTCCGAAAAGAGAGAAAATAAAATCAAAAAATCTTAATACGATTTCTAGTACAATTATGAAAATTAAATAATAAAGAATATTATTAAAGAAAGTGGGAAGTTGACCCAATTGAGTAAATATTCTTTCTACATTGAAAAATCCTGGAGTAAGTATGGAAATAGATAATAATGTGAAAGGAAGAAGTTTTGCTATATCTCTTGAGAGATCTTCTTTGTAGTAAGAAGTCATTCTTATTGCTGCCACTATTGTTGCTGATATTATTAGAAGAGTGTGGATTTCTAATTCTTCTGTAAGGAAAATTAAAAATAAAGCGAAGACAGTAAACCAAAAGAAAATTAAAAAAGGTAATAACAATACATATTCTATAAAATAAAAAAGTCCTGCAACTAGTTTTGTAACAAGTGGATTGTTTGAGTTATTATATTTGTTTAAGTCTAATCCTAATATATTTTTTTTAGCTATGAATTTGTAAAATTTCCATACAAAAATAGAATATACAACAACTAATAAAACAAGAATTAAAAAGTTAAAAAAATTTCCAAAGTAACTTGGCAAGGTTGCAATTGTTTTTTGATAAAAATCAAATAACTCTATTCCAATTCCATTTATCACCCCGTTCATAAATAATTTTAGTGATTCTTATTTTTAAATACTTCGCAAGATAACTTTTAAATATGGGTTTTTGTTATTTATTATATGATTGATATTAAATTGATTCGAGATAATCCTGAGCTTGTTAAAGAAAATATTAAGAAAAAATTTCAAGATGAAAAAGTTGTGTTGGTTGATGAAGTTTTAAAACTTGATGAAAAATGGCGGAAGTTAAAATTTGAGGAAGATGAATTAAGAAGTAAGAGAAATAAGATTTCTAAAGAGATTAATGAGTTAAAAAAATCAGGGAAAAAAATTGACAAAGAAATGAAAGAAGCAAAAGCAATTCCTGAAAAGATTTCTAAATCTGAGGAGAAGCGAAAGAATTTGGAAATAAAGATTAAAGAAATAATGTATAAAATTCCAAATATAATTAATGATTCAGTTCCTATCGGGAAAGATGATTCTGAGAATATTGAATTAGAGAAAATCGGCGAACCTGTTGTTCCAAATTTTGAGATTTTTAATAATGCTGAGTTAATGGAAAAATTAGGAGGGGCGGATTTTGAAGCTTCTCGTAAAACATCTGGAAGTGGATTTTATTTTCTTTTAGGAGATGTTGCAATATTGCATTCTGCAATTATTTCTTATGCAAGAGATTTTATGATTAAAAAAGGATTTCAATATGTTATTCCACCATTTATGATTAGAAAAAAGGTTGTCGAGGGAGTTATGAGTTTTGAAGAGATGGATAATATGATGTATAAGGTTGAAGGAGAAGATTTGTATTTGATTGGAACTTCAGAACATTCTATGATTGGGCGATTTATTGATCAAACATTACAAGAGAAATCTTTGCCTATAAAATTAACTAGTTATTCTCCGTGTTTTAGAAAAGAGATTGGAAGTCATGGAGTTGATGAAAAAGGAGTTTTTAGAGTTCATCAATTTGAAAAACAAGAGATGATTGTAATTTGTGAGCCGAAAGATTCTTATGAATTGTATGAAAAAATGTTGAATTTTACTGTTGAAGTTTTTAGAAATTTAAATGTTCCAGTTAGGAAATTAGAGTGTTGTTCAGGGGATTTGGCTGATTTGAAAGCTAAGAGTGCAGATGTTGAAGCATGGAGTCCTAAACAAAAGAAATATTTTGAAGTTGGTTCTTGTTCTAATTTAACAGATGCACAATCACGTAGATTAAATATTAAAATTGACAACGGCAAAGAAAGATATTTTGCACACACTCTGAATAATACTGTTTTAGCAACTTCTCGAGGAATTATTGCTGTTATGGAAAACAATCAACAAAAAGATGGAAGTATAAAAATTCCAAAAGTTTTACAATCTTATATGGGAGGAAAAAAGGTGATAAAAAATGAAGAAAAGAAAAAATAAACTCGCTGAATTTTTTACATTAAGTTGGAAAAAAACAGCGATTGTTTTGATGATTTGGATTGGTGCAGTTTTTTTTCATAATATGATTTATGCTTTTATTGTTGGAGTCTTGAAAATAGAAATAATTGATGAGCCTTTCTTTTTTATAATTGCAGTAATTATAATTCCTGCTTATTTTATAATTTCAATTATTTATACTTTAATTAAAAAGTTGAGAAGAAGAAAATGAAACAATTAAAATTTTTAGGAAAACAAGTTTTGATAATTTTTATATTATCTTTTTTATTGTCTCTTGCTGCAATTATTCATGGAATATTCTTTGATTTGGATTTTGAACAGATTAGGAGATTAACTCTTACAGGAATGATTTTTACTTTAATTGTTGTTTTTCCTGTTATTTTATTCTTAGAATGGGTTTTTGATATGAATAATAGAAAGAAATTTGATGAAATTGATAAGCGATTAAATAA
>Ga0172381_10007434_pt1 | contig 10844 bp, 5 predicted proteins | sample Leawel6488metaG_FD_119754 | JGI IMG/M metagenome (GOLD analysis project Ga0172381, IMG submission 119754) | Leachate microbial communities from a municipal landfill in Southern Ontario, Canada - Leachate well 64-88 metaG | ecosystem: Engineered > Solid waste > Landfill > Unclassified | place... | reverse complement strand
GTTTGGTGTTAGATACCTATAAAAGAAATAACGTACAAATGATAAAGGCAAGGTGTTCGTGCGGTAATATTTTCGATTGTTTGGCTAATAGCTTTATTAGGGAAAATAAATGTAGATGTACGGATTGTTCAAAAATGAAATCTAAATATGCAAAGAAAACATCGAATTTTCTAGATGATTTAAAAGTTTTATACGAAGAAGAACTAAGAATTGAAGGATGTAGATATAAAAGAAATTTAGCCTTTGATTTTCAAGTCATAATTAACAATCACTTTTTTCTAATAGAGGTAGACGGAGAATTTCATTATATTGAAAATAAAATGGCTGAAGATCCAAAATTAGCGTTATTAGAACAAAAGAAAAAAGATAGAATCAAGGATAAATTTTGTGAAGAAAACGGCATAGATTTGCTTAGAATACCATATTGGGAATTTGAAGATGAAAATTATAAAAATATAATAAAAAGAAAGTTAGACAAACACAACCAGATCGAAAAGTAGCGATTTCGATTGAATATCAAGTTACGTGGCATAACGTCAGTGGGAGAGGATGGCGCTGTAGCAGTATCTAAACTCTCCAAAGAATTTAAATCAATGGCAAACATTGACATTTTCGACCAACAAACTGGTCAACTACGCGATACATATTCAATTCTACAGGATATGTCTGAAGTTTGGCCTACATTAACTGCAAACCAAAGACAATACCTCGGAGAATTAAGTGCTGGTCAATCAGGCCAGAATATATAGAAATATATATATAGAGAATAGCTTGAACTGCTGGGACACCCTAAGAGATAGATATACTACAACGCAACAATGAAATATGTGTAAACGTGAATGTTTAAAAAATATCTATATTGGGCAATCAGCAACGAAGCTCCGAATAGGAGAACGCTCAACGATCAGTCGAAAGACGTACACAGAAGTGCTTGCTGTGGAAGGTGGCTACCCTTAACACGTCATGGTGAAGGAGAAAATATGATCTGGTCTCATTGGAAACAATGAGTTTTATTAAATAATCTTACAATTAAAAAACAATTGGAGTGTGATTCAAATAACTAGAGAAGAAAGATTTAATGAAAAATATAATTTTTATAAAAACGAAATAAATGAAAAATATTCTGATTTATATAATTTTATAAATTTTGAATACAAAATAAATGATTCTGGAAAAATATATGGTATTATTACTGTGAGGCACAAAATATGCGGAGAAATATTTTCAAGAAACGCTGCAACTTGGAAAAACAATAAAAAATGTTTAATCTGCACATTAGATAGAAGCGTTTCTTTGTTACATGCATCTATGTGTTATTATGGAAAACAAACATATCCAGAAAGTAAGTTTGAATACAATATCGGATTCAAGGGAGACAACGGAGGAACAAGCAAATATGATTTGTTTATTCCAAAATATTTAGGAAAAGACACTTTATTTGAATTTCAAAGTAGATTTCATGATTATAAAACCGACTTAGATAAAAGAAAGAAAAGTTTTGCAGAAAATAGTGGATACAATTTTATTTCTATCGATTCAAGAAGTATTTCCCCAATTGATGCTGTATATAATTATTATAAAATTAAGGTTTCTGAAAAAGATATACAGGAAAACTTTTTGTTTAAAAAGAAGCATGATATGGAAGCTGTCCAATCTTTGTTAGATGAAAATTTAACGGTGAAAGAAATATCAAAAATAACTAAAATTTCAGAAAATGTAATTTATCATAATATGTGCGTTGGAAATTTTGTTTTAAAAGAAAATAGAAAAGAAGTTTTATATGGAAAATGTCCAGTTATTCAGTTAACATTATCTGGGGAATATATGAGAGAATTTGATAGTGGTTGGTCTGTTTACAAAGAATTGGGCTTTAAAGTTGATTCTTGCGTAGCTGGATTAACTAGACACGCTCACGGATATTTATTTATTAAAAAAGAAGATTATGAATGTGGAAATTACAAAATACCTAAAAAAGTAAGATTATTTAATAAAATCTGACAATTTAAGCACTTGTCGGAAAACATAAACGAAAAGGCAAATAAACGTACTCGAATCTCTTCTCACAAACTGGGAAGGCGTAGACAAAGCTATGGTAGCCGCCGCTGAGAGTGCCGGTTCAGCGGAGAGGGAGAACGCGAAATATCTTGATTCTATTGAAGGTAAAACAAAGGCCTTAGAATCAGCAATGCAAGAACTTTCCACAACCAGTGTATCAGATGAACTTATAAAATGGTTTTTAGATTTAGAAAAAGGCGTTGTAGATTTTCAAACATCTATCGGAGGAATAACTCCACTAATATTAACTTTAGTAACGATTTTTTCTTCCAAATTAGCCCCTGCGATTCAGGTTGTTGGAAAACTAATCGGTAAGACATTGGTTGCAGATTTTCAAGCCTTAAAGGGCGTTGTAGCCGGAGCAAGTATAGGATTTTCTGGATGGCTAACAATAATTGCGGCGGCAGCAACAGTAATTTTTTCTGTTGTTGGAGCCGTTAACAACTACAATAAAGCCCAAAAAGAATTAAGACAGCAAAACATTGCAATGGCAAATGCAACCTCAGATTCTTCCAAAACACTTAATGAACTTTATGCTAAATATCAAGCATTATATAAAGTTCAAAATAGAACAAAAGAACAAGAGGAAGAATTAACCACAACAAGTAAATCTCTTGAAGATGCTATTGGTGATCGAGCTAGTGTTTTAAAAACATTAACAAATGGAACTGCTGATTATAATACAGAACTTACTAAAGTTATACAAACTCAGGCTGGGATAGATTTTGCCAAAGTAACAAGTGGCATTAATGATTTTAAAAAAGAATTAGATCTTTCTGATTATAAAATAGAAATACCGCAGTTGAGCGCAGACAATAGTGTTCAAGATCTTGTTTCAAATGAAGCGTTTGATACATTAAAAGATTTTATAAATTTAAAAAAAGAATTACAAAATACAACCGAAAATTATGAAAATATTGTTCCAGATGCCGAAATATTAAATATAGAAGATGCTTCTAAATATTTAAAATCTTTGATTACCCTTCAATCTGGTTATAATGATCAAATTGTACAAGCCAATCATGATGGAAATACTCTTCTTGCCACTCAAATTTCTGAAAATGAAATTTATACAAAATTAAATACAATTATTCCAGATTTAACGGCTAAGCTTTCTGAATATAATTCGCTTCTTGTTACACAGGCGGTATCTGAAAAAGAAATGGCTGGAGAATATCCATATACCATACAAGCCTATGCCGCATTCAGAGAAGGAATTATAAATAACATTGGTGCGACTGGAGATTGGGCGGCCACACTACGTACAATGATCGATGAGCTGTTTCCACAATTTAAAGGAAAACTTGATGATTTAGTTGATCCGGACTATGTTTCTCGCGTATCAAAAATGACAGAGGCATTGTCCGCATCTGAATCAGAATTGTCTTCATTAAATAGTGCTTATAAAACATTATCAGACGCTCAAGACGGATATAATAAAAGCGGAAGTTTGTCAATTGATACACTATCTAAACTACTGGCTCTTGAACCAGAATATATTAAATATTTAATTGACGAAAAAGGGAATGTAAATCTAAATAAAGAAGCATATGAGGATCTTGTCAAAGAAAAGGTATCTGCGTTAAAAACAGATTTGCTTAACAAATATACTGCGGAAATGGATGATTTAACACACTCGTCTAAACTTCAAAAAGACGCTGTAGATAAGCAAGTTGGTTCAACATATTCATATATTCAAGGAGAAGAAGAAAAGAGAAAAATAAACGACGTAATTAAAAATCAACAGACGGAACTTACTAATGAATATAACAATACATCTTCTGCTGTAGATAATTTAACTTGGTCTTTAGACGATGAAGCTGATGTTGTTGAAAGAATTACAGAGGCTTATGATGAGCAAAGTTCTACATTAGATACAGCTCAATCAGCCTACACAACTCTAAAAGACGCAATAGAAGAGTATAATAAAACCGGTGTTTTATCAGTAGATATGTTCCAAGAATTATTATCTTTATCTCCAGAATATCTACAAATGTTTTTTGACCAGTCTAACGCTACTGATTTGGCTACTGCGGCAATTAATACACAAATACAATCGTTAAAAGATGCTAAAAGAGAGGAAATACTAGCGTCTGCGGCAGCACGAATTTTAGCGATTTCACAATCAACCGTTGGCACGGTTGCTAGTGGGGCGGCTGGTGGAGTAAGTTCTCTTGGTGATGCATCTACAAATATGGGGAATAAGGCATCAAGCGCCACTCCAAAAGTTTCTGGTTTAGCAAAAGAAGTAGCTAATTTATATGCTGCGCTTGGTGGAAAAGTAGATATTGATTGGGCAAATGACGAAATTAAAAAGGTAATGACCGACACCACAAAATTGCTTAGTGATTTATCTAATCTAAGCATATCTTCTGTTGGTGGAAGCTCTTCTCGTGGTGGAGGCGGTGGAACAAGTAAGGCTCAACAACAAGCCGAAGACATAAAGGATGCATACGATAGCCTTTTAGGTTCAACAATGAGTATGTTGAAGCAAAAAACAAACGATAGAATTGACCAGCTTCAAGATGAACTTGATATTGAGGAAGAACTTTATAAAGCAGAAAAACAACGCATAGAAGACGCGGTTGACGGATATAAAGAAATAATCGATGCAAAGAAAAAATCAATTCAACTTGACAAGGACGAAAAAGACTATCAAGATGAAATATCCGATAAAAATAAGGAAATTGCTGATATTCAAAATCGCCTTCTTGAATTAAGTTTTGATAATTCCGAATCTGCAAAAACTGAAAAACTAAAGCTAGAAGAAGATTTGGTCGAAAAACGAAAAGACTTGTCTGATACACAATGTGACAGGGAGACAGAATTATCAGAAGCGGCGTGGGATGAGGATTTTGATAGATATGAAGCCTCACAAGAAGCACAAATCGCAACACTTGACGCAGCGTTTGAAGCAACAAAAGTTGATTACGAAGATAGAATTGAGTTGTTAAAAACTTATTTAGAACAAGAAAATACGATTAGAAGTGAAGCTATCAACTTAATTGCCGGAAAAACTGCAACATTTTACAATGAATTGTTTTCTTGGAATCAAAAATATGGAGAAACGTCGAACGCAATTTTACAAAACGTAATTGACAAGGCGCAAGAAACCGTATCTATAGTTTCTGGCTCGTCAGGCTCTTCTAAAAAATCTAGTAGCTCAAAAGCAACAACGGGTCTGTCATATGTTACTCCAACGTCCACATTTGCGTCCGTTGACTGGAAAAACCTAAAAGCCCACCATGACGGGTTAGACTCTGGATTTATCGGTGGTGTAAAGGGAAACGAAACCTTTATAAAGGCGTTAAAAGGAGAAATAGGAGTAACAAGAGGTCAACAAGATAATTTTACAAATAAAATTCTTCCAAACATGTTAAAAAATGCAGAATCTGGAAACAACATTAAATGTGATAACCTGTTATCAATTAATGTTGCTGGAAATTTAGATCCAAAGTCTGAGGCAAACGTTATTGCCGCCGTTAATAGCCAATTCAAAGAGCTTAATAAGGTAATGGCTGGAAATGGTTTGGTAAGAAAAGCTAATGGGTTTGCATAAATAAGGGGGTTTGTAAATGTCTTTTTATGGGAAAAATTTTTTATACAATGGTATTTCTTCTGAGGTTTACGGCCTTATTTGTGCGAGCATCGATTCTTCTGGTTCAGAAACTTCACCCGCTGGATCAGACGTTACAATTATTGAAGAATACCTAAATAGGAGGGAGACTCCGTATTTCTACGGGGTCTCTTTTCCTCAAAAACTAGAATTTCCAGTTGGATTTTTTAGCGAGGAGGCAATTCCAAGGGAACGAGTTTCTGAAATTGAAAAGTGGTTATTTGGGCTATCTTCCTATAAAGAGTTTAAAATAATTCAAGAGGATTTGATCGATGTTCATTATAATTGTATTTTCACAGAAAGTAGTTTGGTTTGTATCGGGAATGAGGTTTTTGGATTTCAAGCAACCGCGATTTGCGACGCGCCTTGGGCTTGGGGTGACACAAAAGTATTTAGAAAAACAAACGCCACTGGTGCAATATATCTAAAAAATCAATCAGATAACACCCGTTATACGAAACCATCAATTAAGCTTACGTTCACATCGAACCAAGCAACAGTTTCGATTGTAAACACCAGCGATACCGGAAGTTCGGCTATGGTTTTTGAAGATGTCACCAGTGGGGAGGTAATAGAAATTGATTGCGATTTAAGGATTGTGTCGTCTAGCGAGGAAGGTATTGTCGAAAGATTTAATGGAAAATACATGTATTTGCTTCCAGATATGAACACGATAACTATTACTGGAACCATTGGGACTCTTGAAATTACATATAGTCCAGCTAGAAAGGTGGGCGCATAATGCTACAAGATTTTAACGTATTTGGGGAATATAATATACCAAACGTGTCTATATGCTATCCAAATCGAAGGAAGATTGGTGATTTAGGAAGAATCACCAGTTTGTCATTAGATTTAAAATTTAATACATATTCTGGAGTTTCAATTGAAGTTCCGTATGAGGTTGACGGTGTGAAAACACCGCACTACGAAAACCTTGTTCAGAAAAATAAATTACATATAGATGGTTATGGTTATTTTATTGTTCAAGACGTAACCGAACAAAACGATGGCGTTCTTAGAAAAAAAACGGTTCCTGCGTATAGCGAAGAATGCGCGTTAAATTATCGTTCACTTAATTTTCTGGAAGGAACTTATAAGTTTTACGATGAGAACCCAGCTACCGAAACCGTCCTTTCTAAAATTATGGGATATATCCCAAATTGGACGTTAGAGTCAGTTTCACTATCCCTTTGGAGTAAATATAGAACTTTTGATACAACTAACGCCACACTATACTCGTTTATGATGACAAATGTAGCAAAGGCATATGAATGTTTCTTTATATTTGATACCGAGCTAAGAAAAATTTATGTTAAAGACACTATCGACATTGTTCATGATACAGCAATTTATCTATCACACGATAATTTAATAAAAAATTCTAATATTTCAGGAAAGCCGGACGAGTTTGTTACCGCGCTGGCTGTTACTGGTGGTGGAGATTTAGATATTCGTGCGGTAAATCCTCTCGGTAGTGATTTTATTTATGATTTTTCATACCCCGTGTCTGCGGGTCAAATGAGTGATGAATTATCTGCTGCGGTAGTGCTTTGGAATCAGAAGGTAACTACGCTTCAACCATCTTACGCAACAAAACTTACAGAATATAAAGAAATAAATGAAGATTTGCTACTGTATCAAGCTCAACTTACAAGCTTACAATCACAAAAGAGTGCAAAAGAACTCGTAATGCAATCTAGGATTGAAGATGGTCAAACCGATTTATCAGATTTAGTTTCTGACATTGCGGTGATTGAAGCTAGTGCTTCAGTGGTTTTAACGGATATAAACGATGCAACTGCCGCACTTGCTGTTAAAGGTGGGGAGTTAACAAGTATTAGCTCAGAGCTTTCTTTTTCAAATAATTTTACAGAAGAGTTGTATAACGAACTTTTAGATTTTATTATTGAAAGCTCTTATCAAAACGAAAACATCATAAAAACATCCGTTATGGATAATGTTACCATCCAAGAACAATCTCAAGAATTATATGACCAAGGGGTTAGAACTTTAGCTAAGATTTCACAGCCTAGGTTTGAATTTAGTATTGATAGTGTAAACCTTGTTTTTTTGAAGCAATATTTGCAATTTACAAACTTGCTTGCGCTTGGAAGCACGTTAACGGTTGAGATTGACGAAACTAGAACTGCAAAACCAATTTTACTAGAGATAAAATTCAACTTTTATAACCCTACCGAATTTTCTATGACGTTCGGAAATAGATATCGATTAGATGATTCTGCTTATGAATTTTACGAACTTATTCAAGAATCGGTTAGCAAGGGAAGTAATATTGGTGTTGATTCTCAGTTATGGACTGATTGGAGCAAAAACTATCAGTTAGATGTTTCTTCATTTGTAAGAGATTCATTTGATGCTTCAAGGAATATGATCATGAACGCATCAAATCAAGAAGTCATAATCGATCAGGTTGGGCTTCGTGGAAAAAGGCAACTTGAAAATGGAAGTTATGCGCCGGAGCAAGTGTGGTTAACAAACAACACACTAGCGTTTACATCTGACGGTTGGAACACAGTGAGAACCGCGCTTGGTAAAATAACGCTCCCAGACACTACCACTACGTATGGTTTAGTTGCGGATGCAATTGTAACTGGAACATTAAACGCTGGACTTGTTAGAATTTTTGGAACAAATGATTTTTATTGGGACAACGATGCTATTGTATTACATTTCCCAACAGACGAAAACAAAGAAATTAGAATAGGTAGATATGACGGAACCAACTACGGAATAGCCTTTACATCTGACGGAGGAGATACTTGGAGCACATCCATCGGGTTTGATGGAGTCGTTTTAAGCGCCACTGACCAACAAAAATTAGACGGAGTAATCGAAACCGTTGGTGACGAAACCGATGGATTAGTAAAAGATGTAATTGATAACTCAACTTCAATTAGCCAAAACACAACGCAAATAGCACTAAGAGTAGAACAAAATACATATTACAAAGCCGTGCCTATTTATTCACCCACTGAACCATCTTTACTTTGGGATGCAGAGGAAAAAGTAGCAAACATAGGTTATCTTTGGTATCAAACTGGTAGTGGAATTACTTGGAAGTGGAATGGGCTTGCTTGGATAAATACAACATCCGTAGATAGCGAAACAGACCCATCGTTATTATGGACTTCTGATGAAAAGACCGCAAATCTTGGATATTTGTGGGGAGATACAAACGGAGAAAGTATTATTGATTTTAATATAACACTTCCAACAGATGCTGAAATTCAAAGTGGAATTGATTATATATTAGTATGTTTTGATAATACAAAAATTATAAACACTACATATGAAACTGTAGTAGGATATTATAAAATTGGAGACGTTGTTTATTGCGAAAGTGTCACAAATAATAATAATTATGTTACTATTGCTGGAGATTATGTTTTAAATAATTGGTATAACATAACGTTTGGCGGAGAACCTTGCAAAATAAATCAAGCAAAAGCCAGAGCTGTTACAATTTCAGAACAAACCGCTTATCTCGGCGGATATTTTCAAGGATAGGTGGTGAAATAAATGGCAACAAGAATTATAGTTGCGTCAGTAGCTCCATATATATTAGACCAATGGATAGCCTATTGTGATACTGACAAAGTAAGCGATACTGGGGCTACAACAGGAACAATAACAAGTGTTTCAGCAGAATTTTCTTCGATAAAGGTAAATGGTAGTAATGATTCTATTCAAATCATTGACGAATCTTATTCTCCAAATCTATATATCGGGAATAATTCATCTGGATTTGCTGTCAATTCAAGTACGCATAGTGAAATTATTTCTTTAATTGATTGGAGTTCTAATTTATTATCTTCTATAATTGGAGATGAATATAATAACGCATTTAATATATATTGGACTGGCGGGGCTGTTTTATGGTTTAATACTGGATGTACAGTAACAATAACAATAACTTATACCCCCCCATATACATCTTGTGGTGTAGCGACATCAGTTTCAGTAGACAATCAAACGCCGGATATAAGTTCATCTGTTTTATTATCATGGTCTGGCGCTTCCGGTGGAACAAATAACGCTATAACAGGATATAAAATATACAGATCAACTACGAGTGGTGGAACTTATTCTGCTTTAACTGAAAATACTAGAGACGTTACAAGTTCTGAATCCAGTGGAAGCTATAGTGTAACATCTCCTGACACCTATGATAATTCTTACTTTTATAAAATAAAAACAATAGGTTCTGTTACTGGATATGACAGCGATTTATCTACGGTATATGCTCAAGTAACTTCAACGTTAACTACAGCGTGTGTTGCATCAACTGAAATATCACCAAGTACAACAACGCCAGAACCAAATTCTTTAGTAACAATAACTTGGAATGCAGGTACAGCCGGAGATAATAACTCTATTACTGGGTATTTACTTTATAGAGATACCACTTCTGGCGGGACTTTTTCAACTTTAATCGGAGAAACTGATTCATCTACTTTAAGCGCCTCAGTATATTCTTCTATAAATGATGGTGGAATATATTATTATAGGGTAAAAACAAAAGGAAGTGCAGGTGAAAGTTTTTATAGTCCGTTATCTACCGTATATGCACAAATTACTTCAACAAAAAGTAGTGCATCTTGTGGTGCGGCAACAGAAGTTTTAATTTCGGATAGTAAACCAGAACCACTAGACTCGTTAACTATCTCTTGGTCTGGTGCGGTAGAAGGAACTGAAAATCCTATAACTGGATACGAAGTTTATGAAGATTCATTAGAAGATGGAACATTCATGACACTTACAGGAAGTGTGGAAACAACTGATACATATGGGTCGTTATCTGGTGTAAATGCTGCATCTAATTACAATATTACTAAGTTTTATCGTGTAAAAACTATAGGTACAACCGAAGGTGGAGATAGCGGACTTTCTCCATCAATTTCTTACAAAACGTACCTTTATGCGAATTATGGGGTAACAATTCCATCTCAAGCTACGTTACCAGCCGCTATTCAATATGTTGTTATATATTACGATGATACAAACATATATAAAGTGCTTGATGATACTGTGTTAGACGTTGTTGATACCGAAGTTGTTTTGCCTTGTAGTGGGGTTTATAATGATGGAAGTACGCATTATTATATTATAACAGCATATTCGTCTAGCGCGTATGTTTTTGCAGATAAAG
>Ga0172381_10007433_pt1 | contig 10845 bp, 13 predicted proteins | sample Leawel6488metaG_FD_119754 | JGI IMG/M metagenome (GOLD analysis project Ga0172381, IMG submission 119754) | Leachate microbial communities from a municipal landfill in Southern Ontario, Canada - Leachate well 64-88 metaG | ecosystem: Engineered > Solid waste > Landfill > Unclassified | place... | reverse complement strand
TGAACTGATTACAACGAACGCAGGGATTGGGGGTCCGCCCGCTAAGATATTCCTGGTAAAAGTCTTGGATAACCTGTCGTGAGAAATCCTTATCCAGGTTTAAGACATAATGCTTGATTCCCAGAGTCTGGCAAACCCTCCGGGCATCTTCAATGCCGGTTAAACCGCAACAACTGGGCGCGTCATTTACTTTTTGCGCCAGATTAAAACACATAGTCAGGCCGATTACTTCATAGCCCTGTTGTTTTAACAAGGCCGCGGCTACCGAAGAATCTACCCCGCCGCTCATCGCTACGACTACGCGTTTCTTAATATTCCTCATCTTGAGATCGTCCTAAGCTTTAAAAAAAAGGCCCAGCTTATTCGGCCGGGCCTTTTTTTAGTTCCTTTTAGGTTATAACTTCACTACTTTAGTAGCTTGTTCACCTTTGGGTCCTTTTTCAATCTCAAATTCAACCTCTTGGCCCTCCTCCAGAGTCTTATAGCCTTCACCCTGAATCGCGGTATGATGCACAAATACATCCGCACCGTTCTCAGGAGTAATAAAACCATAACCCTTTTGATTGGAAAACCACTTTACTTTACCCTTTGCCATTTTCTTTACTTCCTCCTTTCCACTAAATTATAGTAAACCTTAGGAGATAACAAACAAAAAACCGTAAGGTGTGTTATTCTTTCTCCTTACGGTTCAAGACTTCTACCCCCTTGCTTACTACAAGAGAATTATATAATAAATCCGCGTTATTTGTCAACAAAAAATTTAAAACAAGGACCGTTTCCTTAGCAAACCAATGGCTCCCAATGACTTCTGAAGGAAACGGTCCTTAAATACTACCGTTTTTTCAAACAATCTATTTCTTTAAGATCATAATACCCCAAAACGCCAACCTTGGCTTTAGATTTGCCTACCAGTAGCTCATGATATTTACGCATAAAACGGTCATTATCGGATTTTTTAGACCATTGATATATCGAAGCGTACTGATCCTTAAATCCATAACGTTTCATTGTCCGGTAAGACAAAAAACCCGGCGCTACTTTAGCATAACCGGCCCACATCAAGCTATCTTTCCGGTATTTGACAACCTCTTTAGGTTTAACCACAAACAAAATTGTATGAGTAAACATATCTCTCCCTTCGTTAGACATATTATATCCCATAAAGATCCTCCAATCAACCATCCAGATAAGTTGTAAATAGTAAATTCGGAATAAACTCTAAACCCGAAATCCGAAACTCTAAACAAACCCAAAATTAGAAACTCCAAACACAAAACAGAAAACTAGCTATAGAAGACTGTAAAATGCAAACTTAAAGCTTATCGTTTGCAACTTTTGAGTTTTAAGTTTAACGTTTTGGGCTTGTTTCGCCTGCCTGCCGGTAGGCAGGGGTTTCGAGTTTAGGATTTAGTGTTTGCCTTTAAACACTACCCCGCCTAACTTCTGAAGTAAATAACACCCGGCTCAAGTTCGAGAGAGCTAAGACATAGACAAACACCTACCAACTGTACCTTAATCCCGCTTCGATATATCTACCTGACTGGGGAATACCGGCGATATCCTGATATTCTACATCTAAAAGATTGGTGGAACTTAAGAAAATCTTGGAATTTTCACTCAAAGCGTAATTCAGCCCTAGATTCAATAAAAACCACCCGCCTCTCCCCGGACGTTTTTTATAACTAAATCCAATCTCTTGCCGGCCAAAAGGCAAATCCAGATTAAGAGTCGTATTCATTAGATGCCGGGCATAATTCGGGCCGTACTTATAAAGATAGCCCTGGTCGTCTATTTTTTTATCGGTATAAGTATAATTGGCATCCAAGCTTAACCATTGGTTAATTCTTTGACGTAACGAATATTCAACGCCGAAAACATTATCAGAAGTGATATTTTGGGCCTGCCATTTCTGGCTAGGGTCGGTTCTTACCCAATCAATCATCTGGTCCTCGTTCCGTAAGAAAATAGTGAAGCCCGAAAAAAATGTTTCCCTTGCATATTCAAAACCTACCTGATAATTCCAGGCCCGCTCACTGGATAAATCGGCATTCCCTAAAGTAGTAGCATCGCTGTAATAAAGTTCAGTAAACGAAGGAACACGCATACTCCTGGAAATTCCGAAATTAAGCGCCGAAAAATCGCTCAATTTGAATTTAAGGCTAGATGAACCGGTATAGACCTGATTAAAGTCGGAATAATCATCCAGGCGCAAAGAAAAACCTAAATCCCAACCTTCGGCGATTGACCGGCTATCATCTAAAAATACGCTTTGGTGATCCCGAACATGCTTACCTAAATTAGTCGAATTTATTCTTTCCTGGCCCCATTCCAGGCCGAATCCAACCTTTCCCAATAATCCGGCTTCCTTTTGTAAATAGAGGCTCGGAACAAACATATCTGTATGATGGCGGTTATAACTATCAACTCTCTGATCCAGAGCGAATTTATCGAAATGCCGCCGCCAAAGGAAATTCGGCTTGATGAATAAACCATTCTTTTCAAGGCCGGCCCCGCTGTTAAACAGGTATGTTTTAGTCCACTCACGGGAAGGATAATCCAAGCCCGGAGTATAAAAATCATAGGCGCCATATTCTTTCTCTTGATAACCAAAGTTATTTTCCCAGTCGCCTAACGGCAACTGTAAATTTGTCCCTAAGGATGTGGTAAATTTCTTATAATCGGTATCGTAAGCAAACCCGCGAGATTGCGCATCTTCAATGGAAATCCTGAAACCCAGATCTTTGTATCTATCCGTAATACTATATAGCCCATAGCCATTCCGTTGGTTGCCCATAGCGATTTCAAAGACCGCTTTCTTCTCCTGAGGCTTGGCGAGTATAAAATTAACCGCCCCTCCGATAGCGTCCGGGCCGAATAAAGAAGAAGCTGCCCCGGGAATAACCACGGCTCTTTTAATATCTTCCTTGGTAAAGGGGATGTCGGAATTATAATGCCCGGTTTGCGGGTCATTTATTCTCTGGCCGTTAAGCAGGATTAAAACTTGCTGAAAAGTAGAGCCACGTAAGGAAAAATCCGCCTGAATACCCCCGGATAAACTCCGGCTTTGCAGATCGATCGGTAAAACACTTAAATCTTCCAGGCTGGATTGATAATTAAATGCCTGTTCCGAATCAGTAGAATAGGCACTTAATAGAGATTGTTTGTATTTGGTAATCACCAGGGGTTCTAAATCCTGAAACTGGCTTTGGGAAGCAAAAGCCAATTCAGGGAAAACAAGCCCCAAAATAATAAAAACCCGTTTTAACCTTGTCTTAAACATAAGACAATTATAAAACGGGATAATTAATAGTCAACCAATAATATTCTGTTGGTTGACTATTGCCGGCAGGAGATTACATCACCGCTGGAAATCTTCTGCATCAAGCCGGAATCCTTGCGAATAAGAAGCGACCCATCCGAATCAATATCAACGGCCTGCCCTTCGACATATTTATCCTGAAAAGCGACCTTCACCCGCATACCGAGGGTCACGGCAAGGCCGCGCCATTTCTCGGTAATCTGCCGGCCGCCGCCTTCTTCCAAAAGCAGATAATTTACCTCCATCCGACGCAGGATCTCCTGTAGCAAAACTAGACGCCCTACCTCATGGCCCTTCTCTTCTTTTAATGAGGTCGCCTGAGGCAAAAGCGATTTCCGGTCATTATTCACGTTGATCCCGGCTCCGATTACCACAAAATTAACTTTATCTATCTCGGCGTTCATTTCGGTCAATATGCCGGATATTTTCTTGTGATTAACCAGAATATCGTTGGGCCATTTAATCTGCGCGGGGACGCCGGAAACTTCCTTAACCGCTTCACAAATACTTACCGCGCTCATCAGCGTCAACAGCGGAGATAGCGAAGGAGGAATCTTCGGTCTTAAAAGCAGGGAAAAATAAATCCCTTTGTATTTCGGGGAAAGCCAATGCCTCCCCATCCGGCCGCGCCCCTTAACCTGCGATTCCGCCAAAACAAGTGTGCCTCCGGGGACCCCTTTCATACCCAACTGCATCGCCAAGTCATTAGTTGAGCCCAAACAGTCAAAATAGTGTATTTTTTTTCCGATAATCCTGGTACGCAAATTAAGCGCTACCGCGTAATCAAAAAGCCTGTCCGGAGAAGATTCCAGGCGGTAGCCCAGATGCGGCACAGCCACAATCTCATAACCAGCGTCCTTAAGCTCCTGGATATGCTTCCACAAGCCCTGCCGGCTGATCCCCAGATGCTTGCTAATTTGGTCTCCGGAAAGATAATCACCTTTTTTACTCAAATAATCCAGTATTTTTTCTTTCACCCCGCACCTTCTCTTTAATTAATTTATTAAACCTGTGGCTTTAGTTGAATAATTAGAAGGCGCTGTGCTCACTCCCGCCACCTTCTCTTTGTTTATTGATTCTAACCCTCGCGCTTTCTGATATTTAATTTAAAGAAGGTGCGGGATTCATCTTTTTTTCATGTATTCGGCAAATTTACCCCAGAACGGATCAGTCACAGGATGCTTAAGCACACGGCTCCTTTTTCCTTCAAAAACACGCATCCCTTCCGAAAGAGCGGCTATCTGGCCGACAACGCTAGAAGTAATACCTTCCTCCGCAAGCGCCTTGACAATAGAATCCGCTTTTTGACCGGCAGCGGTAATCAATAAAGTCCCTTCGCTAATCGAAGAATACGGATCGATCCCGAAACACTCACAGGTCAATTTCACGGTTTCAGGAAGGATAATTTTGTCACGGTATATCCGCATCCCCACCCGGCTATTTTGAGCGATTTCAAATAGCCCTCCCCAAATACCACACTCCGTAGCGTCATGCATCGCGCTTATCCCTCCGACCGAAGCGGCAATCGCCGCGTCTTTAACCGTAGACATTTGATAAAAAATATCCTGCGCGCGCCGGAGAAAAGATTTTCCGTATTTTTTTTCCAAAACTTCAGGAAAATACGCGCTCAATAAACCGGTGGTTTCAATCGCCGGGCCTTTAGTGACAATAATCACCTCGCCCTCTTTAGCTTTAGGTTTAATTAAATCTTTTTTTCTGCCCAAGCCAAACATAGTTGCCCCGCCGACCATCGGATAATTACATCCGGCATACCGGGCGGTATGCCCGGTAACCACGCTAATCTTCAACTTCCGGCATTCTTGATGCACCGTATCCCACATCCTGACCAATTCTGTTTCAGTTATCTCCGGGGGAAGATTAAGGTCAATGGCCATATATCGCGGAGCAATCCCACTGACAGCGACATCGCTGGCGATAATATGCACCGCAAACCAGGCAGCCTTTTCCATCCCCAGCTGGCGGGCGATAAAAAAAGGATCTGTTGAAAGAACCATCACCTGGCTACCCAGATCCACCACACCAAAATCAACACCGTTTTGAGGACCAACAATAATTGATTTATCGGGTTGGCCTAATTTACGATAAATATGTTGATTAAAAAAATCCGGATGGATTTTACCAAGCTTAGGTAACTTATTTTTCATAAAGAGGGGACATCGCGCGTAGTTTTTCTACCACCGGCGGTAATTTTTCCAGGAAATAATCAATATCGGCTTCCGTAGTCCAGCGACCCAGGGTAATCCTGAGAGAGCCATGCGCCGTGGCATGGTCCAGACCAATGGCTAATAAAACATGAGAAGGCTCAAGCGAGCTGGAAGTACAGGCCGAACCGGTGGAACAAGCAATCCCAAGCATATCCAAGCTTAAAAGCATTGATTCGCCTTCGATATATTTAATCGAGAAATTAACATTATTCGGCAATCTTTGTTGAGGATGTCCATTCAACTTGACTTCCGGTATCCGTAATGGGATTTCTTTGATCAACCGGTCGCGCAAGGAACTCTGTAATTTAATCTCGTCGGGCATTCTCTCCCGGCAAAGTTCAATCGCCTTAGCTAACCCGGCAATACCGGTAATATTATGCGTAGAGGCGCGCCGGCCTCTTTCCTGATCTCCACCCCGCATAAATGTCTCCAGACGACTTCCCTTCCGGATATACAAAGCCCCCACCCCCTTAGGCCCGTAAAATTTATGCCCTGAAAGTGATAAAAAATCCACATTCAGTTTATCCACGTTTATCGGAATATGCCCGACGGTCTGAACGGCATCGGTGTGAAAATAAACCCCTTTGTCTTTAGTTAATTTAGCCAATTGTTCGATTGGCTGCAAAGTGCCGATTTCATTGTTCGCATGCATAATGCTAACAAGAATAGTTTTATCGGTAATCGCTTTTTTCAGATCATCAGGCGAAACTAAACCGTCTTTATCAACCTTCAAATAAGTAACCTCAAATCCTTTTTTCTCCAAGAATTTGGCCGGTTCGAGAATCGCGTGATGTTCGATAACTGAAGTAATAATATGATTCCCTTTTTTCTTCAAAGCCTCGGCGACTCCGGAAATAACATAATTATCCGACTCCGTTCCTCCGGAAGTAAAAACAATTTCCTCAGGCTTAGCCCCGATAAAATCCGCCAAGGTCTGACGACTATCCTCCAGAACCTTCTTGGCCTCCTGCCCGTAAGCATGAAGGCTGGAGGCATTACCGAATTTCTCGAAAAAATATGGTTCCATCGCCTTGACCACCTCCGGATCCGTAGGCGTAGTTGCCGCATAATCTAAGTATACCTTTTTCATCTTGCACCTTCCTGCCTGCCGTCAGGCAGGCTTTCTTATTCAGGCTATCAACCCGCATTACTTTAAACATCGAACTCATTGAAGATGCGGGATTCATCCCCCACCTTCCTTCTTATTTAATCACCAAACCGAATAATTTAGTTAAAACCTATTTACAATTACCTCATTTAAGCTTCCCGTGCGATAGCCTTCTAAATCCAGAGTAATATAATTATACCCTATTTTTTTTAACCGCTCAACGATCAAGAGCCGTTTTTTTAACAGGCGAGCGATATCATCCTGATCAACCTCGATACGACAAATATCTTGATGATGCCGCAGGCGCACCCGCCTAAAACCCAGACTATTTATATATCTCTCGGCCCGGTCGATACGCTTAAGTAACGGCGCGGTAATTTTAATACCATAAGGTATACGCGAGGCCAAACAAGCTAAGCTGGGTTTATTCCAACTGGAAAGGCCGAGCTTCTTACTTAATCGGCGAATATCCTCTTTACTAAAGCCCGCTTGAATCAAAGGAGATTTTATTTTAAGCTCACGCTTGGCGATATTTCCCGGACGGTAATCGTGTTTATCGGAAAGACTGCTGGCTTCCAAAACAACCTTCAGCTTATTTTGCCTGGCGATAGCGATTAGCTTTAAAAACAGCTCTTGCTTACAGAAATAACAACGCCGCCTGGAATTAGCGGTAAATTTATTATTCCTTAATTCTCCGGTCCGGATAACCTTGAATCTAACCCCGATCTGTTTAGCAAGTTTTCTGGCTTTAGACAACTCACCTTCAGGATAGGTTGCCGAAAACGCGGTCACCGCAATAATTTTATCTGACGGCAGGACTAAAGAACAAATTTTAAGTAAAAACGCGCTGTCTTGGCCTCCTGAAAACGCCACGACCGCTGAACGATACGCGGAAATTATGCGCTTAAGAGAGCCAAGTTTATCTTGAGAACCCATACAAAAATTTTATTTTAGAGAGCCACAACTTCTTTTATTTCCGGAACTTCCTGTTTTAAAATTTTCTCAATTCCGTTTTTTAAGGTCATCGAGCTCATCGGACAACAACCGCAGCTACCTTTTAATTTTAACTTTACCACCCCATCAGCGGTAACATCAATTAATTCCACATTCCCGCCATCAGCCATTAACATCGGACGAACCTTATCCAAAGCCTTTTCGATTCTCTCTCTCATTTTTATTCTCCTGGTTTACGTAAACGACACCCGCGCAATTCTCCGCCACAGGCGGATACCGGCTCAATTCAAATTAGGGCCGGGTACAATGAGCGCGGGGTGACCGGTTATTATACATACCTTTTTATACATTCTATTTAATTGTACCACTGTAAAAAATACCCGCAACTAAAAGTTGTTTTTCGACAAATAACTAAAGGCGCTTAAAGTAGCTTTGGCCCCTTCTCCGGCGGCAATAATAATTTGTTTTTCTGGCACATCGGTTACATCCCCAGCGGCAAAAACCCCTTCAAGGCTAGTCTGATTTCGCGAATTAACGATTATTTCATTTTCCGAATTCTTTTCCACGCCCTGAACAAAAGAAGAATTAGGCTCAAGCCCAATCTCCACAAAGACTCCTTCTACTGCCAGGTCTCTTTCCTCGAGGCCATCTTTAACTTTTATCCCTTTTACAAACCGGTCACCGGATATGCCGGTAACCGAAGAATTATTTAAAATCATAACCTTATTATTTTGCCTGATCTTCTGAAGCATAATCGGATCACCGGATAAATCCGGGGTATTATTCACCAGATAAATCTGCCGGGCGATCCGGGTCAATTGCAAGACCGCGTCCATCGCGGAGTTTCCCCCACCGATAACCGCGACATCTTTACCAAAGAATATCGGCCCATCACATGTAGCGCAATAAGTCAAACCGTGATTCTTAAACTCTTTCTCTCCGGGCAAACCCAATTCTTTGGATTTCTTGCCGGAAGCGATGATCAAACTCCTAGACTGATAATCCCTTCCTCCTGCGTTTACCTGAATAAGCCGTCCGGTTTTAATAACCTCCTTAACCTCTTGGCCTTCAATTAACTCTACGCCATATTGACGCGCGTGCTCCTGAAATTTCTGCGCTAATTCCGGACCGCTGATAAATTGATATCCGGTATAGTTTTCGACATTACCGCTCCAGGCGGCCTGGCCTCCAACATCAAGACTAATGATTAAAAAATCCATTTTTTTTCTGGAAGCGTAAATCCCAGCGGTAAGGCCCGCCGGACCGGCGCCGATAATAATCAAATCGTAGATTTTCATATCCAGGCTTAGATTCCCAGGGCTAACTTAATTTTTTCTTTATCGAATCCGACAATAATTTCACCCTCGATATCTATTACCGGCACTCCCATTTGTCCGGTTTTAGCCACCATCTCATCAGCAAGCTGAGGATTCTCGGAAACATCCAGATCATTAAACTCAATATTATTCTCTTTTAAAAACTGCTTGGCGCGTATACACCAAGGACAACCCGGAGTACTATAAATCTTTACGTTTTTAACCATACGGCCTCCTTTTCCCTTAAGTAATCTTTTTTAAATGCTGCGGCGCAAGATCAACAACCTTTTCCACCTTTAAAACAATCAGATGCTTAGGTTGAGGCAAGCTAGCCTCAGGATGATGGCCTTGCCCCTTATCCTGGGCTAAATTTCTTAGCAACCTTTTTGCCAAACGGGAAGTGATTTTATCCTCCCAAATTCTAATCATTTCCGGGCTAACTCGTTCTCCCTGGATTATTTCCGCCTGCCCCTTAAGACAATAGCCAATAAATTTATGTTCATCCACCGCGCTAATACTGGCATAATGATTACGCTGGATATTTTGGCCGGTAACCCCATAATAAACATCTATCAGATAAATCTCCCCCGCCGGATCAATTTTCACAATCGCTTTACACGAGCTGTGAGGAAACCCATCCTGATCTAAAGTAGAAACAATTACAAAATCTTGGGTATGTAAAAAATCGATAACCGACGCCGGTATTTTTTTCATTTTAGTTTTTGCGCGAAGCTTCGGCCAAACTCAAAACAACTGGTCAATTCAGGAATATCCGGAACATATTTACAGGAAACATCCGGAACAGTCTGTTCCAGCCCGCTATCTTTAAGCAACTCCCGCATCTCTTTAACCGCTCCGCCCGCCCAACCGTAAGAACCGAAAAAACCGACCTTGCGTCCCTTGGGCCTAAGGCCTTTAACAATTTCTAAAAAAGCAGCGATATTGGGTAACATATCGTTATCATGGGTAGAAGAACCGAAGATAAAACCCTTGGCCGATAGCATTTGCGTAATTACTTCTGTCCGATCGCTCTGGGCGATATCATAAATTTTAGCCTCAATTCCCTCCGCAGCGATACCTTCAAGAATCTTCCTGGCCATTTTTCCGGTTGATTCCCACATCGTTTCATAAACCAGTATCACTTTATCCTCAGTTTCGCCTTTAGCCCAGGAAAGATAGGCATTGATTATCCTGGCCGGATCTTTCCGCCAAATAATGCCATGACTGGGCGCGATAATCTTAATCGGTATATTCAATTTCTGGATATCTTGAATTTTCTTGAGGATAACCGGGCCTAGCGGCCAAAGAATGTTGGCATAATATTTTTTTGACTCTTCCATTAGCGCGCAAGAATCTACCTGATCGTCAAACCGTTCGCTGGTAGCGAAATGCTGACCAAAGGCATCATTGGGCATCAACAGCTCATCTTGCGGACAATAGGTAAACATACTATCCGGCCAATGGATCATCGGGGCTTCAATAAAAGTAAGCTTACGCCGGCCTAAATCCAGCTGATCATTGGTTTTAACCGTCTGAAAATCCCAATCCTTGTAATAATGCTTACGCAATCCATCCTGGCATTTAGCTGTTCCTAGAATTTTTGCTTTGGGGCAGAGCGGCATAATCGCCGGCAAGGCACCGGAGTGATCCGTTTCAACATGGTTAGCGATAACATAATCGATTTTATCCAAAGGAACAATCTCTTTAATATTATCGATTAATTCCTGGGCAAACGGAGATGCCACAGTATCGATCAGCGCGATTTTTTCATCGATAATCAAATAAGCGTTGTAGCTGGAGCCTCTTTGCGTAGTATAGGTATGACCGTGAAAATTACGCACATTCCAATCCACCACTCCCACTGAATATATGCCTGGTAATATCTTTATCGCTGACATTGGCCTCTCCCAAGTTAACCTGCCT
>Ga0172381_10007432_pt1 | contig 10845 bp, 12 predicted proteins | sample Leawel6488metaG_FD_119754 | JGI IMG/M metagenome (GOLD analysis project Ga0172381, IMG submission 119754) | Leachate microbial communities from a municipal landfill in Southern Ontario, Canada - Leachate well 64-88 metaG | ecosystem: Engineered > Solid waste > Landfill > Unclassified | place... | reverse complement strand
TATAAAAGACTATGAGGAAAAATGTGACAAAAGCACAACAATACGCCAATGAACACGCAGAAATTGATCCGGGAGTTATAGAAATTTATTCCATTAAGTCAAAAAGAGGACTTGTAAGATTACTGGAGATAAATAAACTACTTGGAGAGAGGAATGTTATAGAATCTGTTGATTTTGGTACTGACACTAAAGACGGACTTTCAATCGTAGATATAACTCCAAATCAATTTTCTTTAGTTAAAAAGGGGAAATTAAAACTGCCAAAAGGGTGGACTTTAACAGGTTCTAAATTACTATATAAAAGATAAACTTCGGAATAATTATGCTCCTCTTTATATGTGAAATGGCTAACAATCATGCTGGTTCAATCGACCGAGGCAAGGAAATTATTAGGCAGTTTGCTGACGTAATCAAAAAATTTCCCCAATTTCAGTTTGCTTTTAAGTTTCAAAGACGGGAATTAAACACATTTTTACATCCAGACTACGCGAATAGAATAGATATTTCATATATCAAAAGATTTAAAGAAACACAACTATCTGTTGACCAATTATCTGAATTACAACAATACTCCAAATCTTTGGGGTTTTTAACGATTTGCACTCCATTCGACGAACTCTCGGTAGACGTTGTTCAAAATCTAAAGTTTGACTATATTAAAATTGGCAGTTGTTCTATTAATGACTGGACTCTTTTAAACAAAGTAGCAACAACAAATATTCCAGTCATCGCCTCCATTGGAGGGCTGGACCACCCACAAATCTCAAAGGTTATCTCTTTCTTTTCTAATAGACAAATTCCATTTAATTTAATGTATTGTGTTGGTTTATACCCATGTGAAAACAATCAATTGTCGTTAAATAAATTGGACTCATTAAAGCAACAATTTCCTAATATAAAGTTTGGATTTTCTACGCACGAACAACCTAGTAATGTGGATAGCGTTAAAGCTACAATTGCTAAAGGAGTAGAGATATTTGAAAAACACGTAGATATTGAAAATGTAAATAGTTATTCCGTTACTCCCGAACAATTTGAAAAATATTTAGAGTCTGCTGCTATTACTTGTGAGATGTGCAAGGTAAACGAGAGCGTCCCTATTTTAGAAAAAGAAAAGATAAGAACCTTCCAAAGAGGAGCTTTTTTAGCTAAATCCGTTAAGAAAGACGAAAAGATAACTAGAGATGACTTGTTTTTTGCTTATCCTGTAGTTTCTTCTAATCAATATTCCGCTTTTGAATGCTCTAAGTATGTCTCATTTATTGCTAATTCAGACATATTAGTTAATTCGCCATTGGACACAAACGATGCAATTTTGGTAGATAATTCTAGTCTTATAGAGGAAATTAGGAAAAAAGTAAGACAAATATTAAATAATAATAGTATAACTTATCCTTCTCCTTCTAAAATGGAAATCTCCCATCATTACGGACTAGACAAGTTTTATGAAGTTGGAATGTGTATTATAACCCTAATTAATAAAGAATATTGTAAAAAGCTATTAATTGTACTACCAGGGCAAATAAATCCAAGTCATTTTCATAAAAATAAAACCGAAACATTCTTTATTCTATGCGGCGATGCCATTATTGAGACAGACGGAAAAGATAATATGATGGACAAGGGGGATTTAGTTACAATAAACCAAGAACAGATTCACAGTATTCAATCTATAAATGGTTGCGTAATAGAAGAACTATCCTCTAAATCTATGCCAAACGACTCATATTATATAGATGAAACAATCTCTAAAAACAACAATAGAAAAACCACAATCTATGTCTAAAACCGTTGCTCAATATATTATAGATAGACTTGCTCAAGAGGTAGATCACGCCTTTTGTTTTGTTGGTGGGGCTTCTATATTTTTAACTGATGCACTAAATAACTCTTCCGTAAAACCAATTTTTTGCCTTCATGAGCAGGCATGTGGGGTTGAAGCGGAAGCATATGGACAATACACCAATAAATTAGCTTTAGCTATTGTTACTGCTGGTCCTGGCACCCTAAACATTCTTAATCCAGTATGTGCCGCCAATTTTGATTCGACTCCTATGATTGTTCTATCTGGTCAAGCCAACAGTTTTCATTTATCTGGAGAAAAACTTAGAACAAAAGGTATTCAAGAGGTAAAAACAGAAAAAATAGTTCGCTCTATTGTTAAAGACGTTTATACATGCCTAGACGAAAAAGATGTTCCATATCTGGTAGAAAAGGCAATATGGCAGGCTAAAAACAACCGGAAGGGCGTAGTGTGGCTGGATATTCCTCTTGATATTCAGAGTAAAATTATAGAAAAAAACGGAAATTTTGACTACATAAACATTAATAATCGTCAACCACCCGACTTTTCTTTTGTTGACAAATTGATGTCTTCTAAAAATCCGGTTATTTTTGTTGGAAACGGAGTGAGATTAAGTGGGGCAGAGAGTTTTCTGGTAAAAATTCTTGAAAAGCTGAAAATTCCGGTTCTGACGACGTGGCGAGCAATGGATTTGTTTGAAGAGAGCCACCAATTATACGTGGGAAGACCTGGGGCGATTGGGCAAAGAGGGGCGAATACAACTCTGCAAACTTGCGATTTCTTATTATGTCTTGGAACTCGCCTAGATTTACCATCCGTTGCGTTCAATTATGCTAATTTTGCTCCGCTTGCGACTAAAGTAATTGTAGACATAGACGAAGCAGAAATAGATAAACTAGGTTTAAATAAGATAAAAATTATAGCAGATCTAAAGGATTTTTGCGAGAAATTTTATCAATATATTTTAGACAATAATTTAGAATATGAAAATCCACAGTGGTTAAAAAAATGCAAAGAATTACATGGGCAACCCATATACAAAAAGCAATCCGACGAGTTATCCTTGTATGAATTCATAGAAAAAATCACTCCGTTTATGAAGAATAAGACAATCGCACTGGGAAGTTCTGGATCTATTAGTGAGGTATTCTGTCAGTCTTTTAAGGTTCCAGCCGGATGTAGAATAATTCAAAGTAATGGGCTTGGTTCTATGGGATTTGGACTTCCCGCTGCTATAGGGTCACATTATGCTAGCGGTAAACCAGTTGTTATGTTGGACGGAGACGGTAGTTTTGCGATGAATTCTCAGGAATTGTCTCTTGTTTCTGCTAAAAAATTGCCAATTTCCATGATAATTATCAATAATAACGGATATAATTCTATAAAGAATACTCAAGAAAATATATGCGGGAATAGACAGTTTGGAACGAATTCGGATAGCGGACTATATTTGCCAAATTACAAAAAGATGGCAGAATCTTACGATTTACCATATTATAAAATAGACAAGGAATTTATAGACTCTGTTTTTGACGAGGAGATTGGAGCAATATTAAATTGTGGACCATCTATTATTGAGGTTTTTACCGATTCCAATCATAAAACACAGTGTAGAACCATATCTAAAAAATTACCAGATGGAACAATGTCATCGTCTAAACTGGAAGACCTATCTTGAAAATCTTAATTACTGGTGGAAATGGATTTATTGGTAAAAATTTAAGAGAATATTTTTATGATAAATACGAGGTTTTTGCCCCATTAAGAGAAGAATTAAACCTATTGAATAACGAAGACTTATTGAACTACTTATCTTCTTATAAATTTGACGTTATTATACATTCGGCAAACCATGACTCAAATAATCCCTATAACATTAAGAGTCCAGAAGATACTTTATACCAAAACCTTCAAATGTTTTTTAATTTGGAGAAAAATAAGCATTTGTTCGGCAAAATGTTTTCTTTTGGGTCTGGGGCAGATTTAGATAGAAATTTTTGGCAAGCAAATATGTCAGAGCGGTACTTAGGAAAACATATTCCCAAGGATGTTTATGGTTTTTCTAAATATATCATAACAAAATATACAGAACAATCCTATTTTAATACTGTTTTTAGATTGTTTGGGGTATATGGAAAATATGAAGATTGGCGAACCCGCTTTATTTCTAACGCCTGTTGTAGAATTATTGAAGAATTGCCGATATTCATAAACGAAAACAGGACAATGAATTATCTTTATGTGGAAGATTTGTGTAGAATAATTGATATGTTTCTTGTAACAAATTGCAAACACAAAGTATATAATTTATGTTCTAATATAACAATTTCTCTTTTTGGAATAGCAAAATATCTAAAAGACAAATACTATAAAAAAACTGAAATACTATGCAGATATGATGAAACCAAAAGCAATAATTATAGTGGAAATAATTCTCTCTTATTAAGCGAATTTGACAATATAAGTTTTACTTCAATAACGCAAGGAGTAGATACCCTTTTTAATTATTATTTAACCAATAAGCCATACGATAAGAAATTTTTACAAGAGCAATACTCATGACGGAATTAGAACAGCAAAAACGTACCAAGTTAGCTACTGAAAAGCCCCTAGTATATGAAAAAATATTAAAATTTCCAGAAAAATTGGCAAATGGAGAAAGCATAGCTATTATTCAGTTTCAATATAATTATGCTTGTAATTTTCGTTGTTCTCATTGCTCAATATCTCGTTTCCAAAATAACCCAAAAAACCAGACAAAATTTACACTAGAAAATGTACAAAAACTATCTAAGGAAGCTGACGATCTTGGGCTTGCCCGATTTGTTATAACAGGTGGAGAACCATTGATTTTTAAGGATTTTGACGAACTGGTTGGAGCAATAAATCCAGAAAAATTCTATATAAATGTAGATACAAATGGATGGTTTTTAGATAAAAATAGGGCAAAACATCTAAAGGAGTTGGGGGTAGACCGGATACAACTTAGTATTGATAGTTTAAATGAGCAAGAACATGATTCTTTTCGTAATGCTCCTGGTTCTTTTAAGAGGACTTTAAGAGCCGTTGAATCCGCTGTTGATACCAATTTAGATATATTTATTCAAACCGTTGTAACTAAAGAAAGGTTGTATTCTGACGAATTTATTAAATTTGTGGAATTTTTTAATCATCAAAACATTGGAGTGTTTGTAACATACGCAAAGCCGGTTGGCTCGTGGGAAAATAATTTCGATATTTTGGTTAATAAAGAGGATATGTTATATTTTCGGGAACTGGAAAAGAAATATAATTTATTTACTCATTTAACTCCTGCTTTTGGACGTAATTTAGGATGTATTGCTGTAAAAGGAATGATTTCTATAACACAATATGGCGATGTATTACCCTGTCCTTATATGCACATATCAATAGGGAATGTATTTAAGGAACCCCTAAAGGACATTTTAGAGAGAGGATTGGGAATTAAATATTTTGGTGAGTGGGTTGAAACCTGTTTAATTGCTGAGGATTTGAGATTTATTGATAAATTTATAGTAAATGGGGTGTACGACAAACCCCTTCCCGTGGATTATAAAGAAATTTTTACAGAAGAAGATAAAACTATTATACCATTTAATCAGAATCCACATTTATTTAAGAATAACTATATATGTCAATAAAATTAATAAATCAGCCCCCCGGAGGAGAAAGGGTGCCAATTTCAAAGTTGATTCCAATGGATACTCCTCTGTTGGTACAAATATTTCCAATATATTCTTGTAATTTTAAGTGTAAATATTGTGTATTTTCAATTCCTCCTAAAGAGAGGTATTTTATATCAGACAAAACAAAAATGCCTTTTGATATGTTTAAGAAGTGTGCTGATGATTTAGCTGTTTTTCCGCAAAGGATTAAAGTGTTAAGATTTGTTGGAATGGGAGAGCCGTTGCTTCATCCAAAAATATCAGAATTTGTTAAATGCTCGGCAGACAAACAAAGATTTGAGAGAATTGAAATTCTTACAAATGGTAGTTTATTAACAAAAGAGACATCTGACAAACTAGCAAATTCCGGGCTAACAAAACTTTTAATTTCTATACAGGGAACAACATCAAATAAATATAAAGAAATATCTAATGCAAATATTGATATGTCAAATTTTATAGATAATATTAGGTATTTTTATAGACATCCAAATAGAACGGCACAAATACATATTAAAATTATAGACTGTGCGTTAGAATCGGAAGGAGATAAGGATAGATTTTTTAATATATTTGGAGATGTTTGCGACACTATTGGAATAGAGCAAGCCGGTCCAATTTTTCCCGATGTAAAATATAATGATGAAATTAAACAAAATCAGATCAATCACGTTAATCAGTACGGAATAAATGTAACCAAACCAATGTCTGTTTGCACACAATCTCTTTATTCTATGCAGATTAATCCAGACGGAAATGTTGTTCCATGTTATTCTGTGCCGTATCCAGAAATAGTTGGAAATGTCTTAAATAATTCTTTGGTGGATATTTGGAATGGAGATAAATATAATAATTTTAGATTAAGTATGTTGGATGGCATACAATTTAATAAAGTGTGTAATAAATGTAATATTTTCAAGCATAGATCATATGATTCGGACGATATAGCTCAAGAAATTCCAAGACTGAAAGACTTTTATGCAAAATAAACCAAAAATCATAATTCTCACAGGATGTTTGGGATTCATCGGTGGACATCTCACCCGAGCTTGCCTTAATAGAGGATGGTATGTTCGAGGAATAGATAAAATTTCCTACTGTTCTAACTTCTCTCTTCTTAAAGAATTTGAAAAATATCCCCGCTTTACTTTTGAAAAAACGGATATTAATGACCTTGCTTTTTTGCCAGAACATGACTATTTAATAAATACGTGCGCCGAAAGTCACGTGGCCAACTCTATTATTAACAGTGATGAATTCATGAAATCTAATGTTATGGGTGTTCATCATTTGTTAAACTTATTAAGAGATTATAGACCGGAAAGTGGGGTTAAGCCAATTCTGATCGAACTCAGTTCTGATGAGGTGATGGGTGATCTTAAAGAGGGTTCTTTCACAGAAAAAGACATTCTTAATCCATCCAACCCATATTCCGCCTCCAAAGCTGCCGCCGACATGCTGGTTCTAGCATACCATCGCACCTATGGAATCCCCTATATTATTACCAGAATGACTAACAACTGGGGAACCCATCAATATCCCGAAAAACTCATTCCAAAAACGGTAAAATATTTGGACTTAGGAAAGAAGATTCCCCTTCACAATGGCGGAACCCCCATTCGGACTTGGCTTCATGTTGAGGATTGCGTGGACGCCATTTTAACTTTGATAGATAGTGGGGTAAAAAATGAAATCTTTAACATTTCGGGGCATTATGAGCAAACTAACCTAGACACTGTTCTTAAAATTATTAGGGCTTATTATTATCCAAATTTACAAGAAACCGCAAATTCCTATCTTATTGAAAAATTCGCCGATATGTCCCTCAAGAGACAGGGGCAGGACTGCCGATATTCTTTAAATGACGATAAAATCCAAAAGCTTGGGTGGCATCCTAAGAGGAAATTCGATGAGGAACTGCCAAGGGTGGTGGAATTTTATAGGGGAAAGTTTGTTTGGTAGACGACAAATCGCCGTTTATCGGAATTTTCTTCCTTTTTTTGGGCTTGCCCCCTTGACTTTCTTAGTTTTTCTGCTATAATATAGAACGTAAGACACACTCTCTTTCTGTCGGTAGACCCGTTTTTACGACTGAGAACGGAAAGGCAAGTCTTTTACATCCAGAGCATGGGGACCATCATTATTGCGGAGATATGACAATTGCTGTGGTATATCAGAGAAATTTGGACTCGGAAGAAAGAGAGGGAAGAATTGTGGACTAATTATGAAAATCGAATCAATAAAAGATGTACAAATGCTTTATGTTTCAAAAGAAGAGGCTTTGTCTATTATCAAAAGTTTAACAAGTCAGCTTTTGGCGAATAGCCCAAACACAGGTAGACTAGAATCATACATTGGAAATACAATTTTTTCGATAGCTATTTTTGATCCGTCTAAATAAAATGAAAATTCGCCAAGCTAAGAAAATCCTGAATAATCCAATTTGGATTTATAGAGATAAGACGTGGCAGGACGCACTTATGAGAAATTTTCGATATATAATACAAGACAATAAAACCCTTGTCAATATACTTGCTCAACCGCTAAGGGTTGGTTATTTACAAAATTTGAACTTTTTGACTTTTAGAAAGATATAATACAGGAAATTAAAAATGAATACAATCAAAATTAAGAAAAGTCCAACTGCGGATTCCAGAACCTGTGATTCGAGCAAGGTTTCAAAAGAACAACTTTTATCATCTAGCAAACAACACATCAATGATGTTCATTCTGTCTTACTAGCTATTGGAAAGACCCTAGACAATACGGGTTACGAACACGATTTTGATAAGGTTTTGGGAATTGACGATTTTTACGAAGATTTTAAGACAAATTTTGAAACAACAAAATGGTGGGATAATCATCGAAAAGTAAATAGACATCATTTAGATAAAGAAGACGGCGTACCAAAGGATGTTGATTTATTGGACGTTCTGGAGCATATTGCAGACTGTATAACGGCGGGAATGGCAAGAAAAGGGGAGGTTTACGAGTTAAAGCTACCTGATGAGCTACTTCAAAGGGCTTTTACTAATACTGTTGAGCTATTGAAAAAGAATATTGAAGTTGAGGACTAAATGACATTACGGGAGCTTAAAGAAGAAATCGACCTATATGTTAAGGCGTTGCCAGACTATAATGACCCAACTGTTTGTATTCCAATTTCTGACGGAACGGTTATAGGTGGACATCCAGTTATTGAAGTTAGAAGTGTTTGTCCGGGATTTGATTGGGATAGTGGAAAATTCTTTATATATCCAGAAAAAGCATTAAAGCTGAAGAATAATAAGAAAAATAAATAAAAATATTTTGATGGGTGACTAGCTCGGCGGTTCTTTTTGTTTATTATGGGTAATTACGAAAAATGACCAAATTAACTCAAGAGGAAGCAGTAAAAAAGTATAGCACAGACAAACTGAGGCTGGTAGGAGAATTTATTAATTGTGACACTAAAGTAGATTATAAGTGCTTTTGCGGAAAAGTTAAAAAGATTAGACCAACAAAGGTAAAAAGCGGAGAGATTAAATCTTGTGGATGTTCTAGTAAAAACTATGGAGTAAACCAGAATCTTACAAAAGATGAAATTGCGAAAAAATATAGCACAGAACAATTAATGATGATAGGAGACTATGTTAATAGTTGGACTAAAATTGATTATAAATGTGCCTGTGGAAACATAATAAAAGCTCTTCCTTATAAAGTTTTTGCTTTACATACTACTTCTTGTGGTTGCTTAAAACAGACACAGTTAAGTACGGTTTTGACGCCAGAACAACAGCAGATTTTTGATGGATTGGTTATTAGCGATGCAACAATATATAAATGTAAATCAAGTATAAATCCATCTTTTGCCCTCACTAGTATAACAAAGTCTTTTATAGATAAAACTTATAAAAATTTACCATTCAAATGGCAAAAACTATTTATAAGACCACATAGAGAGAACAATGGAAGCATTAGACAAAAAGCATACTGTTTAAGATCTTCTGCCGATAAATCCTTACTGATACAATATCACCGTTGGTATAAATACGATAAAAAACTAAAGAAAACGATTAAGGTAATTCCAGAAGATTTGAAATTGTCTCCAATTATGGTAAAATATTGGTTCTACGGAGATGGATGTACCGTTTGGGCAAATAAAAAATATGTTCATTTATCATTGCATACAGAAGGTTTTACCAAAGAAGAATGCGAGTTTTTGATTTCTAAATTTAACGATATTGATATCCATTTTAGTTTGGCGGACAGAAGAAATCCTGCCAATAAATACAATAAAAACAGAGGACATATTTTATTATGTACGAAAACCAAGGATATTAATAAATTTTTGGATTATATAGGCAAATGCGATATAAAAGACTTTAATTATAAATGGAAACGACCAAAAACAGAATATGGTCCTAATGGTGAAAAATATGTGATTGCAGATGGTATAAAATATAATAGTTATAAAGAAGCAGCAATAGCATTAAATATACACGTAACTACGCTACAAAGACGAATTAAAGATGGAATATATTATGGACAAAAAAGCAATAACTCTCGCTGAGATAGTAGATGGACAAGAAGAAGAAGATGCGGTATTAGAGGTATTAAGATCTCGTTGGCATACAGAGGGGAAATATACTATTAAACTCGAAGAGGAGTTGTGTAAATTATATGATATGCCATATTGTATAATGACTAATTCTGGAACATCTGCTAATTTTTTAGCCCTACTTAGTATGGGGTTAAAACCCGGAAGCATAGTATTGTCAAGTGCTTGTGGTTTTAACGCTACCTTATCTCCTATTGTTCAACTAGGATTTACTCCATATTTAGTTGATTTTAACCTTAATGATTTTAATATAAATCTTTATGAGATAGAACAGGCTCTTAAATTTGGCATAAAAATAGACGCCATGCTGATTGCCCATAATCTAGGTATTTCTTTAGATATAGATTTCTTAGAATCATTAAAAAATAAATATAATTTCTTACTAATTAACGACTGTTGTGAAGGAACGGGGGCTAAATATAAAGGAAAAACGGTTGGTAGTTTTGGTGATGCGACAAGTCTATCTTTTTTCCCCTCACATTTGTTAAGCTCAATGGGAAACGGGGGGTGTGTTTTTGTTAAAGACGAAAAGATTAATAAAAAAATAAGATCGTTAAAGTCGTGGGGTAAATTAAACATTAGAATTGGCGAATATTGTACAAAGTTTACAACAACTGTAGATGGTATTCCTTATGACGAAGGATATTCTTATCCAGAATTAGCTTATAATCTAAGAACAACAGACGTTCAATCAGCCTATCTCCTTCAACAACTTAATAGATTGCCTGGGTTTATCAAAAGGAGGAAAGAAAACT
>Ga0172381_10007430_pt1 | contig 10845 bp, 6 predicted proteins | sample Leawel6488metaG_FD_119754 | JGI IMG/M metagenome (GOLD analysis project Ga0172381, IMG submission 119754) | Leachate microbial communities from a municipal landfill in Southern Ontario, Canada - Leachate well 64-88 metaG | ecosystem: Engineered > Solid waste > Landfill > Unclassified | place... | reverse complement strand
TAAAAAAATGTAATATTAACTGTCGGATCCGACACCGGATTTATATTTAGCATTGGAATCGATAAAGTTCCAACACCCCATAACCAACCATTATGTATATTCCCATCATTACCATCTAATAATAATGTTATACCGTCAATCGTTTTTACGTTAGCGTGTATAAATTTTGTTAAAACTTGTGAAGATCCATTCGCCAAAATGTACATTGATAACATATTCACACCTTGATAATAAATTATATTTTTGATATAAGATCCATCTATCATTTGATTTAGAGGATTATAATCAATCAATTGATTAATGAATATATCAACAGGTAAAGTCCCACTTAATGTATCAACAATATAATTAGTAGGACCAGTTATTAATGATGATCCGATTTGATTTTTTGCTATGAATATTTTATCACTGTACCATTCCGTTGTGAATGATGGATTCGGATAAATAGAATAATAATAAACATCATTTTGGACACTTCCCATCGTCATAATTTTTATTCCGTTAACAGATGTTTTTGATGGTAATTGCATGCTAAATTCTAAATATAATGTTGCGTCAGACGATATTGCTGGGGGAATAGGATTTGATTTAATAAAAATGGCATTCATAATAGCAAGATTAATAATGAACGAAACTGATAATATTCCGGGTGTCACAGAAATATTACCATAATAAAATGTTGGTGTCATTGTATATGTCGGATTTGTTGCGGTCGTTGGTGGTAATTCGGTTATTTGTACGAATAATGTGCATGATACGAGTGTCGATGTTCTGGATTTTTCTATAAATCTGCGTGATGTCAAATTTCCTCCCATTGTAAAAGTTGGTATATTTTCATTATATAATTTGATATAATTGAATTTTGACAAAGTATTATCATATGTTTTAACTGGAATAACTAAATCCATTTGATATAATTTTGATACAACATTATAAATAGCTCCAATAGAGACTGGATATGTTAGCGGATTAACATCAATTATTGTTGTATAAGTTTGAGTTATATCGGAATAACGAGGTGATTCGTGTGCTATATATTGATTATATCTAACGATATCTCTAAAAGTTATTTCGATCGTATAGGTTCCATATGGAATTGATAACGGGGTGTGTTCTGATAATGTTCTCGTAAAAGTATTTAATGATGATCCACCTACATCTGTTGATATAATATTAGGAGTTAGTGAATCAGGAATTGATAAAATAGGCGTAGAATGTGCATTATTTTTAATTTTAATAGCAATTATACTAAACAATAAAGGATTCAATCTGGATGTTTCAACAGCAAATTGATATAAAATATTAGGCGAAATCGCGCTGGTTGTATATAACATATTATTCAATCTAATTTGGGAAGCATCGCTTGGTGATTGAACTTTGATTTGAATATTAGAAAAAAGATTAAGTTGTAATGAATCATTTGGTATATCATTTTCTGGAGTTGGATCATAATAAAAAAATAAATCATAATAATTTGTCGGAACATTACCGAATGATGTCATTGAACTTATTGTTAATACATCGTCCAAACCCATACCAGACGTTAAAATATTACCATCAAGCATAACAATATTTCCGTATCTAACTTGAATATGATTTAATCTTTCTTTGTTTATCGTATTTATTGTTGCGTACATAGTTAGAACAGATGAACCATCAAACATTACGTTGCTTATATTTGTTATAGGATTCACATCAAGATCAATTTTATCCGGAATAGCTAATACCAAATCTTTCCCAGAATATAATTCAACATCACATTGTTTTGTTACGTTAATCGTAGATAATGAATCCGTAGCCGATAATGTGGCTGGACTCAACCATGTAAGCGACGGATTAGAAAATACTAGGACATCATTTTGTTTAACGATTAAACTTGTCAATGGCGGACGACTTTTGAAAGATAAAAACAATGTTTTAGGATAATACACCATGACATTTGATATGAGACCATAATCTACTTGAATTAATTTAGGAAATGTTAGGGGGATATTTCCAAAATACAATACTAAATTATATAATCCGGATCGATTAAGACCGATTATATCTACCGTCAAAATATATTTATTTGGCGTTGTTAGATCTGCCACAAAATTATTATAATTAACTGTTGCCGATCCATTAATAACAGAATTGGTCGATAATTCCAATTGGGTAATTTTTGATGGTATTGTTGAAGTGCCTATGGCGCTTGCCGTTGCGATTACGTGAACTATTAAGACTGAGTTACTATATATTATTGGATCGGTATCCACATAAACGCCGTTATTTAGCAAAGCAATAGTGGTAGTATGAATAGGATCAACATAAATTTTAGTTGTGCTTGTAGTTAATGCTAAATTTGTTGTTATCGTATAATTTTTTTCAGTTGTAATTACGCTTGATAATACACCAGTCGTTACGTCGTATGGACCAATAATTAATATATTATTATACCATTGTTTCCATAATAAAGAAGACGGACTGATCACATATATTTTTGCTGAACAAGTTGTGTGTGTACTTGTGTTTGTAATTGTCACATTATTAATATATTTTATCGTTGTTCCCGATGAATAATATGGTCTGATTGGAAATTCTAAACATAATTTGTTAGAAAAATAAACTGCATTGACAATTGATAAATTTCCAGATGAAATTGTTAATGTCGCTTTTTGAATTTCGAAAACTGGGATTGGACTTATACGGTCAAACGTGAATCTTATATCGTATTGATTTGCTAAATAATTATTTGTAGTATCGGCGATTGATCGAATATAAGGTATTGTTGGTGAATGAGCTATCATATCATACAAAGTAAAAATGGAATTAATATAATTTGTGTTTAATGCGTATGGTATTGTATATCCGGCCGTATCGATTAACGAGGACCAATTAAGTTCTGAATTCACATATGATGTTTTACTAGAAGAAGATTTCGTATCAAAATATATAATTTCAGTGCCAGTAGAAATAACCTTTCTAAATACTTGGGCACGATTAATATATCCTCTGAGGGATGGATCCATTTTAATCAACATTGATAATGTACCTAACGGAGGAACTTTTGTTGAAATTGGTACATTTCCGGGAACATAATACACAAAGCCGAGCGTCAAATCAATATTAATGGCATCGTGTAAATCATTTGCCGGAACTTGGCTTGCTTGTGCCAAGGTTACTGCTGTTATAGCGCTTAACAATCCTGTACCACTCATAAAGCTAAATGCTGATGTATTTGATTGAAATATACTAGAAGATTTTGCGATACTTATTTCTGCATATAATTCTGTCAATGCAATCAGTGATTGTATAGGTCCCGATTTTTGTATTGTACTAACACTCATTGTTTGTTTGTCTGTTAGTGTCTTGATATAATTATATAAATCAACCATAAATAATTTGATAGATGTATTTTTTAGAGCCATTTGATTATATAATAAGTTAATAAAATTTAAAATTCTGAAATTGTGATGTATTTTTCGCAATTAAGATCAACTTTGTTGATCTTATTTGTTTATCTTAATTGGTCAACACAAATATATTATTCGCGTTGTGAATAATATATTTTGAATTGTCAACACAAACATATAAATATCGTTTAAGCGATATTTATATGTTGTATAATTTAATGTTATGACATTATTTGAAAAACTGATAAAATTATATAACTAGAATATTTATTCATGAGATGATTCAATATCACTGTCTTCAACGCTTAAAAGATTTTGTTTACTTGAATAACGTTTGCGTTTAACTAAAGTTTTAATTTCACTAGTGTCAATTGGGGGTACATCAGTAACAGTTGGTATATTAGTTGTCGTAATTGTTTCTTTCTTTTCATCATCATCTGTTTTCTTTTTCTTTGCGATTATTTGATCGTTAGCTTTTTTCAACGCTTCTTCGATAACAGGATTTTGTTCGTCATTTAACATTCCGGGAAGATTTGAATTACTTGAATATCGTTTATGCAATTTGCAACCATCATTTATAATTTCAACTTTAGCGGGGGGTATAACAACATCGGGTACGACTTCGACATCTTTGCTAGATTCATCAGGTTTAGAAACTTTTTGCGGAGGAACAATGATTTGTTTCTTACTTTTACCAACGATTAATACTGTTGGTGATGAAGAGGGATTATCATCTTTTGGAACTATTTTGACTACGGGTTTGACAATTGGCGAACTAGTAGGTTTTACGCTCGTTGCAGTTGCTGGTTTGGAGACTGGTTTATTAGTTTCTGATGATGCGACAACTACTATTGGTATTGATTTGGTAACGCGATCCGGTGTAGGTTGTGTTTCTATCTTACGAACAGACGGAATAACTTTACGTACAGCTGATATCTCTTTCATAATTTTTGTTGGCTCTTTTGATAATGTAGCAACTTTTTTAATTTGCGTGGCTTCAAAAGGAGTTCGAATTATAGGAGATTTTGTGAGCGTTAATGTCTTTTCACCAGTATGTAATTTTTCGAAAGAAGAACTAGGAACTACAACAGCTTTTGTACCTATTTGAGGCGCAATACCATAAATAGTCGCTAATTGATATTCTAACAAAGTCGTTTTTCGACGCATATTAATTATACATTCCATAGCAAGATAAGGATCCATGATTATATATATATTATATGTTATATTTTTTTTAAAGAGAAAAAATTGAAATAAATTATTTCAATTAAACTTACTATAAACATAAGTAAAATTTTATAATAACCAAAATGACACTTGTCACATCTAAGAATTTTTCGTTAGAAACTTGGAACGAAGTTGAAAAAAATGTAAAAGATTACTCGTTACTCACTATTTGTAAAACAATTAATAATCCTAATAAAACTAAATGTGTCGGAGATAAAATTTACCGCATGACTATTAGAAAATATTTATATGATATAGTGGAACAAATGGATCAATCCGAAAAACAGGCGGAACGCGCTTATTCAAATAATGATGATTCATCCTATTGTCATTCCCTAACTTTAGACATTCGACATGGATTGTATAAGAAAATTGATAATCGCGCTTCTGAAATAGTATCAAACTTCATAGAATTAAATGGGAGAATGTATTACAAATCAGGTTTATATTCTAATTTTCTCGAACTTAAGTGTTTCACGCTGATGTTGATGGGAAATTATGTTGTAGGGCACAATCCATTTCATAAAATATTATCGCAAAATTTAGGATACAAGTTAATCGAAACATTTAATTATGTCATACCGAAGATTCCTTTACAATTAATTACTTTAGTCAAAGACATGAATTATGTTTTAGATACTATCAGACAAACATTTAATTATTCTCGTTTTATATCAGTATCGCGATTTCCGTATTTACAAAATAAAAGAGAATTGTTTTGCATTGTTGATAATATGGAATATGATTTTTCTAAGATCGCATTATTGGATAATATTATGAATACTAAAAATGAAATCGTTTGTTTCTATAAAGTTTCAGACACATCACAAAAAATAAAATGTATTATTAATTTAGCAAAATTATCTATCAGACCACTAATCTATTGTTGTGGTACGGATTTAGAACGTATTTATATGGCTAAATTATTATTTAATTCTGATGTTCAGATAGCGGTAGCTACATATGATAAAAAAGACGAAATCAAAATTATAAATCAAACAAAATGTAAAAATAGACAAATTATTATTGCGGATCCTCATAGCACAAAAAAAATATTAGAAATATCATCAGATTATATTGTTTTTCTTGATAATATGTTGAGTGATGCCGATATCCAAGGAAACATAACATACTCTCTCATTAACATTTTAAATTTTAGACCAACTAAAACTATAGTCGCATCAAATCGGTTAACAAATGATATCATTCATGTGTTCACATCTTTGTTACAAATTGAACATTATAAATTTATTATCGAAGACGATTTTGCGTATGGTGTTAACATATATGATAAAAATGGTAATCATTTTTTACCTCACGGAGGTTGTATTGATGTAATATCATTAACACGTGTTTTGAATAGACTCATCGAAAAACCAAAATTACTAAGGTTGTACACATATTCTGTTGTAACGACACTCATGAATAAAATCAAACATTACGGACTTTTTATGATTGATTTTACGAAAATTATTGAACCATTTTCTTACGAATTATTTGGTCAAATAGCATTATTATGTTTAAGAATTTTAATTGATTCAGGTGATAATAAACTAATTATGCAAATATGTAAAAATGATGAAAATGAACATAATTTGGATATGGATTCGTCAGTAGCTGATGGAACGACATTGTATATAATGAATAAAAATGAATCATCAGCAATTTCGAATGTTACAAATTTATTTGATGAAGATCATTTTAATTTGGATTTGATAAATGAAAATCATTTTATTATGTCGACTATAGAAAATTGTTATGGATTATCATTTATGTTTAATCATATTGTAATTGATGACAATGCCATAATTGACAGAAGTATTGATTTATTTTTACAATTATTTGACATTTTAAAATGTTCCAAACGACGAATTGAATCGGACATATATCTTTCTAAAAATCATTTTAATGTATTCGTTAAATATTTTTCTGATGAAATATGTGAATCAAATGATATTAAAACAATCACGACTTTTATAAAAAATCCTTCGTCGCCTATCACCAAATTACCACGATTAAGTCAAATTAAAAGGAAGTATGATGATTAAAAAATAAATGTATTTATAAAAATAAATATTTTTTTGTGATTTTCAAATATTATATTTTTTAATAAAAATAATTATTTTTATTAAAAAATATAAATTTAAAATTAAATATTGATACACATTCAACAATGAACTGATTCTGATGATCCTGATACGTCACTATATAATTTATTATCAGTTGATTTACGTATTTCGTCACTAACACTTTTTTTAGATTCAGATGTTATTAAGTTCGTTTCTTTTATGTGATCATTATCATGAATCTGAATTATCGTATCTGTCGTATTATAACATGGTATAAACATATTTTCATAATCAGATTCCGTAGTTGTATTATGTAGTTCCGATGTCACACAAGGTCGTTTTACATGATTCGTATCAGTTATTATATCTTGTCTTATTCCTAAATTATCTATACGTTCTATTTGGAATTCATCGCCTATCATTTGTAATTTATCAACACCTAAACTCATCATTATTTTATTAATTTCTGTTACTGAATCTTTGACATTTTTCATTGCATAACTCGTAAGACCAATTAATATTGATGTAATTACACCAAAACATCCAGCAGAAAATGATAAACCTAAATTATATTCTTGGAAAAATCCAGCTGAAAATGCTAATAGGGTCGTAATTCCCGTAAATGATTTCGCTAAAACATTTAGATAATAATTAATCATATTCCATCGATTTCTCAACATAAAATGCATCCGTAAATCACTTTTATATGATGTGATTATATCATTACGAACAATTTCTTGAATTGCTAATAGAGCATCTTTTTCATACTCATTTTTCATTGATTTTATATTATGTAACGGCCCCCCTTTTTTTATTTTTTTATATTTTGATTTGTAATCATCATATTCTATGTCTGAATATGTTTCTTTTTTATATTTTTTTGAAATTTGATTATATTTGTCATCATCTTGACTAAGTTCTGAACTAAGTTCAGAAATTTCATCATTATTTCGTTGGATTATTTTTTGTGATATTAATTCTTTTTCACAATCAGTATCTACTTTAATTATTTCTGATTTTATCGCACTCATTTATGAATAATTACTTTATATAAAAACGTTAAGAAATTATTTGTTTAATAAAAAATGCTTTGATTGTGGAACAAATATAATAATTTCTTTGAAGGGGGAAACGAATTCTTTGTCTGTTTTTCCGGCGAATTCAACTGGTGCAAAATCATTTGGATCTATTTTGCGTGGTAAAAATCCTAATATTTGATAAATATATGGTACCATCCCAAATGACATATGAGATGTGGTATTTGAAACTATATTATATAACCATTTGAGAGTAACATTAATTATACTCATAAAGCTACCGTCACAACGAATACCGTTGAATAATCTTTTCAATCTATTCAATTCATTTTTATAATCAATTTCTGAATTAATAGTTTGGTCGAGCAGAGAACATAATGCTATTCGTTCATATTTTAAATTCATCAATTCATCAAGATTTCTAATTTGTCCTCCGTATTTTAACGTACCAGTTTCTATGTCTTTGACTGGATGTTCTGACAATAAAGATAGTGTCGTTTCCCATAAATATAATTCGTCTGGTTTTCCATTATCAATATCCATTAGATCAGTTGTTACTACAATTCCACATTGCGTAAATTCACCTGACCCAATAGCATATGTTTCTGTTATTGACATCACATAATCATATATTGAGTCGCTTTTGTAAAGAATCAAATCTAATGGTTTAATTTTATTTTTGATTTCTTGATATGTTGGTCTCATTTATAATATAATAAATAAATTAGATATTTCTTTGTTATAATACAACTTTCTTATGCAACGCGTAAGAAAGTTATTGAAATATCTTCGTTGGCGAAAGATATAATACAACAATAATTTGACAATAATTTGGATATTAATCCAAATTATTGTTATTGACATTGCCAAACATGCGTAAGCACTTAAGGTATAATACAATAAATAAAAATTGAAAATATTACAATTTGGATACAAGCGTTTAAATCATTTAAATAAGTGAATTGATATAATTCTTATTTAGGAAATGTCTGATTTGTCGCTTGATCTTGAAACACCAGGTATAAAAGAATATGTATCATTTGAGGATATGGGTTTGTCCGATGATCTTCTAAGAGGAATTTATGGATATGGATACGAAACACCGTCCGTTATTCAACAAAAAGCAATTGTGTTATTGAAAGAAGGGAATGATTTAATTGCGCAATCACAATCTGGAACTGGAAAAACTGCTGCGTTTGTACTTGGATCTTATTCGAGAATTGATAAACATTTGAAAGAAACACAAGTTATCGTCATGTCTCCGACACGAGAATTGGCAATCCAAACTTTAGAAGTATATAGGGCGTTAGGCGCTCATACAAAAATTATACCGGCTTTATGTATTGGAAAAACTTCGATGGCCGAAAATTTTATTGCATTAGAAAATGATTGTAGAATTGTCGTCGGAACTCCTGGTAGAATATATGACTTATTAAACAAGAAAAAAATTTTACCGGATTTTGTTGCGACTGTTATACTTGATGAAGCTGATGTATTATTGTCTGATGGATTTGATATAAAGGAAATTATACAATTAATACCAAAAGGAACACAAATCGGTATATTTACGGCAACAATGACTTCAGAAACACTAAATATTGCTGAACGATTTATGAATAAACCGATTAAAATTTTAATTAAACCAGATAAAATGACATTGGAAGGTATCGCACAATTTAATATTGATGTCGAAACTGAGAAAAATAAATTTGATACATTCTTGGATATTTGTGGATTAATCAAAATGAATCAAATAATAGTCTATGTAAATTCTATTGTAAAAGCCGAACAATTATATGACGACATTAAGAAAAATAATTTTTCCATATCTTTGATTCATGGAAAAATGGATCCAAGAGATAGGATGGTTGTGATGGAAGATTTCAGATTAGGTAAAGCAAAAATATTATTATCGACTGATCTTTTGGCGAGAGGAATTGACATACAACAAGTATCTGTTGTCATTAATTATGATATTCCGCGATCAGATGAAGCGTGTGAAATTTATCTTCATAGAATAGGTCGTAGTGGTAGATTCGGAAGAAAAGGAATGGCTATTAATTTTGTAACAACACCAGATATTAGAACAATAAAATACATCGAAACAACATATTCAATTGAAATTAAACCTTTACCGGTCGAATTTGCAGAATATGTTGCTTAATATATAATCTAAATATTATTTACGATATAAAAAAATATATAAATCACTAAGTGATTTATATATTTTTATACAGTTATTTGAATATTTTCTAACTTTATTATTTTAATCGATTACATAGTTAATGATATAACATTCTTTTTTGATTTTGTCAATAATTTTATCATCAGACAAAGAAATATATTTTTTGCATGGACATAATGAATCATCAAATAAAATCCAATAATTATCAGATTTAACTAATGAATAAAATTTGTTAAGTGAATGTTGACATATGATGGAATGTATTCTCCATTTTTTTCTCAATGTTGATCCTCCAAAATATTTAATGGAACTATCAAGAATTAATAATTTTTTTGGAATGTCAACTAATAATTCGCATGATACACGTGTTAATTTGACAGGTATTAAATTTGGAATATTTTTTATTATAAAACGTTTTATCCATTTATTCATTAGTTCATTGATATGACAATCATGATCAATTATCAAATTTATAAAATAATCGTTATAGGATTTATCTTCGTCAATATTAACGATTTCTATTTTATCTATCCCACACGTCAACATAAAAAAAGTATAAAAATCATATATATCAAACGGATCGGTTAATATAGTTAGTGATTTCCAACCTAAAAGATAACAATAATTTCTAATTTCATTCAACGCTGTCCCAATAATACTATCATTTTTTTTCAAAGGAATTATGATTTTTGTTTTTATTAATTCTTGTAGATAAATTGATTTAATATTTTTTGTTGATTCAAGAAAATGATTGTTAAATCCAGAATTTTTATAAAATAATGTGAAAAAAAGTGTTATAATATAATTGGTATTGTCTCCGTCATCAATGATACATAAATCTTCCATCATGATAAATATAATCATTTTTTAATTTAACACGAAGCGCATTTAATGCTATTTCGAAAGCTACTATATGAATTTAGAAATAAATTTAT
>Ga0172381_10007429_pt1 | contig 10847 bp, 2 predicted proteins | sample Leawel6488metaG_FD_119754 | JGI IMG/M metagenome (GOLD analysis project Ga0172381, IMG submission 119754) | Leachate microbial communities from a municipal landfill in Southern Ontario, Canada - Leachate well 64-88 metaG | ecosystem: Engineered > Solid waste > Landfill > Unclassified | place... | reverse complement strand
TGAGCCGATAAAAACAAGCAGCTCGAAAAAATACCTACCGAAAATAATAATTAGCAGCAAAACAGCTACCGAAATTTTTTTATACCGTCCGACCAGCTTAAATAATTCCCCGGCAGATAATGCCCATTTTAATGTATACCTGTCCTGTTCATATACTTCACCGATCAGTTTGGGATGTGGCTGTCCGTCCCCGTTAACAACATTGACAATAAGAGCCCTTTCAACTTTATCAAACCTGGTATTACCTTCATCGAGCCGGTCTTCTACCGAAACCCTGAATTCATCAAATTTATTCAGTACCCGGTTTATAGAAGCTTCCATTCTGATTATATCGTACTGTGTGGCAAAAGCTTTTTTTAAAACCTCTGTTTGTTCTTCCTGCAGTTCAATGGCCCCTAAATTGTTTTCCATTATTGCCCCTGTAATTAATATTTTTTAGATATTACTTTTAAAACCTTTTTATAAGGCTGAATAACTGCCGCATTGTGCAGACCGCTTTTAAGTTTAATGTATTGCAGACCTGCAAATTTATCAGGGTCAAGTATTGTATAATATTTGGCTGCTGTTTTTGCTATAAGCTGCGTACTGTCTGCATTAAATACAGGTTTATAATTTGAATCTGCCTTTGAGTTATGAGCCGCTAAAAAAGTTAGTTGGGCATTTGTCCAAACAGTATCATTTATAATTGCAATGGGTTTATAATCTCCCAGGGACAGAGCTGTTGAGACCGAATCACCGGCAGCAATTATTACAGTATCAACTCTTGTTGAGTTGGTTTGTGCCGGTACAGGAATAGTAAACAAGAAAACCAATAGCAGGAATATAGATTTCATTTTTGTTCTCCGAGTGTTAGTGATACATTGTTAATTAAAGTTTCTTGAACAAACTTTTATTTAAATCCTTCATAAGCATGTTAGATTTTTTCTTTACTTCCGGACTTCCGTATTTCTGTTTTACGGCATCCCGTTTTTTCTTCAAGTCTTTATCCCTGAGTTTAGCCTGCTTAAGCATTTCATCAATGGCCGGGGTAAGCTTAAAGGATTCATTTTTCTCATAGCTCTCACGGAATTTCCAGGCAAGTTCAGTCAAAGAATAATTCATACTATCAAGTGCAGCCCTTTTATCAGATATTGAATCATCCTCAATAATATTTTTCTTTAGCTGCCGGCTGAATATCAGCACATCACGAAAACGGTTTATTGTTTTTGAGTTTTTCAAATAATACCTGTAATCCTTTTCGATTTCCGGATTGCTTAAATATTTTTGAATAGCTTCTTCATCATAAGCTTTTATGTATGTGTTGACTGCCTTGTTAACTCCTTCCAGCTCGTCGAGCTTTACAAAAAAGTCCTGTACTGATTTTGAACTGGTACCAATTGGTTTATTTGGAATAAAAGCTTTAATCACTGGAACCTTTGTAAGATCATAACCCAGGGCTTTGAAATTGTCTGTTTCTGTTTCCGGAAAAACTCCGATCATTTGCAGAGCTTCATCAGACATATTTAGTGTAAGCTGTCCGAACCCGGCACCGTATCCCCTGACCAATGCCTCAGCCTTAGCGGGTGAAAAACCAACAACTTCACCTGAAAGCCATCTTAAGAGCTGCGGAGTATCATCATAGAACTGCTGTTCAGGCGGAAGGTTTTCAATTCTTTCTGATACAACCGGTCTGCCGGTAAAACCGTATTTGTTGGCAAAGAAGGTTTCAATTATAGGCCGTCCAAACTGCGGCACTACTTCAACCAGGTTAGAGATCGGGGATATTTCCTCACCTATGCCTTTTAGTACTTCACCCAATGCAACGGCTTCATTTCCTTTCAGATAATCGAGCCCATATTCAGCAGTTGTACCGAACAATGTACCCCAGAAACCTTTAGGTATAGAAAAAAACCACTCTGTACCTGGTATGTTAATATTAAAGAAACCGATTCTTCTCCATTCCGGTAAATCCTGGTATAGTTTACTGATTTCTTCATCCCGGTTATTATTCAGCCAGTTAAGTATAGCAGGAATCATAATCCAGAGTGTACCCTTTTGCAGAGCATTTAGAGGATCTTCAACTATCTTGGTACCTGACATTCTCAAATGTTGTATCCTGGCATTAAGGAACGGATAAAGCGGGGCAATTGCGCGCATTCCCTGACCTTTTACAGAATAATCTGCAGCTATGTCCCGGCCTTCCTGCATTGCTGTATATACGTCACCTGATTTCAGGTAAGCATTTTTGAAAGCTGCTACCCTGGTACCAATTTCTGAAACCCGGTTAAAGTCCTGCATAAATTTTAACGGGCCATCCCAATTTTTTACATAGGACTGAAGTTTAGTTTGAATCTTTTTCCCGGCTTTCTTTTCGATATAGCTTTTAGATAAGTGTTCATCTACAGCAGTAAGAAAAGACTGATCGGCTCCGCTTGCAAGGAACTTCTGATATATTTCATCCTTTTTTACATAGCTGGATATGCCTTTCATAAAGTGAAACGGATTATATCCAAACTTCGTATAGAATAAAGCTGATACCTGGTCACGGGGAACATTTCGCACGGCAAACGTCGGGTCAAACTGAACAGCGCCAGCCTGCAGCCACCTTGACGGCAGAGAAAGGATTTTTATTAATCTACCAACACTGTCTGAGATAGAGAAGAAAGATTCATAATATTCTTTTGGTATTTCGTAATAATGAAGTTTCCCTTCTTCCCATATAGTGATAATTGAAGTTTTTGGTTTTACAACCTTCCAGACATATTTTATTTGTCCGTCAGTTCCCATCTCACCTCTTATAACCGATTTGGGTACTTCCAGGACAGTTTTTGGATTGATCGCATTCAAAGCGTCTACAACTGTTTTTAGTGCTGTGTTACGGTCTGCAGCTACAAGAAGATCATAAGTATTTTTTATAATACTTCCCATTGGAGATACAATCTCCCGGGAGCTGCCCCGGATACCTTTAACCGGCGAAGGTGAAGAATCCCTTATATACCTTGCTATGTGCGGCTGTTTATTGCTGGCTTCCCACTCATCAAAATATCTCTGGAAAGGGATGTAAAATTTATTCAGCTCTAAAGCTTTGGAATATTGTTCATCAGACATTTTCCCGGAAGCTTTATAATATTCCAGTACTGCAGCCTGGTAATCATAAAGCGACTGTGAAAATTCTTCCAAATGTTCTTTGCCGAGTTCTTTCTCATAAAGCTCTATGACCTGTTTTGATTGTGCTTCATCTGTGGTTGCTGCCTCATCAAGTTTTCTTTCAAGAAGTTCAAGGTTTCTTTTTGCAACTAAATATCCCTCGTAGGATTTCAGGCGGCCACTTTCCAGGATAGGGGTAATAATATCAAACAATGGCTTAACCTTTTCCTGGAACTCAATTTCATTTCCTTTTTTTAAGAAAGGTTTGTAATAAAGAAACTGGTCAACCTTGCCGTCATTGCCGAGAATAGACATAACTTGCTTAAGCGGTGATTCTATTCCTTTCATGCCAGGATTTACTTTTAATAAAGCTTCCTCCAACTGGCGGAAAGGTTTTAATCCGTCAATAACATTTATGTAAAAGCTCTCCCAGGTATCCCGGATGGAATCGAGAATTGAATTTTCGTCAGTGTCCCGGTGAATAGCAGCTTCAAGTTTTTGTCTCGGGTCCTGAGTCTCGAAAGCTTCGTAAGATCTCCGGGCTTCAAGTAAAGCACGATCAAGCTGCGGATTTTGTTTAATAATATTTTCAAACAGAGTATTAAATTTTGGTAAACTCTTAACAGCCAGAGCCGGGTTAGTGACATATATCCGGATGAATTCTGCGACTCCTTCCTCAATTTTTTTGTTGGGATATTTTTCACTCTTAAGGAAATCAATCAGCTCTTTTCTTAACTCTGCCCTTTCGAGTATACTATCAACGGCGCTGTTACCGTATTGCTTCCTGTATTTATCAAGAATCTTATTCCGGACTTTAGCATCTTTCCTGCCGGCAGCCAGAACAACAAGTTTTTCCAGCTTATCTGTCTTGTTATAACGGGCTTTATCTGTAAGGTTAAATAATTCATAATCCAGTTTATGACCGATTTCATGAACAAAAGTTGAAAGGTCGTTTATATTATTTATCCTGATAATACTTTTTCCCGGGATATAAACTCCCCGGGCTTTTTTAGAAAACCTTTTTACATTCTGAGTGCGTACCCCTTCATCAATTACCTCACCGATGTCATTCATGAGCTGTATGGAGATCTCTTTTAATCTCTTTGGATTGTTGAGATCGGATTCAGTAAAATCTGATTTAACAATTGGCTGGTAATCTGCTTTTGACCTTATTGAATTTCCGTACAGCCCCATTACTCTCAGCTTTTCGGAATCCGGGTATTGGAATCTGCCGTAATTTTCTCTTACCTCGTTAACTGGTTTTGGCTGGTACTGTGATACATTTTCAAACAATCCTAATGATGTAGCAGAGACAAATTCTTTAAATACCTGTTTAGATGGCTGTATACCGATATAATCCATAAGAGGAGTATCTTTCATTGTAAGTATTTTTTTCAACATTAATAGATTTGACTTGAAATCATTATGATTATATAAATTTTTGCTGCCTAATAGTATGCCGGCACTTCCTCCGAAGCGGTTTATATAAATTGAAATATCATTTGCAAATTTCTCAACATTAAATCTTTCTGAGGAAATTTCTTCTTCTGTTATCGGCAGATTTATTCTTCCTACCATATTGTGCATTGTATTAACAATGAGCAGTTGGATTTTTGAACCATTGCCAAAACGTAAAGCAGAGGCAATTCTCGCTATATCCATGGGGCTTTGAATTCTCTTATCATAATTAATTTCACCCCTTAAAACCTGTGTATCAAATGCAAGAGCTTTAAGTTTTACAGGTTTCAATACTTTTGTTCTTGTTTCCAGATCTTTCGTTCTTCCGTAAATATCAAATACGCCAAATAATCCTCGTTTGAAATCAATGATAATACCGGTATCACATATTATTTTTTCCGGCAAGGATTCAAATAGTTTGTTGAGTAATTTATAATCGGGCGGAGATGCTTCAAGATTACCCGATGGGTGATTATGAATAAAATATATTTTTTTTGTCCCAAGCCTGTCACATAAATCAGGTATTGCCTTTATGTCTGCATATGTAGAATCATAACTGCCCGATGCAAGAAATTGTACTACAGGTTTACCGTTGCCTAAAATGTGCAGAATAAAAGAATGTTCAACTGATCTGTCTTCTAACTGACGGAAAATATAGGCCACATCTTCTACTGATACTAATTTTTCACCCGGCATAAAAAATGATAATCTTTTATAAGCTCTGTAGCGCCTTTCAACGGCACACATTTCATCTGGGCCAAGTTTTCTTAATGAAGGTTTATCACTTGCAACAAATTTTATTGGAGCCCCTTTAACAGGATTATACTGTGAAGAATTTTCAGTATCAAAATCTAAACCAAGCTGGTCGAATTCAAGATTCATTTGAAACTTATTTCTCTTTTCAAATAAACTTAATTGTTCATCCTCAGCATTGTTAGGCGGATATTCTTCCTCTTTGTTCTCCTGTTTTTCTTCTGTTGCCTCAGCAAGATTATTAAATAAAGCTATCTGATCGGGCGTACCCTGGTTAATCTTCTTTGCAGAGATCTTTTTGATTTTATTTTCAACCCGGCTCATCTCTATCATAGCTTTATTATAAGGCTCTGAATATTTTTTTGCAGAGTCCAGTATATATTGCAGGTGATTCCTGTAATCTTTAAGCCTTACCAGATTTTCACCATTTAATACGTCAGAAGAAATTTCACGGCCAGATAATAAATCTTCTGATACCTGGTATATGTTCCTTGTTTCTTCCAGATCATCGGTAACATTATAGGAAGATTTATTTTCCATAAATAAACCGCCCTGCTTATCTTCCATCTCATCAACACGCTCACGCTGCATCTTTAATTTAATAAGCTCTTTTTGTGATATCTCAACTTCCTGATTATGCTTCTTCATTTTTTCCTGCAGCTCATCCGTTGGAATGTCCGGATTGCTTGCGACAATACTTTTCATTTGTTTATCTCTATCAAGTATTGCATTCTTTAAGGTGGTTTCAGCTTTTTTTACTTCTTCATCATATTCAAGGCGGAAGTTTGATTTTATTGCAGTGTCTTTAAGATTGAGGGATTTCTCCGGGTCAAACTGAAAATTATTTACACGCTTGTCTATCCTGTCTTTAAACTCGGTCTTGTTTCTGATTTTATCAAAAGCATTGTCTTTAATAAGCCAGTCATATATTTCATCTTCATGGCTGTTTGTAAGCTGTGTAAAGTCCGCCCTGGCTGAGCCTATCCAGTCAGCGATAACAGATAAATTCTGAGTGTCTTTTTTTGATTGTGACTTTTCAAATGCTTTTAAAGCTGAAATAGTTTTTCCCTGCGGATTAAGAAAAGAAATTGAATAAATATAATTTGAATTATTCTTTTCCAGCTCCTTCGCCCTGGTTTTAATTTCTTTTTCCGTCTTGCCTGTTTCTCTCATGCCCCTGTATACGTTAGCCCTTGCAATATCAGATTCCCGGGTACCAAGAACATTACTTTCCTCAATGGCGAATTTTTTTGCTTCTTCAAAAGTTGCGCCTTTATATTCGATGGCAGGAATAGTTGAAAATTCTTTCATTCCGGATTTTGCAAGGTCTTCAAATGCAGCTCTGCGGCTGTGACCGGCAAGAACATAATATTTCCCGTCCTTTGGATTTTTCCAGACCTTTATAGGGTCGAAGATAGCCCAATTAAACTTTCCTGCTTTAGCTGCTTTACTTATGCTGTTAAATGTTTCTTCTGAATATTCACCTTCCCGGCCCTGAAATTCTTTTGTGTTTACGTTAACCTGGTCAAGCGGTAATTCCATAACCTGGATACGTGAGGACTGTTCGGCTGCGGGAATATTTTTTTCTTCCGGGACTTTTATCTCCGGAGTTTTTTTCTCTGCCGGTTTATTTTCAAGAAGATCAGCAAACTTATCAAATGCGGCAGCGGCTTTGTCCTGATCTTCCGGGCCTGCATTTTGTAAATAAATATCAGTTAATGAATCTCCGTCAGTTGTAGCTCTTGTCTGCATGCTCAAACCTGCAGCTCTCCAGGCTTCCCGGAAATTATCATCATTCATTAAAGATACATTTGTTTTTTTGTCTATTGTAATAGACCATGACGGACCTATTCCGGAGTTCTTTACTGTAAAGTTTGACTGAAATCCGCTTGTAACAGTTCGGGCGCCTTTTTTATAACCGAGTAAAGCATCTACCGCACGGGCAACGGGTTTTTCAAGTGGAACGCCTTTCATGGTTTTGCTTTCAACCTCTTCAATCTTTGTTTTTTGTTTTGCAGTTTTTTTTGGTCTCTCGGCATCGGTAAAAGTATTAAGGTATTTATTAAACTCATCACCAAGAAATTTTATATCCTCAGTAGTATCAAATTTTATATTCGGAAAATATTTAGCTGCAAAAGTAAACTGGTTATAATCTTTGTTTTTATGCCATGGCCGCCCTTTCGGAGATAAATCTATCTCCGGATTTTCCGATATCTCTGGTTCTGTTTTTCCCGGGGTTTGGCTGTAAAGCTCTGTGGCAATTTTCCGGGCGTATTGATTAACTGCGGCATCACCCTCGTATGTTTTATTTACAGCTTCAAGGCTGCCCAGGGCAGCAACTTTTTTCTTAATAAATTCCTGAGTCTTTAAACTCAGCTTCCCAGGCTCCGTAATTTCCGCAGGTTGTTTTCTTGCTTTTGCTGCTGGTTTTTGAAGTACTCCACCTGGCTTAACCGGTTCTGAGCCTGCCGTTTGCTCAGGTTCGCTGCTGACAGGTTTCTCCCCTGTTCCGATCTCACCTGAAATCCCTTGTTCGTCTTTTCTACCATTTTTTAAGCTCCTGTTATGTTCAAGTGCGTTATTGTATAATGATTCAAGCCTTTCAGATTCAAATTTTTCATTTGGCTGCAGTTTTTGAAGTAGCGGAATAATAGCTTTATCGTCATAAGGTTTTTTATTCTTTATGGCAGTATCAAGATCAGATTCAAGTTTCCTTATTTCCAATACAAGCTGAGGGTTTGCAGGTACTATGGTTTCAGGTTTTTTTGCTTCGGTGAAAGCCTTTTTCAGATCTTCTTTAGATGCCTTTTCTGGAAGCTTGTTTATTTTCCCGTTCTTATCTGCAGCAAGTAATTTATTAATTTCAACCGCAGAAAGTTTATTAACCGGTAGAGAAAATGTTCCGCCTGTTTTTGTGTTAGTAAACTGTACAAGCTTATTATCTTTCGTGATACCTTCAAACCTTGCGCCCTGTAATTCTACAAGCTGCCGGGCGGTCTCTTCCATTTCTGCCCTGGATTGTTTAGCCAGCCTGTCCCTGAGTTGTTGTGTCGTGGTACCGGAATTTTTTCTAAGCGAAGTTTTCGGTCTTAAATCTGATAAAGACATTTCTTTTGGTTTTTCAGCGCCCGGCATTATTCCGCCAACTGAACCGCCAACAATAGCGCCAATTGCCCCGGATTCGAACACTCCTTCCAATGGGTCTTTTCCGGTTTGTACGTTTGATGTATACTGCTGTAGTAATTCCTGTATACCTTCGGGCGGTGCACTGAATAAAGCTTTTTTCAACCCGGCTGCCTGATCTCCGAAAATACCTAATTTATTAGTTATTGCATTGATAAGAACATTAAGCATAAATGTTTTTTCTGCTGCAGCATTGGCGGCATCATCCCCGGCCCCGCCGTCCTTAAGTTCTGTATATACAAATCCTGCCTCTGTACCGGCTTCAAGCGTAGCGGCTGCAGTTGAACCAAACATTAATGCAACTTTAGGGGATACGCTTGCAATTGCCTCGGCCATGGAAGAAATTCCAAGTCCGAACGGAATATACACTGCTACGGAGCCAAACCCGGAAGCTGTGTTTTCAAGAAAGTTTGGATTATCCGGAGCAATATATCTGCCCCATTCCTGTATATTTTTCCTTGCATCTTCGCTGCCTGGTACCCCTGCATATTCACCCATCCCTGCCAAACCTTCGGGAACTGATAATACTCCCTGTCCGAAACTTCCGGCTATTCTTGATAATGGCGTAAGTGCAAGGTTTGAAGTCATTACCCCGGCTGATAAATCGGCTGGCTGTTCAAGTGATTTTTCTTCACCTTCCCGGATTGTTTGAATATCAACCCTTGAAGGTTCCTGTCCGGGCTGCAGGTTGTTTATTCTTTTTTGAGCTTCCTGCACATTATAAATATTCCGGCTGCGTTCATCCATGGAACCGAGTCTCTCAGCCTCAGCCATTGCCTTTATAATATTTACGCCCTCATCAAAAGCTTTTTTATCCTTATTCTCTGTGCCTTGCTGAATTTTTGCAATACCGAATTTAGCAGCCCATTTTTTAGCTGTAGGTAAATTTTCAAGTTCAGCCAAAGGATTTGCCTGTTTCGCTGCATTAGAGCCCCCTGGTGACTTTATGGGTGTAATTCCCTTATCAGGGCTATTATCTTCATCCTGAGTGGCATTTCCTTGCGAATTTACCGGCAAAGAATAGTATCTCCCATCTTTCTTAACAATCTGGTATCCAAGTCTTTTTTCTTCTTCTTCTGTTTTGTAAAAGGTTGGATGTTTAGCGCCTTTCAGAATTAATCCGGTTTCTGGTACCCGGGATGGCCAATGTCCTGATTCGTCAGGTGAAATTCCCATCTTTTTCGCGGTTTCATAATCATAACCATCACTGTCAGGATTAAACGCCTGTTTCTGTTCATTTTCCTGAATTTCAACCCTGGAAGATCTCAGGTATTCAAGTTGTTTTTTTGCCTGTCTTACCAGGGGATCATCTTCTATTCTGCCGGGTATGTTGGAAGGATATTTTGCCATTATTTACCTCTCTGTGTACCGGTTTGCAATTCAGGTATTATTGATGGCCTGTAAGCGTTAAAGTCCATCAACGAACGGAAAGCTTCCGGGGATAATCTTCCAGACTGGTATGATTCAAGAGCCTCAGCAAGAAAGTCCTCTGCTGATAAATCTTCTCTTCCCCACTTCCCTTCTATCTCGTTCCGGTACCAGGTAAGGGCATCAGGCGCAAGGTTTGACTTTGCAATGGTCATAACCTGCTGAGATTTAATCTTTCTTTCTTCCGGAGTAGTATTTACAATATTTCCGTTTTCATCTTCCTTATAATTTATTGCATTAACATACTCGCCGAAATCTCTCCATTTCTCAGTCTTGGGCATGTTTACAGATACATGGGTACCGGCTGGCTTTCTTACTTTTTTGTTTGATCTGGCTTCTGATATTTCGCCGGTCTCAGGGTCCTGATACCTGAAATATTCATAACCATCATCACCGGTATAACTACCCATAGACTTGCCGAGTTTTCTTTCTTTCTCCCCTTTCCGGATTAAAGAAAGATTTCCCTGTTCATCTACCTGGTAAAGGTCTTTTTTAGTATCAACTTCTTTGAGCTCTTTCTTTGGCGGCTGGTTAGCTTCTTTAGTCCGCAGCAATGAAGATAATCCCTGCTGTAAAATTTCCGGGTTAATATCTTCGTTGCCAATATTACCAATTGCAAAATCATTTATAATCTTGCTTGCTGCTTTATTAGCATCATAAATGTTAGCAGGTTTTTGAACTTGCTGGTCTGGAGCTTTTATTTTTGCAGCATTAAGTAATCCGGGCACTCCCGGAGCGCCGGACACAATATTTTGCAAAGTCATTTCCTGGCCGGGAACTGTTTCAGTAGTTGGCTGGTAAGGCTGTTCAACCTGTCTGTTAGTATCAATTACAGTTTTTAAAAAGTTCTGCAACTTTTCTTTTTTGTTTTTATTGGTGATAAAAGAAGTAAATTTATT
>Ga0172381_10007428_pt1 | contig 10847 bp, 23 predicted proteins | sample Leawel6488metaG_FD_119754 | JGI IMG/M metagenome (GOLD analysis project Ga0172381, IMG submission 119754) | Leachate microbial communities from a municipal landfill in Southern Ontario, Canada - Leachate well 64-88 metaG | ecosystem: Engineered > Solid waste > Landfill > Unclassified | place... | reverse complement strand
TTTTGAGGGTATTTTAGAGGTCTGCACTCTCGTTAGTATCTTTTTCACGGAGAGCAAATAATAGGATACTGGCGTAGTTACACAAATCTTCAATCGTATCTTCTATCTTCTCATCTTTTACCTGCGCTTCTGAATCCAGCAAGACATTGATTCTCGAAATCTTGTCCATCATTCTTACAAGGATTCCTTTCGGAACTGAGACTCCCAACATCTCGCAATTCCTGAAATTATACAGGGGGTCAATTTCGCCACCATAATCGTGGTTCTTCTTCTTCATTGTTTCTATACATTTCTTGTATAGATTCTTACTGCTCACAAGGAGTTCGTTATCTCCAAAGTCAGGATCTAGCCCAAGGAGCTCTTCATAAACTTTACTTATATCTCTTTTTTCAGTCATCTTCTTCTGTTACTTCAAAGCCAATTCCGTCTTTAGCGTTTATCTTTTCTTCGGGAAGTATCGTGCAATTATATATCTTCTCTTTCTCAGACTTCTTTATCGCTTGTTCGACATTATCGGCTTCTACTTTTTTGATTATTAGGTACATCATAAAATCATTTTGAGATAGTCATGTTTTTTTTCCGCTTGGAAACGTTGTCAAAAAGTATCATCTGTCGATTTTTATTTTCTTATTTCTGCCACGACTACTTGCTTTCCGCCTTGATCTTGAACACTTTCCGCTGGTTGTATTCCGAGACCTTGCCATTGTTCCACTGCTGCACCGGCCTGAGATATCCCACGACGCGCGAATAGACTTCGCAGGGCTGTTCGATCAGGCACTTGGGGCAGGTGAAGTGCTCCCCCGCCAGATAGCCGTGGATGGGACAGACGCTGAAAGTCGGAGTGAGGGAAAGATAAGGCAGCGCGTGCTTCTCGAAGATCTTCTTGATGATCAGCTTGGCCTCCTTGCCGCTGGGCAGTCTCTCGCCGACGAAGCCGTGCAGCACCGTCCCGCCCGTGTACTTGGTCTGCAGCGGATCCTGCAGCTTGACCGCCTCGAAGAGATCGTCGGTGTATCCCACCGGCAGCTGGGTCGAGTTGGTGTAATATGGTTCCGTCCGCAAGATCTTTTCCGCCGACACCTTCTTTTCTTTGACTTTTGTCATAGTTTTAAAATTATGGTTTTAAAAATATCTGGTCTAACAAATCACTCCTTTTTCTTCCTTTTTCGGACGGACCGCCGCGGTCAAAATCCCTCCCTCTCCCCCTTAGACTTCCATTATACATCAGAAAATCATTTCGTTAGATTCGGGTATCACAATCCCCAGTTCAATCGCAGCAAACCTTTTAATCCTTTCAATGTATTCTGAAAATTCATCTTTGGTAAACTGCGACGTTCCTTTGGGGATTATTGTTTCTTGTCCCTTAACGGTTATCTTCTTCTTGGGGGCAAATCTAGTCTTTAGATACTCGTGCGTTTCGTCTTTCTCAAAACCAGTTTCGTTGCTTATCAAGGTATTGATAGCCCACATAAGGTCATTCTGATTGAGAGTCCTATTTTCTTTCTTCTTTCCTAGAGTGAGTTCAATCTCCTTTCCGTCCAGAGATATAATAAAATCCCTAAATTGTTCGGGATTATAGAGCTTAAGTTTTTGTTTTTCTACTTTTGCTAAGAATATCTTTTGCATATTACTGTCTTATTATTGATGTGGTAAGTATCTTCTCATCATCCCATCCAATTTTATATCTTGAATATAGATAATCATAGTGAATATTCAATTCCTCCGCCCACTCTTTTAATGATTTTTTTACTCCATTCAATTCAAGAAATATCTTTATAGTAGATGGTTTTTCAGTTAAAGCTCTTTTTACACTCCATCCTCCATTTATTCTTCCCCATAAGGTTCTATGCATTATCCCTGTTTCTTCAGACCACTCTTGCATTGTTTGTGTTCTTCCCTCATAAGTTAAATTACGGTTGGTTCTTGTGTTGTTAGCTTGCTCTTTGTATGTAGCCCAACGGCAGTTTTCTTTACAATAATCTCCATTTACGTCAATTCTATCTATCGTAGTGTTTTTTACTCCATATGTTTCTGAATGTTCTTGAAAACTCTTTTCCATATCTTCTTTGAAGCCAGCGTATTTCAACCACTTCTCACATACCGATATTCCCCTGCCACCATATTTGTGATAAGAGCTATTATGGATATTGTTACATCTTTGCAAGATTCCATCCCATCTAGAATATAAAACGGTTCTGTTCTTATTTTTATCTTTCTTTATTGACTTAATTGTTTGCATAATTCTTTAAAATTAGTTTCAATATCTTTATAGTCCTGTATCGTATACTTTACGGACTTCTTATCCAACTCAAACAATTCGTCTATAACTTCCTGGCCGTATTTCTTTTCCATAAACTTTCCGTAGAGATACAGGTTTCCGTTCTTGAATAAATTACAACCTGGGCACTGTGGATGAATATGCCTCGTATCAAATAGGATAGAGTTATGTCTTCCCTGCACGAAATGTCCAGCTTGCATATGTTTATAATGGTCAACTTTCCCGCAAGTTACACAGGTATCGTTACCTCTCCAATCCGCATCTCTTAAACGAACGTAAAGCGAACAGGCTTTCCAAGCGTTATCCTTTGCTTTTTGGAGAGGGCTTCTTTTTTTTGCCATTACAGTCCCAGAATAAAGCTAGTAATATCAGGCGCAATGTTATGCCCGAAGAGATTTGAGATACCGATAATCAGCGGCAGGGGTTCTACGATCAGGGCTATAATCCCAGTAACAACGTGAGAGGTGAAGGCTAGATACAAACCAGACAACGTAAGGTACAAAAGGCCTCCAATGATAGCGCAAACAAACACAAAGAGCATAACAAAGGCCAAGGCCAACAATTCTTCTTTCATTTTTCTAAGTTAGATTTAAAACAAGTCGGTTATATCTTGCATAGAGATTTCTTCTTCTGGGGGATTTGCCTCGCAAACTTCCCTTGCATATTCCCTCACGCCTTCTTCGGCAGTTCTCACAGGATTGAAGAAAGCCTTTTTCTTTTTTACTCCTTTTCCGTTTACGATAAGAGGCTGTCCGTCTTCGGTTACCTCCCAATCTCTACCTTCTTTGACCACCATTTCAATCGTGCCACCATCGAATAATTCCTTTTGCGCTTGGTCAAAGGCTAAAATCTTGAAGCGGTGTCCTTTGCTATCGGTGTGTTCTTTTACGCTGTACATCCACCATTTATTGCCTGTTCTGGAAATTCCCGTTCTTTGCGTTCCTCTTTGGAACTTCTTTTCCACATCATCCCAAATCTCCTGTGGTTCGATTTTTAGTATGTGTCTTCCGAGGCCCAGTTTGTCCTCGATGTTTTCGTATTTCATTTTTGTTCTTAATAAATTACAGTTGGCAATCGCACTTCCTTGACCCGGTAGGATGATAACTTTTTGAGTCTTCGTCCCAGACGGGATCATCCAAGACCCCACTTCCTCCGCAGAGTTCACATTCTTTCTTTTTCTTAGGCTTGGCAGTGAATTTGTTACAAATGAACTGCTGCAAAGCCGTGTAGACCAATTCCTCGTCCGCACCATTCATGCTGTCGATATAGTCGTCTATCTCTACCTTGTACTTTTCTACAATGGTAGTACCCAGCCCCTTGCTAAGTTTCTTTTTTAACTCGTATTTGCTAAACATATTTTTAGTTATCTTTAAATCTTAAGCTGCTACCCTGAAACCTAAGCGGTACTTTTATCTTCGACCTTCCGTGTCTGTTCTTGGTAATCCATAAATCAACCTGTGACTCTCCTGGAAGCAATGAAATCTCTGGACTGTTGTTTAGTTTCAAAGAGAGCATTACGCCGTATACGTTCGACAACTTAGAAGAACTCCTACCGTCTTGTTGGGTGGGGGTCTGTTTGTTAAACCCGGAGTAATTCATCTGGAACGGAACAAGGATGGGGATGTCTAATCTTACTGCCAATGGCTTCAAGTACTTAAGTGCGCTTTCAATTACTTCCTTTTCATCCTTTCCTTCATCTTTAAGTTCGTTGATGTGATCCACCACGATGAAGTCCAGTCCGTTCTTTTTCTTCTCCACGCTTGAGATCCTTCCTACTCCCTGCGAGGTCATCCAACTTGGGGAGAGTATCTTTAGCTTCATGTTTGATAGCCGAGCCAATGCTGTGTCTACTACGCTATCGTCCATCGTCTTTCTTCTGAGCTGCGTATTATCTAGTCCAGAGAAGATAGAAATGAGGCGAGACACAATATCTTTTGGCGCCATCTCGAGATTAAAATACAAAACCTTCTTTCCCTGTTGGGCCAGATGAAGTGCTAAGCCTAGGGAGAGGGCAGTCTTGCCGGCCCCGCTTTCACCTGTAAGTCCGATGAGTTCACCGCCGCCTATGCCATTCAACTCATCGTCTAATGCGTCTATCCCAAGTTTCAGTCCTATCTCATCTTTAATTTCGTAATCCTCTTGGAACATCAGCGCGAGAGAGGACATATCCATCGGTTTCTCATCTCCCAATTTTTCATTGTTGTTTTCTATGACGGCGGTCATCTCCCTGTCGGCTGTCTCCAGGACTTTTTCTAGTTGAACGCTCTCGTCATATGCCGACATCTGGATAGCGTATGCTTTCTCTACTAACTTTCTGCGAATAGAACACTCTGCCACGATCTTGGAATAGTGAAGAATGTTTGTGGCCGTGGGGACTGCATTTCCTAGGCCGGCCAAGTACCCCTGACCTCCCGATCTGCTCAATAACTTTCTGTGTTTTAACTCCGTAGAAAGACTAAGAGTGTCTATGGGGATTTCTTTCTCATGTAAGTAGATCATCGCCCCGAAAATGTTTTGATTTTTTAGATCGTAGAAGTCGGAGGGTACTAGGCCCTCCAACCTCTCTATGGCTTCCTTGTCGATTAGGCAGGAACCCAGGACGGACTGCTCTGCTTCTAGATTTTGTGGGGGTACTTCATTCATAAGCTAAAATGGTTCTCCGCCTTCCAACGGCTTATCGTAGATTAAATCTTTCCGAACTGGCTTCCACTGCCTTCGGCTTCCCACTTTATGCCTCTCATCTTTGAAGTCAGGGCAATAGACACCGAAATTACCGTGAACTAAATCCTTTCCGCACAAGGAACAGGAGTAGGGTATTTCTTTCTTGAAACTGGACTCGAATTCCCTCTTTTCGGGTATAGACGAATGAAGCTCCAACTTTATATATTGGAGCTGTCCTCTGTGTTCGTCATTGAAGTCATCGCCATCGCAGTATCTGTACTCGTTTACCCTGGCCGTTACCTCTAGTCCTTTGCTTAGGGCCAGGTTGACGGTCATCTGTTCCTTTCCTTTTGGTATGTAACCTATCTGAATTCCTTTGTAGTAAACCCCAATAGCATTAGGGTCAAACTTGTTGTCCGGCTCTTTCTGCAATGTTACTGCCCCAACAGGTCTTAGGTTCGCTACTTCGGGATTTTCCTTTATGCGGAAAGTGATACCTGCGACAGTTGTTTCCATTATTTTTTCTTATAGATGAATTTAGACTCTTCGGGTTCGGTGTATTCCCCCTCGATTTTCAGATACTTCTCCAAACCTTCAATACGTTCGAGGAGAATATCTTCTATATCTCCTTCCTCCATTTCATCAATTCTTCCTTGCAAAATATCTACTTTTGATTGGAGCTTGGGGGTTTGCCCCGTGTGGCTTTTAAGTTCGTCAATCTCTTTTTTCTGGCGGTACACCCAATTGCTAAGCTCCAAGTCTCTTTCTTCCCATTCATCGCTATACGCTTTACCAAGTGCGTTAACAACTCCCGCTGTGAGCAGTAAGAGCCAGATATAGATTTCAATCATATAGTTGTGTTTAATTTTAAATGCTTATATGCACATCGTGTTTTTCTTTTTTTCCGTCGAGCCTTATTCTGGGAGAGCCTAGTTTCACAGGTGACATCATTGCTTTTTCGGCGTAACTATCGTTCCACTCCAAATAAGAACCGCAATCGACATACCAAATGCGTCTTTGTTTAACCCCTTTCTCTTGCATTGAGGGATAGAATACGTCTTGTGGAGCTGCCGCTAACTGATGATTATGAAACCCGCAATAAACATCTATACCTTCAACGATTTCTCTCAATTTAATTACTCGGTTTAACTTACCTCCGATTGAGCTTCCTCCTCCCGCAGTGTGATGAGCATAAATGAAGTAGTTTTGATTCCAGCGATTATCTTCTCTCTTTCCGACTTTCACCCGAAGGACTGCCGACCATTTAGCGTAAGGTATCTTCAATTCCCTGCAAAAAGATTGCATAGGGGAAATACCGAACTCGTCTAACATTCTATTTTCGTGGTTTCCGTCTAAGGAGAATAGTATTTTATCTTTATAGGGTTCAAAGATTTCGATAGCTTTTTCGTATTCATTTACACGGGTATCAAAAGGGCTAGTCTTTGAATTACGACTAGCCACATTGAATACATCACCGCCTAGAAATATAAAAGCATTTTCTCTCTCCTTGACCCATTTCAGATAACCCATCAATTTATCCTCGCTTGACTTTGTAAACTTCTCATCTCCAAGATGTATATCACCTATTGGGATTATAAAAGCACTTTCTTGAGGTATCTCTACTTCAAAATATTTCATTTATTATTTTTTACCAAGATAACCAGCCCACAATTCAAACACTGTTTTAAGTCCTGTTCTACAAGCCGTGAGGAAGATACCATAAAGGGCAGCATCGCTTGTGTCTACCATTCCAGAAGCCATGATCGGAAGGAACGCGGCGAAGAACGTAGTCGCCGAAGATACTAGGTATCTTTTGTATTCGTCTTTTGTTTCTTGCGTCATTTGTTTTATTTAATTGTTATAGAACCCTCGACCATTCCCAAGACATCGACACTTCCGTCCGGGTTTCTTTTAATGTCCTTTCCTACGTTCATAGCGTAACTTTCCATAGCCGTGGGAGTGTTAATCGGATAAGCCAAGTAAACCGTGTCCGAGTTAGTGTCCTTCACAAATTTAGTATTTGTCATTTCTGCTTTAATATTATCGTTTAAAGTTGCCACCGCTTTCATGGCGTATCGTATCATGTAGTCCCCGCTCAACTGCTTCAAGAACGGGTCATAGTGGTCCTCAATGTCATAGAAATTTACAGTCTTCCAGTTCATCGTCGCGTGTACCCCCGTTGTTTCCTTAGGATTAGGGGTACAGGGGTTTTTGTTCCAGTTACTCACAGGAGTAACGAATTGCAGGGGGGACTGTTTGAGAGCCTTTTTAATACTTTCTACCTCCCAGTCTACCAGAGCAAAACTATTCACGATCAGCCACTCATAGGCTATGTCGATATACCCTAAGAATGACTTAGCCTTTGTTTTGTTGTCCTCGGTGAAGTTGTTGGCGAAGTATTGAGTCTTTGTCATTGTATCGGTGTATGGGCAATCTCTTTCCGGGAGAAGTCCGTCGTGTCTGATAGAATCCCAGACGTTCTGTAATGAGTTCCCCTGATCCGTAGTTCCCGACATAACCGCCGTGAAGCGTTCAGAGAAATTAAACTGTCCGTCTACGATGTAGCCCATCTCGATCAGCCGCTCTACCGCAAACGGCGCTATCTTTCCTGTGGCGAGCATGAAGTTTAGCTGTGTCTCAAGAACGTTCAGAGCCGAGAAGGTAACACAGCTCATGGTGTCCCACCTTCCCCTTTTTTGCTTTTCCGGGTTAGGAAGATACGGCCGCCAGTCTTCGCATACTACCTCGTAGGGTATCGTTCCAGCCACAAAATCGGTATCTCTGACCTCTTCGATTACCCCCTTAATCTTTGTGTAGTCAATCTCCATTTACTCAATCTTAATTAGTAAATACTTGCCCCGAAGTCTTCCTACAAGGTCACACGCCTTATCGGGGTCTTCGGTCTGTGTGTAAATCTCATCTTCTTTAATGAGATAGTCTTCGATGGATTCGACCTCTCCATCGTACTCTCCGTCCTCTGTGATTATTTTCATTTCAATAGTTTTAAATTAAAAGAGGAAGTTTTTAGTCTTCCCCTTATCTTTCTGGCTCTGGCCAGCTGTTCTTTTTTGTTTCTCACCAGTACACCTCCTGATCGTGCTTTTTCATTATCCATGTAGGACAAGTCTCTTTTTCTGCATCCGTGCAGCTCTTTCCGCACTTAGTGCATATTGTTAGCATCTTGGTCTAACTCCGTATTTTTGGTACTGAAAATCAGTAAGTCTGTGTTGGGCTTTGTCATTTACTGACTTGGTGGCGCGGCGGTCGTGTCTCTGGCGTGGTAGTTCTTTAATGAAAACTTTTGCTTTCATCTTTTGTTTCTCCTATATATTAAATTCCGTTTTTATCTTAAGTTTCTTCCATCCCCCCTCCTTTCTTAAAAATTTTGTTATCAATCGGATAAAATACCAACGCCCCGACAAGGTTAGCTAATACCACTTTCTCTAGTTCGGGTAATTTTACTAATGCCATTACCAAGTAGAGAATAGGTGTACTGAGCTGCCAGCGCACAATATAAAGCGTAAGTTTGTTCATTTTGGTAAATTAAAAACAGGAGTTATCCTGCTATTTGCTTAATCCTCTCCCTTATCTCGGCTCGCAAAGTATTTTGTGGGGTATCGTCGCACATCATTGTTTTAGCTATGTATTCTCCTGATATATCGCACTGGCACCTCTCTTCTGGGTCTAATCTTCCATAACGTGGCTTATCGCATATATTACATACAGCTACATTATATTCCACATCCTCATCCTCCCCCACCATCTCCAGCATCTTTTCCTGGAAGAGTTCTAGGAGATTATCTGAGGCACTCTTTTTTGCTGTCGTGTACTTCAAATTTGCTTAGGATAAATATCTATCCAATTCTTCTTCTATCTCCTCCCTTAATTTCATAGTAGTTATAAATAATTATAATCTCCTTCTGTCCGTTTTCTTATTAAATAGTGTTTGCCTTCACAATCAAATTGAGCCAATACGTCTTTTATTCCGTCCGTGTCGTATTCTTTCTGTCCTTCCACCACATCTGTCGTCATATGCACAAACGGATAATCTTTAAATGGATGTTCTCCAAGTTCTTTGTCTTCTTTCATTTTTCGTAAAAAAAGTATCTCCAAGTCATTAACAAACTCCTTGCGTCTATACCCTTTTTCGACGAATAAGTCATTTATCTCCTCTCTTAATTTGTTCATAAGGTTAAAATTATCAAAATAAATAATGTGAAAGCAGCTATAAAATATAAAAAACTTTTTAGAAAATAACCGAAGTAATACCAGAAGTGTAATTGTTTAGGTGTCATACCACCACCTCCGCAATCTTCTCTAGGACTTCGGGGGATTGGTCGGAGAGGGGGATGGATAAGTCAAAGGTGCAAATATAGTCCATCATAGGAAAAGTGTCTTCCGAAGTTCCGCCATCCGCTCTTCTTAAAATATATCTTTCCGGTCTCATTTTACTTACAACTCCAGAAGACGAAACGTATATTAGTTTCCCCCTCTTCTCCGCAGTCCTCAAAAGGTGTTCAAGGCGGATATATCTGCGGACGTGTTTATAAAACCAATCATCAATACAGCCCGCAAATTCATCTTCTTCTCTCTTTTCTTTCAAGTCATCGCAACTGTCGATAACTACCTCGAAAAGCTTTTTTACCTTGTCGGTCATACTACTTCTGCTTAACGATTAAATTGATAGCACCCAGCTCGCACTCATGTATATCATCAATGGCGATGTCTGGCTTTATTTTTGTTCCGAAAACGTGGTGTGTGCATTCGTCTGGATCTGTACAGTCCGGGCATTTGATATATTCTTTGGAAGCATACCTGTCAACATACTCCGATATTCCCAAAGAGGAACACACCTGCCTTGCGTAAAGTTCTCCCCCACCCGACCAGACCAGTATCTTCACGTTCTTAAACTTGGATAGGATTATGAGCAGCGTTCTGATTTCTTCGTTGGCTACCACTTCTTCTGTTGTGTTGTTCCGCAAAGTTCCGTCGACGTCTATCGCGATCAGGATATCTTTCATACCTTAGAATTAAATAATTATTGACTAATATCCTCTAAGTAGGAGGCAAGGGTTTGACCTTGCAGATTGCGTTTCATAACCATCCCTTCGGTCACTGGTATCTATCCAGGCCTACTCATGGTTTCACTCGATAGACCGAATGGCAATTCCCATCGGCTCACTGTCCGTCTCTCCTACTTGGAAGAGGCTAGTCCTCCACGCACCAATCACAATTTTTACAAAAAACATCGCCTTCGCTATCTTCGTCTCCGTAACATTCTGGACAAAAGATACGTCCACACTCGTCACAATATTCTTTTTCAAGTTCTGATACGAATCTTCCGCATATTTGACATCTCATACTTCCTCCCTTCCCTCTATATACCCCAACGGAAATATCTCTATATCTGGATCAACTAATCCGTAGTGTTCGCATATATCTACTGCCTTTTTATCGGCATCCTCGAAGTATTCAGCCTCTACTTCTTCTTCGATGGTTATTTGTATTTTCCATTTATTCATTTGTCCTCCTTTCCGAACTTAGCCTCGATGTCATCGATACACCTATCCCATCCGAGTTTAAATCCGTCGGTAATTGTTTTCTTGTTCGGAATGAACCCCCTGCACTCCTCAATCGTTTCGGAGAGGAAGGCTTCATAAAAATTATTGTTAGCGGCATAAGCACCACCGCCTAACTTCTCCCGGAACTCCGCGATCCTTCTTTCTTTATATGTCATATTTATTCCTTATTATTTAGTGTGTCCTCGAACTTACGAGCGTGTTCCCCCCACCCTGCACAAAAAGTGCCTTCTCTATATACGGGTTCTTCATCTCTACAGTTCACCGTCACCTCCACCTCGGAGATGAGGTCTTCCAGGAATAACTTCATGTCATCGAACTCTACGACT
>Ga0172381_10007427_pt1 | contig 10848 bp, 20 predicted proteins | sample Leawel6488metaG_FD_119754 | JGI IMG/M metagenome (GOLD analysis project Ga0172381, IMG submission 119754) | Leachate microbial communities from a municipal landfill in Southern Ontario, Canada - Leachate well 64-88 metaG | ecosystem: Engineered > Solid waste > Landfill > Unclassified | place... | reverse complement strand
CTTCGCGCTGATGGCAGAGATGTGCTCTACACTGTTCCCAGGCGCTTTCTGTGGTCCAGCCTTTGAAGCAGCCTGAGAAGACTACACCGTAAGCTTCATCCAGGGTGACAGTCTTCAGCAGCGATATTAGTCGATCATCGAACATCAGGTTGGTATCGATCCACAGAATACCATCCTCATTGGCCATCAGCTGTATCAAGTCCATGAGGAACTCGGGGGCAAGAGTCGGTTCGCCACCGGACACTCGAAGAACTTTGGTGCCACTCTCAACCCACATATCAATGACATCCTGAGCTGAGAACCAGTCACCCTTGCGGGTATCGGCTCTTCGCAGTTCTTCATCCACGAAACAGTACCAGCAATCAAGATTGCATGAGGCCACTTGAACTACGAAAACTTCATTGTAGTCGATCCAAGAGCCCCCTATCCTATCGGCCCCAATCTGGTAGGGCTGTGGGAATATCGGATATTCCGGGTGCAGCATTTCATTGGGTTTGACGTAGGTTTTCGTACGCCAAAAGTCATTCAACTTACTTGTAGATTTTCCGGTATTGTCCGCGATCATCCCCTGACTCTGATCTAACCGGGCTAACAGAACCTTCCTGCTTGTCGTGTCGTAGACACTGTTCATCCTTTTCCTCCAGTAATGGTACAAATCCACAATCTTTGGCATACCAGTAGACCAACTGTTTAATGTCATACATAGCTACAGGTTTGCCCTTTTCAAGGTTTTTCTTTATATCCCGGATACAGATTTTCGTCATATAACTTTGACGATTACCTAGCACACCCTCAACTACATCGATAAAGCGCACAACATCAGCAGGCTCTGCATATGGTTTCCTGCCTCCCACAAGCCCCAGCTTTTTAAGCCTATCTTTTGCCTCTGCTAGCTGCTCGGGTGTGAAATGTCCCCAGTCCTCGGGAGGGACTACGAACATCTTACGACCACATACACCACACTCATTATAAGTCCATGGCATTATTGCCATGTTTGAGTAATTATCTAAGTTCTTACCGGCGAGCACTGCACACTCAGAGCACACCAGTTTTGGATAGTTACGGCGTTCCTTCTTTGTTCTGCTTTTTCTGCCCATTTATGCAGCCTCTTTCTTTGGTTTGCTATACTCACCATCGATGAGTCGTTGCAACATGACACGGATATCTTCTCCATCGATCTCCCAGCCCAGCTTGATCCAGCCCTTGACCCTTGCAGGGGGTCGTGCAAAGAGTTCGAGTCCGGGGATATTACCAGTGAGTGCTTCAATACGAGCTCGTGCTTCCTCAGGTTTGGCTGAGTGACCTTGGATAGGTGTGATGATTTCCTCAGGTTCGAACATCATCTGTTTCACTTTTTGGGATACTCGCAGAGAAGTGGTCTTGCCCCTCCTACCAAGAAGGCAGAACTCAGCATTACCATTCATGTAGTAGCCTTGACCGGATTTAAGGCCGCCTTTGAGGATTATATCTTTGGGTGTGAGAGTGAGAGATTCACCCTCTTCATCCTCTGGGAGAAACAGCATCTTTTTCTCGGGGACCAGGACCTCACCTGTAGGATTTAACTTAATCCATGTATAGGCCCCGGTAATGTATTCAAAGCCCCAGGCTTCCATCACTTGCAGAGCCTGCTTGAGTTTCGGGTAGGTCGCCCAGTGGAAGAGCAGACAGTCCTTAGCGGCAACTTTCTCGATTAGAGGACCCATAGCACAGAGGTCTTCAGTCTTCATCTGTGCATAAGGAGTGCCACCACGAGATGCCTTATGATCCTGGGGATTAGAATATTCCCACGGACAATCGGAGTAGAGCACAGGAAAACCCGTGCCAATATTAACTGCCATCTGCTTCTTCCTTTAACTTCGCATCCACACAGGGATACTCTCCAGCCGTTGCGTCCTCATAAGTGGGGAATGGGCATCCGAAGCATCGTGCCTCATGCATATGGGCAGAGCAATCAGTACCTCGGGGATTTTCTACAGTCTTGATGTGCCACTCACACCAGGGCTCAAAAATCGCTACTTCCATCATCAATGTGCTCGCTTCTTGAGGTAGAACTGAGTCAGGTGAGCACCCCAGTAAGCTGGCCATGCCAAACCCTGGTAGAAAATGTTGAACCAGTTCACACTGATTTGCTGTCCTGGCGTTGTGCGCAATTGAGCCTTGTGAAACTCAGCGCCAGTTATACAGCCAGCGGTAAACCACGTAAGCATCGCGAAGATCATGTAGATAATAGGTAAAAGCATTCATTCTTCTCCAAAGAAACGTTTTAAGTCAAGCATCATATTCTTGAAGCACTCAACTCCAACGAGAGCATCGTCCAGAGCTGTATGAGCTGCCTCTTGTTTAATTTGATAGTAAGTAGCTATGTCTGCAAGATGAGACTTTGGTTGTTCATGGACACCAAGACCCCGCATCCAGGTCCAGAGATTCTTCGTACAGGACCAGTGACAGCGGTGATCCCCTTGAGCCATTCTAACCTCGGGACAAGCTCTTTGAGCAATCGCTGCCATAAAGCCGTAGTCAAACTGTGCATAGTGGGCCATAATCTTATCGCTCTTAGTCCAGTTCGGAATATACGGATGTATCTTCTGTGCAAATAGCCACCAAGCTTCTCTTTCCGTGACTCCTTCTTCCTGCAAAGACTCCAGAGTCCGTCCTTGTAACTTCAAAGCAAATGGAGTATAAGCCATGATCTCATTCGGTTTTATGAGAATATTAAACCCTTCGATATGCTTGACTTCACAGGTGGATTTATTCCAGTCAAAAATGACTGCTCCGATTTCTGTGATTCCATGAACTTTAGGATCAAGTCCACCGGTCTCCGTATCAATAAACACGTAGTTCATTCTATCCTCCACAAATTGTGGTGCCAAATTGCCCGACCACCAGGGAAGCTTTTCGAACTGCAGCCTTAAGTGCTGCCTGATCGCAGCAGCCCCAGAGTGCTATGGTAGCAGTTACTGTATCCCCTGCACCCGTCACGTCGGCCACATTTGTAGGAACTGCGGGGATCGCTATAGTCGTATCCTTAGACACGCAGCACAGACCCTTGGACCCTCGGGTAATTATGATATGCTCAGCACCGGTCATGCATCGAAGTCTATCACCAACATCCTCTATATAGGCTCCCTCAGGTTCGTGGCAAGCCTCCAGTGCTTCTTTCTCATTGAAGATAATCACGGAGGCCCCAGCGTAATGCTTCAGGTGAGAAGGTTTGCCGTTCACGACCACAAATCTATCAGCTTCCCGATACTTATCGATGGCCGATTCTATTAGACCCGTAGGACAGGTAGACTTATTGTAGTCGCTGATCACAAGAGTTTTAGAGGTAGCAAGCAACTTATCAAGCTGCGCCCGTAAAAAGAGAAGACCCTCTTCTGGTAGCATAGGTGGAGCTTCTTGATCGAGGCGAAACAGATGTCGATGATTCGAATCAATATACCTGGTTTTTTGAGTAGTTATCCAGTGCTTAAGTTGTTTTATGTGCTCAGTATGGACCTCTGCCATGGGTAGATCGGTCTGTAAAAGACGCTGCCCTGCAAGATCGGCACCAACGATGCCTACCAAGTTCACATGAGTTCTCCTACCATCTAAGCTACAAATATTAGCAGCAACGTTGGCGGCTCCCCCACATGCATTACCTATTTGAGTAGTAAATTGAGCAGTCAAAACTGGAGCTTCCGGGGATACCTTAATGTTTTTACAGGTCACATAGGTGTCCAACATTATATCCCCAAATACAGTTATTCCAGTTATCATTGTGACTGCCTCCATCTCATTCAGTATAACACGTGATCTTAATCCCCGGCAACTGGTATTTTTACCAGGTTTTCTTTCCTTTGAATAAGTAATCAACTATACCTGCATATAGCCATCCCTGGCTATTAGGCACTCCTGTAGGACTTTCGTTTTTCCAGGATAGCGTGAACAAAATCCCGCTGCCACATGTGCAACTCCCTTTGCACTTCATGCATCTCTTCTCCATAACTGGCCAGTTCCTCTAAGTCAAAGGAAACCTCATGATACAGACCCCGCACTTCAGATAAAACACCGAACTCCCTCTCAGCATTAATAGGTATAGTATCTACAGAGCAGATCGGAGCTCCCATTATTTGAGTCGCCAATTTATCGAATTGTATGACTGCATTATCAAGACGCTCATGGCCTAGCCCCAGCTGCTCTGCCTCAGATTGCATTGTTAACAATTTTCGTTTTACAGTTACAAACCTTGAATCCATTAAGTCCCCTTTCTACACAAGCTAATCCGGTAAGGCTCATTATAGCAGAACCCTACCGGATTAGCATCCGTACTTTGAAGTTATTTCAGTGAACAGGTTTAATCCGAAGTTGTTTCGGGTAGTGGCGCATCGAACATGTCATCAATTACAACATCCACGGACTCCATACACCGATTTCGAAAATCCTCAGACGCCTTGCACTTAACCCCTTCGAAGTGCTCATAGTCACCCTCGGGTGTCAGTCTCGCCTCATGCCCCTCGGCACAAAATCTGCAGTAAGAGGGTATAATAGCTGCGATCACTTCATCAAGCTCTGCCCTCTTTTGCATCACACCAAAACTTATCTCCCGTCTCTTCCCCGGAGACAACTCTACAATATCACTCCACATGTGCCTAAAGTTTGCTCCGGCCACTCGATAATCAATGACAGCTCTCAACAGCTTTTCAAGCTGCTCATACGTGGGAAGAGTCTCAATAAGGCTAGTGTGCGCATCGAGCGTGTAAGCGATATCGTCACGAACTTCCAGCGCCCAAGCTTTATCGAGGGCAGTCTTACTATAAAGTTCCTGCCAGGTGCCATTGGGCATTAGGCGCTTCAAAGATACTTCCGGGTTATGATTCTTCACGGAGCCGTGCTCCCCATAGCATAACACAATAGTGCCGGGTTCCAGCTCTACAAGCCGATCAGTGTCAAGAAAATCGCCTAAAAAACAGTAACCAGTATCCTTGGTAGTGTCTACTCCGGTCAGAGTCTTGGTCCATCGTTTGAAACGCCGATCACCAATAACCGGGCAGCTCGATATGTGCTTCTTCATCTTATTCCGAATACCTTTCGCTTGGATTCTCTACTTCTTTGACATAGATGTTGTGGTGGTCAGCTTCACTATAGTAAAAGCTGCCTGTTGTGGTGCTGAAAGGACAGAAACGCACCACGGCCACAATCTCTACGTATATTGTGGTAGCACAGTCCTCCCCATCCATTAAAACACTTAGTTTTAGAGTATCCCCTACCCTCGGTGGTGCTTGCATATAAATAGCATAATCGGGTATATGGCGAGGCATGTTCCCAATTGTAACCAAAACTCTATTATTCATCTTATCCTCCAAAAGTTGAATAGCTATCTAACATAGGTAGTATACACCATGTTAGATAGCTATTCAATCAGTATAAATACCAGTTATTCACGCACTAGGGTGACCTGCTGATCCTGGACCTCGGCTCTGCTACCCATGAATGATGGATTGCTTGCCACAGTGTACCAGACACCCTCTTCCCTACTGCCATATATGGACATAACCTGCACAAGAGTGCCCTTTTTCATAGTGCGACCATCACGATCCACTATATCTTCCCTTAGGCTAAAGATACTTCCTAATCTCATCAGCAGTCCTCAAAGTTTGCCAGGTCATCATTCTCTTTTTGTGCCATGGCTCTCTGATGCTCTTCCTCATACTCACCACATTCAGTGCAGTAGGCAACCCTGGCCTCTGTGTCATACATAATCTGATCACCTGCCAGCAGCTGTTCACCGCAACCGCTACAGTGGGAGTTAAACTGAGCTGTTATCGTTCTGATTGTTACTTTCATCATGGCCTCCTTTGATGACAGCGCCTGCAGACCTTACCCTGGCCTTTATAAACGTGCTCGGGTTCTCGCTCCTCAGGGCATCCCTTGTTATCACGAGTTATGCAGCGCATGACTACAACCCATTTACCATCCCAGTCAGTGTGACCACAATCGTGTGGATGATAGCATGGTCGGCATGGGCAAGCTTCGTTCAGAGCTTCTACAGGTCTGCCTGCATAGTCGTCCTTGCTCTTGATGGTCCGATCCCTTACTTTCATACTATCGCCTCACAAGTATCGACATCATACATCGGTATAGTCTGACCCTTAAGAGCGTGCTCACAGTCACCCTGATACTCAATCTTACCATTCTTAATGAACGTATGACATCTCGGTTGATCCGGGAAATACCCAGGAGTGCCCTTATGTGGATGAACCAGGATCGAGGGACTGCACGTTGGATGATCCGTGTCAGTGTCAGTCCAATCCCAGCGACCATCGGTGCCGTGGTAAGTCTCACACCCTGGACACCAGAACATGAAACCACCATCAGATTTTGGCATTAAGACCCTGCTACTCATTCTATTTCCACATCCTCATAACCAGCATTGTAAAGCTCATCAATCAAACGGGCATCGAGATCAAGCTCATCCCTCGACTTATCAGTTTCTATCGATACATTGAATACCCCAAGAGTATCCTCTTCTTCATGGAAACTGTCAACATCGATACCTATAGTAATGAGTGCCTTTCTCAAAGCTTTTCGGGTCTTGATGCTATAAGCCTCACGCTGAACCTCGTCATACAGTTTCTCCACCCACGGCTGGAAATCTACAGTGATATCGATAATATTAGCTGAGGGTCCGACCTCAGTAATAAACGGTCCTGTAACATTGTCACCATTCAAAAACTGGGTTACAAGCTTCCAGTTAGTAGCGACCTTGCTTAAGAGGTCCTTAGCCTGTTGCTCTTCCTCTTGCTTGGCTGCAAACCTCTGAGCATCACAGTATTCCGCTATGTGCTCCCTAATAAGCTGATCAATAACCCTGGGCTCCAAGGCATCCAACTCCCAGCATTCCATCCCATAGTCACGAACATACTTGGTAGATCGTGCGTCTTTGAGCTTGGTAGGATTCGGTGGAGGGTTATACTGCTGAACCTGATCCCAGTTAAGAGCTATTCGTTGGAACTGGAAGTTACCATAGGGATCATTGGTTTCATCCATGTAATAGTGATGCTGCCAGAACATTCTAATACGAGCTTCGATATCCCGGCTCATATCTATACCAGAGGGATCATGATCTCCCAGGTGTAGGATTATACACTTCTTGCCCTGCTCCGAGGATTTATTCATAAGCCTGTGCGCAGCTATCCACATTTCCGACTGAGACACATAACCTCGGCAAGAAAAGTAACTCACATCAAAGGGAGTGCACGCTGTGCCGATAATACCTACAAGAGCATCTTTTTCAACCCAGACCTCTACGTGATACTCCTGATCAATCCACTTATCGATCTCATATTGATAAGCACAGCTACTTATAATCGCTCCCGGAGAACTCCAGTGGCTATTACCCCTGAGGTTACGAGTTCGATCCTCAATCGATTTCCAGTCGATCTCTCCTGCCAAACGAGCGTCGTTGATCAGACTCCCGAGCTTCTTATACTCTTTGTCATTGTTCGGAATATAACCCCTGGCAACCATTTGGTAGTAGACCTGTCGGAGGGTGAGATCATAACCCTGCGTCTTGTAAGTTACAACGACATCATTGACCAAAGAGATCATCTCTTTAGAATGCCCTTGGAACTTCTTTGGCTGGTAACATATTAAAGCCATTTTACTTGCTCACTTTATAAAGTCGTTGACTCTTTGTCTTGAATGGTTTCTTAGGATCGCCCACAAGAGTTGGTGCTATCCAGATAGTCTTACGCATGGAACTCTTAGGACCATAAGGCTGCTGCCGGGTAAACCCCACCCGCTCATAACAGCAGTGCAACTCTCTTCTTGGGCCTTCACACTCCTCAGAAGGAGCAGAAGTTTCAGTGATCTTTCGACTCTCCGGCCTACGAAACTCAATCACCGAGATGTTGTTTAGCTTCTCGTTTCTCCGCTCTGCTGCTCTGCGTACCTGCCGACTATAGTGGACTCCCTCGGCTTGAGTTACATAAGGCTGTTGTAGCCACGTATAGACAGCAAGCAATTGTGCCTGATCCAGATTTTTGACCGGCTCTCCCCATCTATAGCAGAAAACCCGTTCAATGTAAGGAGCTGCCTGAGGCCAGCCTTGAAGAGACTGCATCAAACGTAGTCCATCTATCCCACTATGATCTGCCTCTATAGCTTCACCTAATACCATATCACCAGAAGTATTATCTACTATAGCCGGATCAATAATCCAAATCAAAGACATACTTTTAGTAAACTCACCGACAGTATCTACAAAGCTTTGAGCCTTTTCCCTTACTGACAGCAAAAGCTCAGCATCCCAGAGCAAATATTTCACATTTACAAGCTTAGGAAGAGATTCACCATACACAGGCATTCCATGGGAATACTGATCAAGTTTAGGATTAAGGATACATTCGTGAACCATCATGGCTTCTTTGAGAGCCTCTTCAGGACCAATCCTCATAGCCTCACACTTAATCTCATTGAACTTTCCTAAAGTGCTGTTAAATGCTGTTCCACACGGATAAGTATAAATATACTCAGGGGAACCTTTAGGATCAAACAATACCATTCTTTCAGGCTTCCCAGGTTTTCGACAACGAGGACAGATGCTATCATTGCTAGTCTTCCTCATCTCAGTAAGAGACTTAGCATTAAACTCTCGGTTAAACTCAGCCATGACCTCATCATCATAGTCACACTCATAGTCTTCCTTAAGTGTAACTTTCATACGATCAGTCAACTGAATCCAAGCGATCAACCATGGCGTAGTCTCCATCTCATCGAGAGATGTATCAGACACACCTACACCTGTCGCTGAGTTATAGACTTCTTCACCCTGAAACTTAACACTGACATCATACTTATCAAGCTGCTTAACTTCAAGCTCAAGGTCTTCCTCATGGAGTTCAGCTACCTGGACGTGCCTCAGAAAGGCTATAGAACCTATACGAACTATAAAGTCTATAGCTCTCTCCTGCGTCACCTCAAAGCCCTCAGATTCCCATATCGATTTATCCATCAGTCATCCTCTTCGTCGTCCTGCAAACTCTCTGCTCTCCGATCTTAACGATTAGAAGTCCTCTTCGTCGTCAAGCTCAGGGTAATCAATTATTCGTGCTTTTCCTGGTGCCTGCGTATGCTCACTACGAATAGCATAAGTGACTTCATAGCGCTCTGCCAGCCAGTCAACAAAAGCATTATCCTGTGACTCTTTCCATGTGCCCCACACAGATAGACCACTCGCTTTTGTCTCAGCTATGAACTGCTCCCTCAGGTGTTCAAAAGAAAGCCCTGCCGGTCCACGGAGAACCGCTCTTACTTTAGACCCCTGAGCATAAAGCAGATAGGTCATCGTTATGTCCTCAAGGTATGCAGCATCGATGATGTAGTCCCACTCGCAATCATCCTCGTCATCATCCCTATGGGCTTCCACAAAACTGTGAAGCATAATGCTGGCATCCTTGCTATCGATCCCTATCCGCTTCAGATTAGCCACCAGCTCAGTCAGGCAGTTATGCCTGTTACCTACTTTGTATTCAAGTGTCATCGTCCTGCAAACTCCCTGCTCTCCGGTTTCCGGCCATACTTCTGCCCAAATAGCAGAATCTTCTCGGCGCTGCGGTCACCGTTCTCTGCCCTACGAACGAGTTCGGGCATCTGCTTCAATGCTTTCTTTAGCCTCTTTGACATAACAACTCTCATTAAATAGCCCCTTTCCTCTGTAACTCTAAAAAGTTGAATAGATATCTAACTACATCGGTAGTATAACACCTATTCAACTCTATGTCTGCTGGTAGAATTACCAGAGTTTAGAGTTCCCGATACTTCTGACGCATGTCATAGCAGAAACATGCGTAAACAGGAATACCATGACTTTTACATATACGATTTACGGCCTGATCTTTGGCATCCTTAGTCATTGCGACCATTGAACCTTTGATCTCGGCCTCAATCTCTGTTTCAGCATGGGCATATACTTCAGAGTCCGGCATTGTGCCTATCATAACACTCGTCTCCTTACAGGTTGTGAATTACTTCGGTGAGCTGGATCAAAGTAGCCACGACATCAGTAGTAAAGCACTCCACCAAGGCCCTACCTATGAACTCTCGAGGGCCACGACTAACTGTGACTCTCCAGTGGGCTTCTTCCTCCGGGCATTTCTCAAAGTACTCGAAGTGAGCCTCAAACTTACCCTTGAAGTTATGTACAGAGCACACGACTCCCGGAAAGGCCCAGTGCATTTTGCTGTAAGCACTCAAAACCTCGGTAGGTATCTCAACAATCTCCCCTGGAATCTCGGAAGCGATGAGAGTCTTGAGCATATCCCTAGCCTGTTCAGGAGTCATTCCCTCAGTCCAGGCGCTACGCCTGTGCTGAATTACAAATATATCGAATGGCGTAGCATCCCTATTTTCTTCAATCTCGATCTTTTTCTTAGCCATCAGTCACTCCTATAAGCACACACATCTCTAAGATTTGCAGATGCCTCTACAATCCTGCGCAGCTCCGGTAAGCTGCATCCATAGGCAGATCGCATATAGGTCAGCAAGTCATACCAGGGATGCATGTCCGGCACATCCATCTCTAGCTCACCCAGTCGTGATCGGAATGCAGTGAGCATGTCATCGATCTCAAGTAGTACCTCCACTGAAACAGCGTAATTCGAGGTATTATACACTCGGATATCCTGGACACCCAGGGCCGCCATAGCCTTAAGCCACGCTTCTGTCCTTTGTCTCTCATGGATTCTCTGAGCCAAATCCTGTAATCCCTTCCCGGACCAATCCATTAGGCCACCTCATCAGGAGGAGTAATGTCATCGACTCGTATAGGAAACCTGATCCCCGGTGCCACGCTCATATGTATCGTCCATG
>Ga0172381_10007426_pt1 | contig 10849 bp, 8 predicted proteins | sample Leawel6488metaG_FD_119754 | JGI IMG/M metagenome (GOLD analysis project Ga0172381, IMG submission 119754) | Leachate microbial communities from a municipal landfill in Southern Ontario, Canada - Leachate well 64-88 metaG | ecosystem: Engineered > Solid waste > Landfill > Unclassified | place... | reverse complement strand
TTTTTATTCAAAAATTAAATACCGGAAAGGATGTCCGAGCTGTAGCATAAGGTAGCTGATATTCTGCCATATATACACCCACAATCTGCGGATGTGCAAAATAAAAAATCCACCGGAAAATTTGGCTATGTTAATTTTATTTTACATTTGTAAAATATTCCAATGCTTATTTTAGCAGGAAGTGGATAACTCAAAAAGAAATTTACCGGAAATACGAATAACCGCCAGTATAATGCTTATTCAACAGTCGTACGCAAAGCAAACCCAGGCAATAACACGAAGGGCAAACAGTGCAGGGATTGCCTTGACGCAAGGCTATGTGTTTATGCAAAAAGACAATAACGTTTAAATGAAACTGTTTTTTTCATATATTCTGCTCATTATCTTTGCTTATAGTATTATTGGCTATTATCCTGTCTTCCTTTTAAGTCAAAGCGAAGTTAAAAACGAGATGGATCAGCGAATCAGGAATGTTGTACCTCCCGATGAGGTTTCCGTTTTAATCTTTAATGAAGCCGATTACTTGGGTTTGATATGGAACAACAATAAAGAATTCCGTTATAACGGGAACATGTATGATGTAGTTAAGGTAAGTAAAAAAGAAAATGGAAATGTCCATATCTACTGCATTAACGACAAAAAAGAAACGAAACTGCTTACCGAATTTGAGAAACAAACACAAAACAATTCTTCCAGGTCGACCAGCGAAAACCAAAGGCAGAACCAGTTTAGTCCCTTCTCCAATTTTTATTTACCCGCCGGCACAAACACCGATTTCGTTCCCGAAGAATCAACTATTTTGACACCTGATTTTCAATCTTCATTTATTTCTTTTATCGGAGACATCCCCTCGCCTCCGCCGAAGCCCGAACTGGTTTAATCAGTATTTATTCCCCCTGTATTAATCTCACATCCGAGCATTAACCTGCTTTGTTGTGGTATTGTATCTGTTATTTTATTAAAGCTTAAACAAATGAAAAAAATATATCTTATTTTTACACTCCTGTTATTGGGAGCATGGGCATCTGCCCAAACAATCTGTGTGGTTGACCGGACTACCCGACAAACCATACAAGGCGTCGCCGTATACGCCAACAATCTTAAAGTATCAGCGGTAACTAACCTGAGAGGCGAAACCGATGCTTCCCTCTTCAAATCGTCCGACAGCATTTACTTCAGGCAAATGGGCTACCAATCGGTAGCATATACGTATCCCCAGCTTCAATCCATGAAGTTTAAAGTGGAACTTGCCGAAAAGAAGATTTCGCTCAATGAAGTTATCATTTCCGCCAACCGCTGGGAAGAAAATAAAATAGAAAACCCTTACCGTATCGAAAAGATCAACATGAGAGAGGTTTCTTTTCAGAACCCTCAAACGGCAGCGGATATGCTCGAAACCAACGGTTATGCTTACATCCAGAAGAGCCAGTTTGCCGGAGGTTCGCCTACGCTCAGGGGATTTGCCACCAACAGGGTAATGCTTGTGGTTGACGGCGTCCGGATGAACAATGCCATATTCCGCACAGGCAATCTTCAAAATATTATTTCACTGGATGCAAACGCTCTCGAAAGCACCGAAGTACTTTTTGGACCCGGAGCCATCATGTACGGTAGCGATGCTATAGGCGGGGTTATGGATTTTCACACCCTGCAACCCAAGCTTTCCGCTGGAGGCAAGCCTTTGATCACAGGCAATGCTTTCGGACGTTATTCATCGGCCAGTTTAGAAAAAACAGGACATTTCGATCTGAATATCGGATTAAAGAAATTAGCTTTCGTCAGCAGTTTCACCTATGCCGATTATGATGATTTACGCGCGGGCACTAACGGCAATTCTTATTTCCGGCGTCCAACATACCAGAAAACGATTGATGGTGTAGACTCAACGTTAAAAAACAGCGATTCCAGACTACAGGTTAATTCCGGGTATAGCCAAACCAATTTTATGCAAAAGATTCTTTATAAACCTAATGAATCATGGGCTTTTGATTATGGATTTCATTATTCGGAAACATCCGATGCTCCCCGTTACGACCGGCTTTGCCTCGATGCAAACAACGATGGCAAGCTTGATTACGCCCAATGGTACTACGGACCACAAAAGTGGATGATGAACCGTTTAGGCGTTACCAATTCAAAAGCCAATAAACTGTACAATCAATTGCGGCTTGTTGCTGCTTTGCAAAATTATGAGGAAAGCCGCCATGACCGGAAAGCCGGTAAAAAGAGTATCCGCACACAAACGGAGAATGTTGATGCCTTTTCATTCAACCTCGATCTTGATAAAACCCTCAGTGAAAAAGCAACCCTGTTCTACGGTGTCGAAGCCATTTATAACAAAGTCGGTTCCGTGGCTAAGAATACCAATATAAAAACACTTGCGGAAACGCCAACAACCACGCGCTATCCCGATGGTTCCACATGGCAGTCATACGGAGCCTACGCAAACCTGAAGTACAAGCTCAATCCCAAATGGATTGTGAATGCCGGACTACGTTATACCCAATACATCGCGGAAGCCGATTTCGATACTACAATGTTCCCGTTCCCGTTTGTTCATGCCAAAAATAATAATGGCGCCTTCAACGGGAGCCTGGGCTTTGTTTACAATCCCGATAATACCTGGCAAGTTTATCTGAACGGGGCAACGGGTTTCCGTGCACCAAATATTGATGATATCGGAAAAGTATTTTCATCGGAACCGGGTTCGGTTGTTGTACCCAATGCCGATTTAAAACCTGAATACGCATATAATGCAGAAATAGGAACGGTTAAAACCTTTGGAGATTTTCTGAAGGTGGATGCCAGTGTATACTATACATTTCTCGACAATGCCCTTGCCCGCAGAAATTATACGTTTAACGGACAGGACAGTATCGTTTATGATGGCGAATTAAGCCAGGTGCAGGCAATACAAAATATTACCAGCGCTTATGTTTATGGAATACAGGCAGGAGTAGATGTTAACTTTGGAAAAGGAATCGGGTTGTCAAGTACCATCACCTATCAAAAAGGCGAGGAAGAAAGTGAAGACAGTTTAATATATTATCCCCTATCGCACACAACACCTCTGTTTGGCAGCACTCATCTGACTTATGAACGGAAAAAAATGAAACTGGATATGTACGTGGTATATAACGGCAAGATGAACTATAAGGATCTTCCTTTGGCCGATCGTAACGATGACACACCATTTGCCAAAGATGAAAATGGGAAACCATATGTTCCGGGCTGGTACACGCTTAATTTCAAAGCGGCATTGTATATCAATAAATATGTTTCTCTAAATCTTGGTATAGAAAATATCACCGACCAGCTTTACCGGCCCTATGCCTCTGGTATTAGCGCTCCCGGCAGAAACTTTATTGCAGCATTAAAATGTAAATTCTAATTTTTTCAAATGAAGGGGGCAATTCTAACCCCCTTCATCTCTCTTCTTGCTTTTGCGCCATCGTATAGATAAATAAAGTCATCTTGTAAGAAAAATATCGGCACAATGTATTTTTTTTATTTTTGCTCCAATTTATCAATACGAGACGCTAAGCATTAACCACTTTGAATACAATAAAATACATTCGGATATTCCTTTTTCTATTCCTTTCATTAAACGTTTATATCACTAAAGCACAGGTAAGCGACGATTTGCAAAACGCAATGGATAATGTGCCGGAAGTAAATACGGCCTACGATGCCGACCGCGACAGAAGCGAATCTCCCGAAATCTCCAGCCCAAGAGCTTATGTGTTTGCTTACTACAATCTTCCTTATGCCATTGATTTATCATCGGAACAGGATCCGGTAACGGGAATCAGTTTTGAACGGGTAGAAGTCGATTTCAGCTCTGTGGATTTAAGCACCGAAGACGAAAAAGACCAGTTAGACAATGCCATTAAAAAGTTGAGCCGGATGCTGGATGAAGATCAGTTAACGGCCCACCGGAAACATTTCCGGGGAAATATTTCTACCGGCTCCGACCTTTCCGACATTTCGGCACAGGGAAATGCCATCATCGCCCAGCGGGAACTATTATGCACCAAAGACTTGTATTTAAAACTCACCTCCCGCTTTACTAAACTCGTAAACGAAAGCGTTCCCGACGAAAACTCAGCAGATAATTCGCAAAGCGATTCCTATAATCAGGATAGTACCTCTGTGGATTCCGTAAATAATGCTGTAAATGATCATCAATCCGGTTCAGGCTTTCATATGACTAAACGAATCTGGAAATTTGTTATCATTGGACTTATTATAATAGTAGTAATAGTTCAACAATTCCGAAATTAAACACACGGATAACTACCCTTTTTCACTTTTGTAATCGAACAACAACGGCTGTGTTTTGTAAAATAGTACCCAAAAACATCCGTTATCCCCGTTTTTTAAAAAATTAGGCAGATTAATGATTTTTGTGTACGTTTGAAAATTATTTTAATAAACCTAAACAAATAAAGAATTAACAGGGTGGAAAGTTACACATTTTCAGTGATCGATTTATTAATCAATCCGAATCATTGCTGCCACCAAAAAGTATAAAACGATGACCAAAACAATATTTATTACCGGAGCCACCAGCGGTATCGGAAAAGCTTGTGCCGTTAAATTTGCTCAAAACAACTACAATCTTATTATCACCGGACGCAGGCAGGAACGTTTGACTGAATTGGCAAATGATTTAACTTCAGCCTATTCCATCAAAGTACTTACGCTCGCTTTTGATGTGCGCGATAAAGACGCTGTGGCTAAAGCTATATCAACGCTAACAGCGGAATGGAAAAAAATTGACATTCTGGTCAACAATGCCGGCTTAGCCGTTGAACTTTTACCCGTGAACGAAGGACTGCTTGACGACTGGGAACGCATGATTGATACCAATATCAAAGGCTTGCTTTACGTCAGCCGCAATATTATTCCGCTGATGATCGAAAATGGCAATGGCCATATCATTAATATTGGCTCAATTGCCGGCAAGGAAGTTTATCCCAATGGAAATGTGTATTGCGCCACCAAGCATGCCGTGGATGCACTCACCAAAGCCATGCGGATGGACTTGCTCAACTATGGAATCAAAGTTACACAAATAGCTCCCGGAGCCGTGGAAACGGAATTTTCGCTGGTGCGGTTTAAAGGCGATGCCGCCAAAGCCGGAAGCGTTTACAAAGGATACACTCCGCTGAATGCCGGAGATGTTGCCGATGCTGTTTATTATGTAAGTAGCCTACCCAGCCATGTTAATATCAACGATTTAAACATTATGCCTTTAGCTCAGGCTAACACTATGGTTTTTAATAAAAAGCAATAATTGTTGAAAACTTTTTACCGGTTAGTAACTTATTCTTAGTATTATTGTAAAGTGATGTATTGAATAATATTTAAAATGATAAAAAAATGGAAATTCCTGTAAACCGGATATTCGATTTATTGCCACGTTATGTCCAAAAATTCGACCCCAAAGATGATGTTCTTGCCGGAAAAGAAAAAGGCGTATGGAAAAAGTATAGCATCAACCAATTTATCGAAATATCCAACAACGTTAGTTACGGGCTGTTAGCTCTTGGCATCAAACCCGGTGATAAAATTGCCACCATCACCAACAACCGTCCCGAATGGAATTTCCTCGACATGGGAATAATTCAAACAGGCGCTATTCATCTTCCTGTTTATCCCACCATCAGTGAAGCGGATTACCAATATATTCTTAACCATTCCATGGTAAAGTACGTTTTCGTTTCTTCCGAAGATCTTTACCGTAAAATCTCCAACATCCTTCCCCAACTTACATCTACACCCGAAATTTATATCCTAAATCCCATCAATGGCTATCATACGCTTGACGAATTGATTAAGCTTGGCAGCGATAACCCCCAGCCCGTTTTGCTCAAACAAATTAAATCGGCTATCCAGCCCGATGATTGTTTTACCATCATTTACACTTCGGGCACCACCGGGAATCCCAAAGGAGTGATGCTTTCGCACCGTAATCTGATATACAATATTGTGCAACTTTCCTACATTCCTCAGTTTGGTCAGGAAGGCAAAGCGTTGAGTTTTCTGCCTTTATGCCATGTCTACGAACGCATGCTTAACTATCTTTATCTTTATTTGGGTATTTCCATTTATTATGCTGAAAGTCTGGCAACCATAGCCGACAATATCAAGGAAATCCGCCCCCAGATGATGTGCTGCGTTCCGCGTTTGCTCGAAAAAGTGTATGATAAATTTATTTCGAGCGGACAAAAACTGAAAGGTATAAAAAGAGCTATTTTCTTTTGGGCTGTTCACATTGGAAAACATTACGAACTAAAAGGCGCCAACGGCTGGTGGTACGAGTTGAAGCTCAAAATAGCCTATAAACTGGTTTTAAGCAAATGGCATGATGCCCTTGGCGGAAATTTCCAAATCATCGTTTCCGGTGGAGCAGCCATACTGCCGCGTTTGAGCCGGATTTACTGGGCTTCCAAACTGCCTATATACGAAGGATATGGACTTACCGAAACCTCGCCCGTGATAGCCGTTACCAGTATCGATTCCAACGGAATAAAATTTGGCACCGTGGGGCCGCCATTAAGAGGAGTGGAAGTAAAAATAGCCGACGACGGAGAAATCATCTGTAAAAGTCCCAGCGTGATGTTGGGATATTATAAAGATGAAGAACTTACCAAATCGGTGATTGACGAAGATGGCTGGTTCCATACCGGTGATATCGGAGAATTTGAACCCGAAGGTCAGCTAAAAATTACCGGACGCAAAAAAGAAATCTTTAAAACATCGCTCGGAAAATATGTAGCTCCCGAATTGATTGAAAATAAAATCAAAGCTTCACCGTTTATTGATAATATTATGGTTGTGGGTGAGAACCAAAAATTCGCTGCCGCGCTAATAATACCTGACTTTGTTTATCTTAAATCATGGTGCCAAATCAAAGAAGTAGAATACACTACCGACCATGAAATGGTTCAGCTGCCACGGATCAAAAAACGTTTTCAGAAAGAAATAGAAAAATACAATAAACAATTAGGCAAAACCGAGCAAATTAAAAAATTGGTATTGATGGATACCGAATGGTCGTTAGCTACCGGAGAACTATCGCCAACACTTAAACTTCGCCGTAATTTCATAAATAAAAAATATCAGGAGGTTGTCAAAAAAATATTTGATATTGAAGAAGAAGAATGAAAGTTAATAATATGGAGACGGTTGATCGGATTTTCGACTTGCTGGAACGGGCGAAAGAAAAATTTTCTTTTAAAGATGATCTCCTGGCCGGCAAGGAAAATGGGCAATGGATAAAATATTCGATCCATCAATACATTGAAATAGTCAATAATATAAGTTTCGGACTTTTAGCTCTTGGCGTCAAAAAAGGCGACAGGATCGCAACCATTACTTCCAACCGTCCCGAATGGAATTTTATTGATATGGCTATTCTGCAAACCGGAGCCATTCATTTGCCCATTTATCCAACCATCAGTGAGTCGGACTACCGATACATTCTAAACAATGCAGAAGTTAGCTATATTTTCATCTCCGGACACGAAATATTCCGTAAAATCGAGCACCTGCTTCCCGAAATTCCTTCGATAAAAGGAATCTATTCCATTAAACCCACCGACGATTTAAAATTATTGAGTGATTTAATCGAATATGGCAAGGTAAACTCGAACGAAACCCTGCTTCAGGAAATAAAATCATCCATCCAAAGTACCGATTGTGCTACCCTCATTTATACTTCAGGAACCACCGGGAAACAAAAAGGAGTCATGCTCAACCATCGCAACCTGATTAGTAATTTTTTAGCTTGTTCCGATATTCCTCCTTACGGTCCCGAATGCAAAACCCTCAGTTATTTACCGCTTTGCCATGTATATGAGCGAATGATGAACTATTTGTTTCAATACATGGGCTATTCCATCTATTATGCCGAAAGTATTGCCACCATCAGCGATAACATTAAAGAAGTACAGCCGCAAATTATGACATCGGTACCCCGGTTGCTCGAAAAAATTTATGATAAAATCGTATCTACAGGAAGCAAACTCAACGGATTGAAAAAGATTATTTTCTTCTGGGCATTGCGGCAGGCATTAAGCTTTGAATTGGATGGCGCAAATGGTTTATTATATGAAATCGAACGAAAAATAGCTGATAAACTGGTGTACCAGAAATGGCGCGAAGCCTTAGGTGGGAAATTAAGTATTGTTGTATCCGGAGGCGCCGCTTTACAGCCCCGGATAAGCCGTTTTTATTGGGCTGCAGGCATTTCAGTAATTGAAGGCTACGGTTTAACAGAGACTTCGCCTGTAATTGCCGTGGGCAATTTTAAAAAAAACGGGGTTAAATTTGGCACCGTTGGTCCTATTTTGCCGGGCGTGCAGGTTGATTTTGCCCACGATGGAGAAATTCTGTGCAAAGGCCCCAACGTGATGTTGGGTTATTATAATGATCCGGAACATACAAAAAAAGCGATAGATAAAAACGGATGGTTCCATACCGGCGATGTCGGACAACTTGAACCGGAAGGACAACTCAGAATTACCGGTCGAAAAAAAGAAATCTTTAAAACTTCCTTTGGAAAATATATCAGTCCCGAACTCCTTGAAAATAAATTTAAAGAATCTCCTTTTATTGATACCATCCTGGTGATTGGCGAAAACCAAAAATTTGCAGCGGCGCTTATTGTTCCCGATTTCGATTACCTCAGCCTATGGTGTACTGAAAAAGAAATTCCTTTCTCTTCGCCTGAAGAAATGGTGCAAATGCCCGAAATAAAAAAACGTTTTCAGAAGGAAATCGCAAGATTCAATAAGTATTTTGGCGCTACCGAACAAATCAAACGCTTTGAACTAATGCCTAATGAATGGAGCATTGAAACCGGAGAACTGACAGCAAACCTCAAGCTCAAACGCTCATTTATCTTCAATAAGTACAAGAACCTGATTGATAAAATATTTGATCTGAAAACGAACACTTCTGTCAATGAAGAATCTTAAAAATCAATTCCCGCAACAGTTCGCCTTCTTCGGTTGAGACATTGTCAACCCCTTTGGCTTTCATATCGTAGGCTCTTATGAGAGAAATAATCCTGCCTGCTTTTTCAAAACCGTATTTCGAAGCTGCCGTTTTATAATCATTAACAAAAAAAGGATTGATCCCTAAAACTGAAGCCACATTATTTTGTGATTTATCTTCCAATTGATGGTAAAGTAAAATCTTGGAGAAAAACGAGAAAAGTACCGCAATAATCTGGAATATAGAATTTTCCTTTGGATTTCCCGTTAAATGATTGAGAATAAAATTCGACCGGTAAATATTTTTTTCGCCCAAGGCTTTTTGAAGTTCAAAAACATTAAAATCCTTGCTGATACCGGTATTTTTCTCGATAACATCCTCAGTAATCTGTGCATTGGGAGGCAAGTTGATGATCAGCTTGGTTATTTCGTTGACAATTTTATGCAAATCGTTTCCAAGGCTTTCCGAAAGCAACATGCAACCCCGTTGTGTGATTGTATAGCTCTTATTTTTCAAATAATTAACAATCCAGTCGGGAATCTTGTTATCATACAGCTTTATAGTGTTCAGCAAAATTCCTTTTTTCTCAATCGCTTTAAAAACAGATTTCCGTTTATCTATTTTTTTATATTTATAGCAAAGGACTAAAATGGTTGAGTTTAAAGGATGTTCAATGTAAGTTTCGAACAGAGATTTGCTCTTTTCTTCACCCTTTTTATTTTTTGCTTTTTGCTCAAGCTGTTCTTTTTCTTTAGGAATCAGGTCTTTGATGTCCTGAGCTTCTTTAACAATGACAACCTGATAGTTGGACATCATCGGGAAACGTTTGGCATAACCTACCAGCGTTGCCACATCCACATCTTTTCCGTAAACCACCGTTTGATTAAATTCCTTTTCGGCATCATCCAGCAGATGATGTTCAATATAATCGGAAATTTCGTCAATGTAATAGGGTTCTTCTCCGCACAAAAAATAAACCGGATAATAAATTTTATTTTTTAAGTCGTTGAGAATTTGTTCAAAAGTCATGCAGGTACGATTAATCGTTTTCGTAATAATCGAAATACAAATGCTTTACCGTCAATCCATTGTTAATTAATTGATTCAGGGAATCTATACCAATTTGCAAATGCATTTCCATGAATTGTGCCGAAACTTTCTGGTCGCTTTCCTCGGTCTTAATTCCTTCGGGTATCATGGGCTGATCGGAAACTAAAAGCAATGCTCCGGAAGGAATTTTATTGGCAAATCCAACGATAAAAATTGTAGCCGTTTCCAGATCAACAGCCATAGCCCGTGTTTTGCGGAGATATTCTTTAAATTCCTCATCATATTCCCAAACCCGGCGGTTGGTCGTATATACCGTTCCCGTCCAGTAATCCCGTTTATGGTCGCGTATGGTTGTAGAAATGGCTTTCTGCAGGTTAAAAGCTGGCAAAGCAGGTACTTCCGGTGGAAAATAATCGTTTGAAGTTCCTTCTCCACGAATGGCTGCTATGGGTAAAATCAGATCACCCACCTTATTTTTTCGTTTTATACCTCCGCATTTTCCAATGAAAAGAGCAGCTTTTGGTTTGATACTACTCAATAAATCCATAACCGTAGCAGCATTGGCGCTCCCCATTCCAAAATTGATGATTGTGATGCCCTTGGCAGTAGCGCTGGGCATAGGCTTACCTACTCCCTTTATTTCCACTCCATTCATTTCCGAAAACATTTCTACATACCTCTGAAAATTAGTTAATAATATGTATTGTCCGAATTCGTCAAGCCGGGTACCAGTGTAACGTGGGAGCCAGTTTTCTACAATATCCTGTTTCGTTTTCATCGCTTCATTTTTTGC